>Ga0326514_10001651_pt1 | contig 14441 bp, 14 predicted proteins | sample 3_2548_0518_D_FD_203653 | JGI IMG/M metagenome (GOLD analysis project Ga0326514, IMG submission 203653) | Bovine rumen microbial communities from UC Davis, California, United States - 3_2548_0518 | ecosystem: Host-associated > Mammals > Digestive system > Stomach > Rumen | place: USA...
AATTAGATACGTTAGAAAAAGGTATGGGGTTAATTGTAACCTTTGTAACTTTATTAATTATATGCCAAATATTACCACTAGCATTTGCTGTGTTTGTAAAATTTGGAAGGGGGTAACAAATGAAAGTTCTATTTGCTGTTAATAATGAAGAAATATCTGAATCTATTGTGAAAAAATATCAAAAAGAATATAAACAAATAATTTCATATAAAAACGTGTATTACTTCAATGCAATACTAAAGGAATTACAAAAAGATAAATCATATGATAGAATTGTAATAAGTGAAGAATTAGAGGCGTTTACACATAATCAATACGATCAAATAGATAAATTCATATTTGAAAAATTAGATGGTATTAGCGACGAAGCTACAGATTTAAAAGGAAATGACATACCTATAATTTTAATTTGCTCAGAAAGAAGAAATAAATCAGAGCAAATGCTAGTCAAACTTTTTGGCATAGGTATTTATAATGCTATTATAGGAAAAGATAGAAGTGTTGATGAAATATGTAAACTAATAAATCGACCTCGTGCAAAGAAAGAAGCTAAAGTTTATTATAGAATAGAATCTGAAAGTGTTAATTATCAAAGCGAAACAGAAAATGATGTGAGTGAAATAGAAATTCAAAATATTTTAGCGCATTATAAGAGATTAGGGAAAAATGAAGAAAGATATTTAGAAAGCTTTAATAATATAGCAGCACAGTATAATGATACTCAATTAAGAATTATAAGTAAATTTCTACCACTTAATGTTAGAGCTGTGCTAGAAGAAAGTTCGCCTAAATATCAACAAATAATGTCTTTTAATAATAGTGTTTCAGATAATATAAGAAAACCTAAAAAAGAAGATAATTTAGGACCAAGCGAAAAATTATTAAGATTAAAAGATAGTAGTAAGACTTTGTCAAAACCTGTTGTAATTCCTTCATCAATCAATATGAATAGTAACAAAAAACTAGCAAGAATTAAAGAACAAAAAAATATAGATGAAGTCGAACCAGAAATGAAACAAGATGTTATAGAAAACAATTTAATTGATAATTCTGAAGTTGAAACTAAATCAGAACAGATTAAACATGAAAATTTAATAAATGAATTTAAAGAAAATAATATAACAGAAACAATAAATAATCAAGATGAAATTCAACCTGTAAAAAGAGGAAGAGGCAGACCAAGAAAAAATCCTATACAGACCGATAATAATCAATTGAACAGTACAGTAAAAAGAGGAAGAGGCAGACCAAGAAAAACAACTATACAAGAAAACGAAGAAATATTACCAGGTTTGACAGCTGAAACAACTTATGAAGAGGAAAAAGAAGAAGTATTACCAGGTTTGACATCAAATATTAATTATCAAGATGATGAAGAAATATTACCAGGTTTGACATCAGAAGCAACTTATGAAGAAGAAAACGAAGAAATATTACCAGGTCTAACATCAAATATTAATTATCAAGGTGATGAAGAAATATTACCAGGATTACAAGGAAAAACAGATTATCAAGAAACCAATATACCAATAATGCCTGAAACAACTACTGAACACAGTTATTCAAATGATAATATGTTTTATAAACAACCAGAAGATGAAACAAGAAATTCAGATAAAAAGACAGACTATGAAATCGAAAATATAGATTTATCATATCTATTAACTCCAGGTAAGAAAATAGTTACGTTTGTAGGAACAAGTAAAAATGGTACATCATTTATTGTAAATAATTTAGCACAATTATTATCTTCTATGGGAGTAAATACTGCAATTTTAGATACTACGATGAATAGAAATGCATATTATATATATACAAAAAATGAAGAAGAATTAAGAAAAATTGCTGCACATAGTATTGATGGATTAGCAAATGGTGTCGCAAATGGAATTTTAGTTAATAAAAACTTAACAGTATATACTTCTTTACCAGATGAAGGTGAAGCTATTATAAACACGGATAAAATCTTGGAAAGTTTATTAAAAAAACATTCCCTAATTTTAATTGACTCAGATTTTGATACTCCAATTAATTATTTCAAGCATTCACAAGAGACTTATTTAGTACAGACATTCGATATATTAACAATACAACCGTTGACTGCTTTTTTAAGGGAATTAAAAGCAAAAAATATATTAGAAGAGGGAAAATTAAAAATAATATTAAATAAATATGTTAAAATAAGAGGAATAAATGAAAAAACCATTATTGGTGGAATGGCTTATTATAACGACCCTGCAATGTCATATATGACTGAATTATTTGATAGGAATATAATTAAGCACATAGCTATACCTTTTGAAGAAGAAACTTATATAAAATATTTAGAAAATATAATTGAGTGTGAAATTTCTTTAAAAGGGTACTCAAAGGGATTTATGCAGGTCTTTAGAGAACTTGCTAATATGGTATACCCAATTAATAATACATATAGACCACCATCTACAATAAACAATAATACATTTAGCCCTAATATAAACAATACATTAAATCAAATGAAAAATAATTATTAAATAAAAGAGAGGAGAAATATCAAGTGTATATAGCAGTAGTAGTAATATTGATTTTAATTGTATTAGGATTAGTATTTTATAATATAACGATACATAAAAAAATACAAAAATTTAAAAATATGAACCAGAGAATTACAAATTTATATGTTGTTCAAGACTTTATGAATGCTATAGGTGAAACTTCTTCTGTAGAAGATAAAATAAAAAAGATAAATGATATATTAATTGAAAGATATGAAATAAAATATTCTACTATAGTAGTATTCGATGGTACAGAATATCAAATTAAAGCTTCTAATGTAGAAGAAAGACATTGGGAGGCATTAAAAGCTTTACATACTTTAGATTTATTTAAAGATAGTATTGAATCAGCAACTCCTAAATATGTAACAGTAAACAATGAAAATGAAAAGCTTCCATATCAAAAGATGGAATTTGGAAGAGCAAAATCAGCAATATTTTTCCCTCTATATATAGATAATGTTTATATTGGATATTGGATTATTGAGAGTGGAACACCACATGATTTTGATAATGTAGATATAACTGTATTGGAAGTGATAAAAGAAAACATAGTATCTGTTTTAAAAACAGTTGTACATCAAAAAACACTTGAGTCCATAGTAAGAAAAGATATGTTTACAGGATTATATTCTGAAGAATATTTATATGGTGAAGGTAAAAAAGTAATAGATCAACATACTATTTCTACAATATGTATGTTTAAAATAACAAACATTCAACAAATAAATAAAAATTATTGCAGAGAATTAGGAAATAAAGTAATAACTCAAATTAGTGAATACATAAAAAATAATATTTCATCTGAATATATATTTGTAAGATATATGGGACCAAAGTTTGTCATTGCGTTTTCAGGTGTAGAAACTGATGGAGTGGCTGGCTTCTTGAATGAAATAAAAGAAAAAATTGAAACGACTAAAATAGAATTATCAGAAGAAGAAATACAGGAGTTAAAATTAGATACAAATTTAAGTACAAAAATAAATCAACTACAAAAAATGACAGCAATTCCAAGATTGAATTTTGTAATATCTTCATATTATAAAGGAACAGGATTAGAAGAAGTTTTGAAGAAATTAGAAGAGTATCTAGATACTGCAAATATAAATGAAAGTGACATAACTAATATATAAAAAGGAGGATTATAATTATGGAATTTGACAAAACAATGCATTTTAGTTTGGAAAAAGAGGAAAACGTAAAATGTAAAGAAATATTAAAGGAAGTTTATCAAGCTCTTGTAGAAAAAGGATATAATCCAATAAATCAAATAGTGGGTTATGTTTTATCTGGAGATCCTACTTATATAACAAGTCACAATGACGCAAGGAATAAAATAAGAACAATAGAAAGAGATGAATTGTTAGAAAAAATGGTAAAAAATTATATAGGATTAGAAAATTAAAAATGAGAATATTAGGGATTGATTATGGAGAAGCTAGAGTAGGTCTTGCTATCACGGATCCATTAAATATAACAGCTCAAGGATTAGAAACAATTCAAAGAAATGGTTCAGACAAAGTGATATTAAGAAAATTAGATGAAATTTTTGAAACATATGAAGTTGATACAATTGTAATAGGGATTCCATTAAACATGAATGGAACAGTTTCCGAAAGAGCAAAAGTAACTGAAAATTTTATTCATAAATTAAAATGTAAATACAATACATTGAAAATTGAAACAATTGATGAAAGATTAACAACAGTTGAGGCACATAAAACAATGAATTTTTTAAACGTTAATAAGAATAAAAAGAAAAATATAGTAGATACTATATCTGCGGTATATATTTTAGAAACTTATTTAAATAAAATAAAAAATACATTGCAAAATAATTAAAAATAGGGTATCATATTTATAGTTTTTAATAAATAATAAAAAGGTGAAAGGAGAAAGAATTATGAGTGAGAATTATGAAGGAGAAGAATTATTAGATAACATAGTAATCTTAAATGATGAAAACGGAAATGAAGTTAAATTTGAATTTCTAGATTTAGTAGAATTAGGTGAAGAAGAGTATGTAGTATTATTACCTGTAACAGTAGAAGGAGAAGAGGAAGAGGGAGAAGTAGTAATATTAAGGATAGAAGATAATGACGATGAGAATTCTGATGAAGAATCATATGTAAGTGTAGAAGATGAAGATGTTTTAAATAAAGTATTTGATATTTTTAAAGAAAAATTTAAAGATGATTTTGACTTTGTTGACTAAAATTTAAAATATAAAATGTGAAAGAAAGAATAACACACATTCTTTTACTTTCACATTTTTTACATTATAATATGGATGACATTTATCTATATTTGTACAAATAATAGAGGATATTGTAATTTTGAAAGGAGAATAACAAATGAAAAAATTTTCTACATGGATGATAGTAATGTTTATAGTGATGTTTTGGATTTTTAGAGTTTTAGTTGCAATTTCTTCAGAATTAAATTGGGAAATGGGAGCTTTAAAACCACTAAACATACAAGTTGAGATTATATTATTATTTGTTGTGTTAGGATGTTTAATATTTATTGTAAAAAGAAAAATGATAGGTGCTTTAATATATTTATTAGCATATGGATTATATTTTGGAGCAGATGTAGTTAATAATGTAAGTGCTTTGTTATCTGCAGTTGAAACTGGTGTAGACATTAATTTATATGCTAATCTATTAATGTCCTTGATTGGTTTAATATTGCCTATTGCTACATTATTAGATTTATTAGCAGATAAAGCAAGAAAAGCAAACCCTAAAGATAAAAAAACAGATTGGTTTTATAACAATGAACAATTTGATAGAAAATTAGATGAAAGAGCTGATAAAAATAATTATAGAACACTTTAAATAAATTTAAGTTTAATAAATTTTGTAAGCAAGTGATAAGTTGAAAATCACTTGCTTTTATGTTAAAATATAGAAAATATTTAGAATCATCAGTTTATAGATTAATAAAAGAGGTAAATTATGATTAAAGTAAAAATATGTGCCAATAAAAGTATTGAAGAAGCAAAAATGTCTATAGATGCAGGTGCTGATATTATAGGAATATTAGTAGGACAAGAGCATACAAGTAATGATTTTGTTGATAAATATACTGCAAAAGAAATAGCTGATTTTGCAAAAGGAAAATGTGATATATCACTAGTTACTCATTTAACTAATGCAGAAGATATAATTGGATTAACAAATTTTATAGGAAATAATGTTATACAACTACATTCTGATATTGAAGAAATTGAAGTAAAAAAAGAATTGCAAAATGTTAAGTTGGTTAGATTAATACATGTGTCAGTTGATGGAGAAATCTGTACAAATTACAAAAAAATTAAATATGCTGATTATTATCTATTAGATAGTTTTAACTTAAAAACGAATCAAGTAGGTGGAACGGGCTTGATTCATGATTGGAATAAGAGTAGAGAATTAATAAAGATTTTAGATAAACCTACATTTTTGGCTGGTGGGTTGAATCCAAATAATGTGGCAGATGCAATTAAACAAGCAAATCCTTATGGAGTTGATGTAAATAGTGGTTGTAAAAATGATAATGGAATAAAAGATAAAGAAAAGGTGAAATTATTTATAAAAAACGCTAAGGGGATAGAATAATGATTAAAAAGATTATTTTTGATTTAGACAATACATTATTGTTTCTTTCGGATGAATGGGAAGAAAATTATAAAAGATTTGTAGATAAGTATAATTTAAGTATTTCTGCTAATGAATTGTTTTTATCTATAGGAAATTTTGAAAAAAGCATGAAAAATATTGTTGTTTCAAAGCAAAAACTTTCCGAATATGTTAGTAATGATTTATCTATTGATTTTACAACTAATATGATTTTAGAATTGTTAGAAATATATGACAATACATCATTATTAAATACAGATACAATTTATGATATTTTGAATTATCTATCAGAAAAGTATGAATTAATAGCATATACTAATTGGTTTACAGATAATCAAATAAATAGATTAAAAAAATATGATTTAGATAAATTTTTTACTAAAGTCTATGGTTGGGATATATTACCTAAAAAACCATCTAAAGAAGGTTTGAGTGAAATTATAAAAAATGATAATATAGAAAACTATATTTTTATTGGGGATAATATAGAACTAGACATAGAAGTTCCATATAGCATGGGAATTACTACGATTTTCTATAACAGAAAAAATATTAAGCAAAATAAATATAAAGAAATTCTTAAAATAGAAGAATTAAAAAAAGTATTATAAGGAAGAGAGATATATGAACGATAATAAAACAAACATTAACTGGGAAAGTACGAATTATCTAAACACTAGCCGAAACTATTGAAAAATCAATATTCTTAAAATTTTTTAACTTTCGTAATTTGAAAAAAATAATTGGAGATTAAAATATGAATACATTAAAAGAAAAAAATAAAACAAGAAAAATAGAAGATTTAAAGATAGAATACGATAAATTACAGAAAAAATATGGAGCAAAAGAATTAGATTCTATATATAATGGAGGATGTGAAAATAATCCAGATATATGTTTTGTATTTATGAATCCAACTGGTAGAAATATTGCAAGTGATAAATCTTGGAGAGGTAGAAAATCACCTTGGCTTGGAACAAAAAATATTTGTAAGTTATTTAATAAAGTGGATTTATTAAGTAATGATACATATAATAAAATTTTGGAAAAGAAACCTAAAGAATGGGACTATGATTTCTGCGATTACGTATATGATGAAATTGAAAGAAACAAAGTATTTATAACTAATTTAGGAAAATGTACACAAATAGATGCAAGACCATTATCAAATGATGTACTAAAACAGTATTTAGATTTATTATTTGAGGAAATAGATATAATAAAACCCAAAGCGATAGTTGCATTTGGAAATCAAGTAAGTTCCATTATATTAAATGAAAAAATATCAGTATCTGAAAATAGAAAGATTAGTCATAATTTAAAAATAAAAGAAGATACATATAAAGTTTTTCCTGTTTATTACCCAGTAGGAAATGGAATATTTAATATAGACAAATCAATAGAAGATATAAAATGGATTATAAAAAATATAGAAAGGGAATGATGAAATGAAAAAAATACTATTTGCAACAGGAAATGAGACAAAGGCCAAAAGATTTTCAAAAGGATTACAAGAAAAAGGAATTGAAGTAATAACATTAAAAGATATTAACACAGAGATAGAAGTAGAAGAGAATGGCAAAGATGCAATAGAAAATGCTGTTTTAAAGGCTAAAGCATATTCGAAAGTTGTAGATATTCCAGTATTTGCAATGGATGATAATTTGTATTTAGAAAATGTTCCAGAAGAAAACCAACTGGGAATGTATGTAAGACGTGTGAATGGAAAAAGACTAAATGATGAAGAAGATAGTTATTTATTAAAAGGCTTACTTAATATTTATAACGAGAACTATCCAAGAGATATATCTAATAAAGTTAAAACAGCATTAACTACTAAAAAGATAAATGGTGAATTTGTAACTTCTTATGCACCATATGGATATAAAAAATCAAGATACGAAAAGAATAAAATAATTATTGACACAGAGGCAGCTAAAAATGTAAAAATGATATTTGACAGTATAGAAAAAGGCTTAAGCAAGAAAGAAATAGTAGATATTTTAAATAATAAAAAAATCAAAACTCCAATGGAATATATTAAAAACTCGGATGAAGGAAAGATGTGGAATATCAGTATGATTACTGGAATTCTAAATAATAAAGTATATGTAGGAGACTTAATTCAACAAAAGCGAAAACGAATTAGTTTCAAAAATCATAAATTTGTAAAAACAAAAGAAGACGAGTTAATAATTACAAAGAATAATCATATGGAGATAATAAGCAAAGAGCAATTTGAAAGAGTGCAAGATATAATTAAACATTCAGCAAAAGTAAATTCAAATAATGAATATGATATCTTTTCAGGATATTTGAAATGTGCAGAATGTGATAGTAACTTGACTATTAGAAAGAGTAAAGAATATACATATTATGCTTGTTCATCACATGTAAGAAAAAGGGGATGCGATAATAAACATACTATAAGAAAAGATATTTTAGAAGGGAAAGTAATTATAGAAATAAATAATAGACAAGCTAAAAAAATAGATAAGTTGAATAGAAAATATATTTATGATTTAATAAATATGATATATTTAAATAAAGATGGATTAATAGATATAAAATATAAATTAAAGGAGAATTAAATTATGGATAAATTAGAATCTATAACAATTGAAAATAATGAACAATATTTAAGACAGTCTTCTAAAAAAGTCGACATTAGTGATCCAGAACTTCATAATAATATTGTAGTTCTTCAAGATTATTGTATGCAAAATGATGTAATGGCTATGGCAGCAGTACAATTAGGAATTCCTAAAAGAATAGTATATGTGAAAAATACAAACTTGGAGATATTAAATAAAAGATTAACAGATGAGGGAAAAGAAGAAACAAAAGATTACAATGAAGCTAAAGTATTAATAAATCCTGAAATTATAACAAAAGAGGGACTAACAACGTTTTGGGAAGCTTGTGCTTCATGCTCTTGGTACGAAGGAGAAATAAAAAAATGGTATAATGGTAAGGTAAAGAGACCTTATAAAATAAGAGTAAGGTATTTTGATATAGAAGGAAATGAGCATGAAGATGAATTTGAAGGTTTTGAATCAACAGTATTATGCCATGAAATAGATCATTTAGATGGAATTTTACATATAGATATTGCTGATAAGATAATTAAAGGAACTAAAGAAGAAAGAATAGAATTAAGGAAAAAAGAAGGATACACTATAATAAGTCAAACAGGAAATTTTGAACAATTAAAATTAAAGAAAATAGATGAAAAAGGTGAAGAAAATGAATGATAACAAAAGTTGTGCAAGTACAAGTATCAACTGGTACCCAGGCCACATGGCAAAAACAAGAAGACAAATAGAACAAGATATAAAAATAGTAGATATAGTAATTGAACTATTAGATAGTAGAATACCAATATCTAGTAGAAATCCGGACATAGTAAATATTACAGCTAAAAAGAAAAGAATAATTGTATTAAATAAATGTGATTTATCAGATGAAAGTAAAAACCAAAAATGGATTTCATATTTTAATAACAAAGGAATTCCAGCTGTATTAACAGATTCGAATTCTGGAAAAGGAATAGATAATTGTATAAAAGAAATTGAAAAAATAATGGAAGAACAATTAAATATTCAAGTTCAAAAAGGAAGAATTGGAAGAAAGATAAGAGCAATGGTGCTAGGAATACCAAATGTAGGTAAATCATCTTTTATAAATAGAATATCAAAAAGGACAACAGCGGGAGTTGGAAATAAACCAGGGGTAACAAAACAAAAACAATGGATTAGAATAAATGATAAAATAGAATTATTAGATACACCAGGAGTACTATGGCCAAAATTTGAAAGTGAAGAAGTAGGATTAAACTTAGCATTTACAGGAACTATAAAAGAAGAAATATTACCAAGGGTAGAGATTGCATATCAATTAGTAAAATATTTATTAGAAAATTATAGAAATAATATTGTAGAAAGATATGGGATTTCAAAAGAATATATTGAAAATAAATTAAATCAAGAACAGCCTGAGAATGTTAATATATATGAAATTATGCTAGAAATAGGTAGAAAAAGAGGATGTATTATATCTGGTGGAAATATAGATGAAGAAAAGACTTCAAGAATAATATTAGATGAATTCAAGAATGGAAAAATAGGAAAAATAACATTAGAAACACCATTAGGTAATTAAAAAAGGGAATGGAATAAAACATGGAAGAGTTTATAAAAATAGATAGAGAAAAAGAAGAAGTGAACATGTTATCTCCACTTGTTTGGGCATATGTAGGAGATAGCATATATGAAGTATATATTAGAACAAATTTAGTAAATAAAACAAATTTAAAACCACATAAATTACATATAGAGTCCATTAAATATGTAAAAGCACAAGCACAAGCAGAATTATTGAAAAAAATACATGGTGATTTAACTAAAGAAGAACAAGATATAGTAAGACGTGCAAGAAACACTCAAAATCATCATTTGCCTAAAAATTGTAATGTGCAAGATTATATGTACTCAACAGCTTTTGAAGCTTTAATAGGATACTTATATTTAACAAAACAAAACAATAGATTAAAAGAATTACTGGAAAAAACGGAAATTTTATAGAAAACTATAAAAAGATTTGTTTTTTCGTTGACTAATTATCAAAAAAATGGTATAAATAATAAGGATTATTTATTAAGGCCCCTTGGTCAAGCGGTTAAGACGCCACCCTCTCAAGGTGGAATCATGGGTTCGATTCCCGTAGGGGTCACCAATTTTAAATTAATTAAAAGGGAGTAGCTTTTTATTACTAATCAACAGTCGCGATATTTTAAATATCTGGTTAGTAAGCTATAATAAATAGTAAGCAAGACTTTTAAAAGGAGATGTTATTCCTTTTAAAAGTTTTTTTTGTTAAAGAAATAATTAGCACAATTATTTCCTTAACTCGTTATATAATAAGAAGGAGTTGTTTAAAAATGGAAAAAGTTAATTGGTTTAACAAGGATGTAGAAGATGTAGAAAAAGTTTTACAAACTAATATTAACAATGGTCTAACTAAAGAAAAAGTAGAAAAAAGAAGAGAAAAGTATGGACTAAATGAATTAAAAGCTAAAAAGAAAAAATCTTTAATTATTAAATTTCTAGAACAGTTTAAAGATTTTTCAATTATCATTTTAATTATTGCAGCTATTGTATCAGGTGCTGTTGGCATTGCGCAAGGAGAAGGAATAACAGATACTATTATTATTTTAATAGTTGTAATTGTTAATGCAATTATTGGGGTAACTCAAGAATCAAAAGCGGAAAAGTCATTAGAAGCACTTCAGAAGCTAACAGACCATGCATCTAAAGTTATAAGAAATGGAGAAGTAACTGTAATACCAGCTAAAGAATTAGTGCCTGGTGATATAGTGGTTTTAGACACAGGGGATTATATTCCGGCAGATTTAAGAATAATAGAAGCTGTTAATTTAAAATCACAAGAAGCATCTCTTACTGGTGAGTCAATGCCTGTTGAGAAAAATACAGAAAAAATCGATGATGAAGAAACAGGTATAGGTGATAGATTAAATATGTTATTTTCCTCTAGCTTGGTTACATATGGTAGGGGAAAAGGGATAGTTGTAGAAACAGGTATGACAACAGAAGTTGGAAAAATAGCAGGAATGTTAGATTCAACACAAGAACAAACAACTCCATTGCAAGATAAACTAAATAAATTAGGAAAAACATTAGGAATTGCAGCACTAGCTATATGTGCCTTTATATTTATAGTAGGATTAATACAAGGTAAAGATCCAATTAGTATGTTTATGACAGCAGTAAGCTTAGCAGTTGCAGCTATACCAGAAGGACTAGTTGCAGTATCTACAATAGTACTTGCAATTGGTGTTCAAAAGATGGTAAAGAAAAATGCTATTGTTAAGAAATTGCCTGCAGTAGAAACATTGGGTAGTGCAACAGTAATTTGTTCAGATAAGACAGGTACACTTACACAAAATAAAATGACAGTTGAAAAAATATTTATAAATGGTGAAACAAAAGACCTAGAAGAATATTCAAAAATTGATAACAGTGAAGATGTTAAAAAACTTGTGTATGCAAATATGCTATGTAATGATACAAAAATATCTGGTGATGGAACATTAACAGGTGATCCTACAGAAACAGCTTTAGTTGATATGGCCTTTAAATTGGATTTTGATCCTACTGTTTATGATAGAATGCCACGTATAGAAGAAGTTCCGTTTGATTCAGATAGAAAGCTAATGACAACTGTAAATGAAGTAAATGGAAAATATATAGTTTATACTAAAGGTGGAGTAGATGAATTATTAAAAATATGTAAAGGCTATATTAAAGATGGAGAAATAAAAAAAGATTTAGAAGAGTATTCAAAAACAATAAAAGAACATAATAAAAATATGGCAAAAGAAGCTTTAAGAGTATTGGCATGTAGTTATAAAGAAATAGACCATAAACCAACAAAAGAAGATATTAAAAATCTAGAAAAAGATTTAATATTTATTGGTATGGTTGGTATGATAGATCCACCAAGAGAAGAAGCTAAAAAAGCAGTAGAAAAATGTAAAACTGCTGGAATTAAAACAGTAATGATAACAGGAGATCATAAAATTACAGCAACAGCAATCGCTAAGAAATTAGGAATATTAGAAAATGAAGATGAGGCAATAACTGGTGCAGATTTAGAAAAAATGTCTGATGAAGATTTGGAGAAAAATGTTAGAAAATATTCTGTGTATGCAAGAGTATCACCTGAACACAAAGTTAGAATTGTAAAAGCTTGGCAAAAAAATGGAGAAATAGTTGCAATGACAGGTGATGGAGTAAATGATAGTCCAGCACTTAAAACTGCAGATATAGGATGTGCAATGGGAGTTGTTGGAACTGATGTTGCAAAAGAAGCGGCAGATGTTATTTTAACAGATGACAATTTTGCAACTATAGTATCAGCAGTAGAAGAAGGAAGAAGAATTTATGACAATATATTAAAAGCAATTCAATTCTTATTATCAAGTAATGTCGGAGAAATAATGGTACTATTTTTAGCAACTCTATGCACACCATTATTTGCAAGTTGGTTTGGAATAACTGATATAAATCATTTGGAAATATTATTACCAATTCATATTTTATGGATAAACCTAGTAACTGATTCGCTTCCTGCTTTAGCTTTAGCTTTTGATCCTGCAAATAAAGGAATAATGGAAAGAAACCCTAAAAAAGCAAACCAAGGAGTATTTACAAAAGGAATGACATGGAGAGTAATTTATCAAGGTGCTATGATAGGATTTTTAACATTAGGAGCATTTATTATAGGGCTAGCTACAACAAACACACCAATAGAAGGATTAACACTTGACCAATCTAAAATTGAAGTAGGGCAAGCTATGGCATTTGCTACACTTGCATTATCAGAATTAGTACATGTATTTAATGTAAGAGATAACAAAAAATCAATATTTAGAACTAATATATTCAATAACAGCAAATTAATACTTGCAACAATAGCTTCTGCAGCTTTAATGCTTATAATATTATTTGTACCAGCCCTAAGAAATATATTTAGTATACCAGTTTTACCATCAGAAAATATATTAGAACTAGTTTGTTTAATATTTGCACCAGTTGTAATTGTTGAAATATTTAAGTTACTAAAAATTAATGGAACTAAGGATGAATAAATAACAATAAAAATAAGCAGTGATTCAAAATGTAGAAAAATGTCAGATTTTGCGATGAATTTTCATTGCAATTTCTGGCATTTTATGTTTTAATATTTGTATGCAAGAAATTTTAATATTGCAAAATAAGTTTATAATCTAAAATTGTTTTTAATCATAGTTTTGTTTTGAAATATTTCAATAGTTTTTTAGTATTTGTATGAAAATTTAAAAAATTTTTTATCAAAAGTTTTATAATTCATTTAATTCATTAATTTCCACATTTATTGTTACAAAATATTATTAGTATATAGATTTAATTATAATTTTTAGCTTATATAAAAATGCAATATTGAAGTTTAATGTAAATATTAGTAAATGTTTACTATATAGATATTGAAAGGGGGCAATATATGTAGTAAAATAGAAAGGAATTTTATGATAGAAAACAATCAACAAAAATTAGAAAGACTACCCCTTAGTAGTGATTATGTTTTTAAAAGAGTGTTTACAAAAGAAGGAAATGAACACTTATTAAAGGACTTTTTAGAAGCAATTCTTGAAATCAAAATTAAGTACTTAGAAATACAAAATCCAGAATTAGTAGGAGAAACAAAAGACGGAAAACAA
>Ga0326514_10001652_pt1 | contig 14439 bp, 10 predicted proteins | sample 3_2548_0518_D_FD_203653 | JGI IMG/M metagenome (GOLD analysis project Ga0326514, IMG submission 203653) | Bovine rumen microbial communities from UC Davis, California, United States - 3_2548_0518 | ecosystem: Host-associated > Mammals > Digestive system > Stomach > Rumen | place: USA...
CGCTGCCTGGGCTCTCCTTGCCGGGATCCTTCCCGAAGTCGTTCCCTCAGGCTGTCTGTCAAATGACTCAGCCGCCGCCTCTCTGTATCCGGCTCCATTGTACCCGGTACCCTGCGGCGTTCCCGGGGCCTCCCCGGCAGCCTTCCGATCTGCATCCTCAAGAGGTTCTCCCTCTTCCGGTTTTTCAGATGCAGGAACTTCCTCCGGTTCTGTTGCCTCTGCAGACTCACCACCGGTTTCTGCCGCCTCAGACTGCCTTGGTTCTTCCGCTGCCGGTCCTTCCGCTGCGGTCTCTACAGTTCCTGCTGCCTCAGACTGCCCTGGCTCTTCCTCTGCCGGTCCTGCTGCTGAGATTTCCGCTGCGGAAGTCCCTGCTGCATCCGTCATCTCCGGTTCTGTAAAATCCTGCTTTGGCGCCGCAGGCTCCGCGGCCTCAGACTCCGGTCCCCCGGCAGCCACAGATGTCCCCAGATTCAGGCCTGCCGGCTGCTCTTCGTCTGCTCCGACGTTATCATCGATGGTGAACCCTGTCACCCTCTCTTCCACGCCATCCGGTCTGTCCGGAAGCTGATTATGGCACTTTACGCATTCGGTTGCGCTGTCTTCATTCTCAGTTCCGCAAAATACGCATCTCTTCATGGTAATTACTCTCCCAAATCAACAAAAATACAATTTATTATATTCCGTAATCCCCCTGAAAGCAAGGAATTCAGTGCCCCGGCCCATCCCCCGCTCTCCGGGCGGATGTGGCATTATTCGCGGTTGATCTGGGTCTTTGTGATATTGAGGAGGCGGTTTCTCAGCTCGGTCTCCATCTTCTGCATCTCTGCCTCAGCGTTCGCTCTCTTCTGGTGTCCGTCCTCCTGGATCTTTACGACATCATCCAGGGTCTGGATCAGCTGCAGGTTGGTTGCCTTAAGGGTCTCCATATCGACAACGCCTCTCTCGGAAGCCTTCGCGGTCTCAACGGAGGCAGTATGAAGCTGCTGCGCGTTATTCTTGAGCAGCTCATTCGTCATATCCGTGACTTCCTTCTCAGCCTTTGCAGCCTGGTTGGAATGCTCGATGCCGAGAGCGATGACCATCTGGTTCTTCCACAGCGGGATGGTGTTGACGATGGTGGACTGGATCTTCTCCGCCATGACCGTGTCCGAATCCTGGACCAGTCTGATCTGCGGTCCGGTCTGGAGGGCGATCTGTCTGGTCAGCTCCAGATCATAGAGTTTCTTCTCGAAGCGGTTGCAGTAGGAAGCAAGATCCTTTGCTGCCTGCGCGTCCTGCGGGTTCTGGGTCTTCCGGGCCTTCTCTTCCAGCTCTTTCAGTTGTCCGGTCCTGACTTCTTCAAGCTTTTTCTTGCCGGCTGCGATGTACATGGTCAGTTCCTTGAAGTAGGAAAGGTTCAGAGCGTACATACGGTCAAGCGTTGCGACATCCTTCATCAGCTGGACCTGATGCTTCTCCAGCGTATCGGCGATCTGCCTGACGGAATCCTCGGTCTTGTCGTACTTCGCCTGCAGAGCAACAGCCTTGTTGGCCTGCTTCTTGAAGAAACGAAGGAATCCATTGTCCTCTTCCTTGACGTCAAAGCTCTTGAGTTCGGCAACCAGTCCGGATATCTCTTTTCCAACCTGGCCCATATCCTTGTTACGTACATTTGCGAGAGCTGTGTCGGAAAAATCGGACATCTTCTTCTGGGTACCCGCGCCATACTGCATGATCGCGGATGAGTTGGTCAGATCGATCTTTTCCGCAAATGCATCAACCATCTTCTGTTCTTCCGGGCTCAGGATGACCTCGGTATCTCTTACGGCCTGTGCGGCATGGGCTGCGATCTCACTCCCGGCCGGGGCCGTCTCTGCTGCCTTGGACACGCCATCCATCAGCTCCTCAGCGGTCTGCCTGACCGGCTCCGGCGCCGGAGCTTCCGCGACTGCTGCCGCCTGCGCCGTCTGCGCTTTTTGCTTTACCTCCGGAGCCTCGTCCGCGCCGAACGTCAGCTCGATCTTTCCCGGCTCCGGGACCTGCATCGTGTCGAATGCATTCTTGTTATCGTCTGCCATCTTTGTCTCCTCTCCCTTGGGTAAATTTCATTGTCTTATTTTTTCTGTGTTTCTTTATCTGAATCAGGAGCTACAGCCATGGCAGCTCCACCGCCAAAGCGTGCTTCCTTCTTCATTCTCTGCAGCTCATCGTCCGCCAGGCCGTCCTGCTGAAGCATAGACTTCATGACGGAGACGTCAGTTCCTACATCCCAGGCTGTTTGCCGGAAGAAGGAATCGAAGAGTTTCTCATATGCATCATTGATGGTGTCGAGGGAATTCTCGATCTGCTTCTTGGCATTCTCGATGTTGTCACCCTCGATGTGCTGGGCATCCAAAGTCGCATAGGTGTCGACCAGTTTCCGGGTGGTCGGCAGGTAGTAGCTCATAAGCTTGTGAAGATCCGGAGCGCTCTCCGGATTTCTCTCGACCTGCTCGAAGATGCTGCGGACGATCTTCTCAAGCCGGTCAAGCTTTGCCGAGATCTCCTCCCCCGGAATCTCATCATTCTTCTGATGGATATGGTCGATGAAGGCATAGCCCTCATCCAGGATCTTCCTGGTCTCGGCATCAACTTTGGCATCATATGCCCTTCTGGCCTTTTCCTGATCCTGCATCTTCTTATATTCTTTCAGCTTTCGGCCGCCCAGTGCCGGCTCATCGTAGATATCCGGGCCCCTGCTGTCTCCGCCGCCAAAAGCCCAGGTCTGCTCATCTGCCTGTCCGGACTTGCTCTTCTTAGCTTCTTTCTTTGCTTCCCGGGCTTCTTTCCTGGCTCTTGCCTTCTCCTCTTTCTGTCTTTCCTTGTAGGCTTTCATGACCTGCCCATACTGCTGATATGCTTCCTTGCTCAGCATAAGGGTCGTTCCGTCCTTGTCGAGATAGACGGTTCCGGTCATCACGCCGGAGCTTAACATCTCACGGAGTTCTTTTCTGGTCTCATCGACTCCCTGGCCCAGAAAAGAGGCGATCTCATCGACCGATACCACATCTCTGCCCTTAGCCAGTTTCATGATCTTCTTTGCCTCAGAGACTCTCATGGTCCGCTTTTTACCGGACTTGCGGATCTGGTTGAAGACCAGAGCCGCGATCACGAAGAAGATTACTCCCGGAACAAATACCGACGGCAAGACTGCTGTCGGAACGAGCATGGCGATCGTAAAAAGCACATTCACCGCAAGACCCAGAGTTCCGATGATGTTCATGATCTTTGCAGCTCCGTCCGGCTTGATATTGACATGTCCGGCGCCAAAGGCAAAAACCTCACTCTTATTCAGATTGCTTGCAGCCTGAGCCTGCTCGTAGGCGGTGCCAATATTGCCAGTCTTGTAGCTGCTGCCCAGAATCGCATCATGCATGGCGTCTACAGCCTGATTCATCGTCCGGTTGATCTGCTCGTTCAGAAGCGAATAGTCGCCGCTCTGGATTGCCTTGTCGATGTAGGAATCGACATCCCTGCCCGCCCGATAGGTCTGGTCCATCCAGGTATTTTTATCAGAATTGCTCATCGAAAACCTCTTACTACCCCAAAACACGACAATGCGTGTGCCAGAAATCCCATGTCATTTAAAATCTATTATCGGCTATTTTAAGATTAAAATCAACTCAAAGGCGCTCTCTTGCAGGGCCTTGTACACTCAAAGGAGCTTTCTTGCCAGGTTTTGATGCCCGAAACTATAAGGATTACGGCGATCGGGAAATTATGGAAACCGAGTTTTTATACTGTGGCATGAAGAGGGGGCCGGCGCATGCCGGCCCCCTCTCAAGAACCTTTCCGATTCCCTCACGGATCTTTTGCTCTTTTCTGTTCTCTCAGCCCTTCGCTTTCCCGAGGTATGCCTCGCGGACCTGCTCATTTGAAGCAAGCTCGGCCCCGGTACCGGTCAGCGTGATCTTTCCGGTCTCCATGACTGCCCCGTAGTCGGCGGTCTTCAGCGCCATGTTCGCGTTCTGCTCGATCAGCAGGATGGTTGTGCCTTCCTTGTTGATCTCGCGGATGATCCCGAAGACTTCCTGTACGATGATCGGAGCAAGGCCAAGGGATGGTTCATCCATCATGACCAGTTCCGGCTTGCTCATCAGGGCTCTTGCGATAGCGAGCATCTGCTGCTCGCCTCCGGACAGAGTTCCGGCCGGCTGCCAGGACCTTTCTTTCAGTCTTGGGAACAGGCTGTAGACCCTCTCCAGGTCCCCGCTGATGTCATCCTTCCGCATGTAGGCACCCATCCTCAGATTCTCGGCTACAGTCAGATTGACAAAGACTCTTCTTCCTTCCGGGACCAGTGTTATGCCCCTCGTTACGATCTTCTCTGTCGGAAGTTTGAGAAGATCTTCCCCCTTGAACGTGATGCTGCCGGCTGCCGGCCTTACAAGCCCGGCCACAGAACGAAGGGTAGAGGACTTGCCTGCGCCGTTTGAACCGATCAGGGTCACGATCTTTCCCTTCGGGACGTTGAGGCTGATCCCGCGGACGGCTTCGATTCCACCGTATTTCACAACCAGATTCTTTATCTCAAGAAGATTCTCCGTTTTCTCCATGGAATCCTAACTCCTTGTATGATTGCAGTTTCCCCTGCTCAGTTCGTATCTCCGGCTCCCAGATATGCATCGATGACCATCTGGTTTTTCTGGATCTCCGCCGGGCTTCCCTGGGCGATCAGCTTGCCGAAATTCAGGACATAGATCCGGTCGGAGATACTCATGACCAGGTCCATATGGTGCTCGATGATAAAGACGGTCAGGTCAAAATCATTCTTGATCTTGATGATAAATTCGCCCAGCTCATCTGTCTCCTGAGGGTTCATGCCGGCAGCCGGCTCATCCAGAAGAAGAAGCTGAGGCTTCGTCGCCAGAGCGCGGGCGATCTCCAGCCTTCTCTGCTTGCCGTAAGGAAGGGACGTCGCCATCGCGTCCGCTGCATCACCAAGTCCGACCATGTCGATCAGCTCCATGGCAAGCTCGCGGTTGGCCATTTCTTCCTTATGATTGACCCCGAAGGTCGCGGAGAAAACATCCGCCTTTGACCGCATGTGGGTGGCGATCAGGACATTCTCAAAGACGGTCATCGCTTTGAACAGACGGATGTTCTGGAAGGTACGGGCGATTCCCAGCTGCGTGATCTTATCCGGCGTTTTCACGATGCTGCCCGGATAGATCAGTGCAGGGTCTCCCATATAATTCTTCTTTACTTTTCCCTTCGGGTGATTCTCGATGATCGTCTTGCCGGCAAACTGGACACGGCCATTTGTCGGCTGGTAGACGCCTGTGATGACGTTGAAAGCGGTCGTCTTACCGGCGCCGTTCGGGCCGATCAGAGCTACGATCTCTCCCTTGTTCACATCAAGTGTCAGGTCGTTCACAGCGACAACGCCGCCAAACTGCATGGTGACATGCTCGACATGAAGCACATTTTCGGAAGCAGCCATCACTGGTCACCCCCTTTCGCGGGTTTTCTGTGAAACAGCCCCAGAAGGCGGCTCCATGAGAATTCCTTATCGCCCATAATGCCGCGCCTCCAGAAGAGGACGACGACCATCAGCAGGATACTGTATATGACCATGCGGAAGCCCGGACGGAACAGCGGAATGGTGACGCCGCCGACCGTGAGCGGCTCATCCAGGAATCTCAGCCACTCCTGGCCGCCGTTGATCAGAAAGGCGCCGATGATGGAGCCGGTGATCGAGCCGATGCCGCCTAGAACGACGATCAGAAGGATGTTGTAGGTCATGGTGATCTGGAAAGTCTTTGTATCGATCGACCTCATGAAGAGCGCCAGCATGCCGCCGGAGATCCCCATAAAGAAGGATGAGATTACAAATGAAAGCTCCTTGGTCCGGAACAGGTTGATTCCCATGGCTTCCGCCGCCACCTCATCGTCACGGACCGCCTTGAATGCACGGCCGTAGGAAGAATGAAGCAGAAGCATGATCACTGCCACGCAGATCGCCGCAATAATCAGCGGTGAAAAGAGATTGGAGAAGCCCGGAATGTTGTTGAGTCCGTAGGAACCGTTGGTGATCCGGTCCATCATCGGAGCCGCAAGGATCGTCCGGATGATCTCGGAGAAACCAAGGGTCGCGATTGCAAGATAGTCGGATTTGAGGCGGAGGACCGGAATTCCGATCAACGCCGCAAAGCCGGCTGCGATCAGACCGCCCAGGATCATGGCGACCGGCATGGGAAGAGAAAGATTCTCAAGCCATGGCGCGATACCGTTCATGTAGTAGACGCTCGGACGGGTCGCGACCGGGATGGTCAGGACCGCCGTCGTATAGGCGCCGATTGCCATGAAACCCGCGGCACCCAGAGAGAAGAGTCCTGTAAAACCGGTCACCAGGTTCATAGCGGTGGCTGCCACAACATAGACCGCGGACCGCTCGATGATCGAGATCGCGTAGGAATGATCCGAGGAATTCTTCTGGTAGAAAGCCATCAGGCAGATGACTGCGACGACAGCTATGATCGTAAGAATCGTATTGCGCTTTTTATTCGGGTCCGCCTTCTTCTGATAGGCATGCCCGCTGCTTCCCGGCACAAGTCCGCCGGCGCCCGCAGCTGCTTTCTCTCTGCCGGCTATCTTCGATCCGCCTGCATTGTCCGGGGAGTAGAATCTGTTCTTCATAAGTATCATGTCCCTGCCTCCCTCAGACTTTGTCGCTTGCCGCCTCACCGAAGAGACCGGTCGGACGGACAAGGAGAATGATGATCAGAAGCATGAAAGTGAATGCATCTGAGAACGTCGAGTAACCGAATGCTACGATAAATGTCTCACTGATCCCGATAATAAAGCCTCCGATGACCGCTCCCGGTATCGATCCAATGCCGCCGAGAACTGCTGCGACGAAACATTTGAGCCCCGGAAGGGCTCCGGAGAAGGGATAGACGGTCATACGGTCGGTGAAGTAAAGCAAGGCGCCGACCGCTGCCAGAAGAGAGCCGACAAAGAAAGTGAAGGAGATCGTTGAGTCTACCTTGATGCCCATCAGCCTGGAAGCCTCTGTATCCTTGGAGACTGCTCTCATAGCCATGCCGATCTTCGTCCGGTTGATCAGCTGAAGAAGAAGGATCGTCAGCACGACAGTCAGAATCGGCGTCAGGATCGTGACCAGGGAGGTCGTGACCGGTCCGAAGGTCAGGATCTTCTTCAGACCAGGGATCTCCGGATAAGCCATCGGGATCGCAGTGAAAAGATAGGTTGCCAGATTCTCAAGGAGATAAGATACACCGATCGCAGAGATCATGACAGACATACGCGGAGCCCGTCTCAGCGGCCGGTATGCGGCTTTCTCGATTCCGATCCCAAGCAGGACTGTTCCTGCGATCGCGACCGGGACCGCGATGAACCACGGCATGGAAGCGATGGCAAAGATCATAAAGTATCCTGACATCATGAACAGATCGCCGTGAGCGAAGTTGATCAGGCGCAGGATGCCGTAGACCATGGTATATCCAATTGCAATAAGTGCATAGGCGCCGCCCAGCGATACGCCGGTGAGCAGCTGCTGCACGAAAGTAGCAAGACTCATGGAAGCGTCCCCTTCCCATATGGACCCGGGCTCTCGTCCCGGATCTTACTCCCTGCGGCGGACACATCCCTCACCTTTCCAGGATATGTCCGCCAGGTTATTTCTCCCGCAGCGGACACATTCCCTCACATTCGGGATTGCGTCCGCCGGACCTTTTCCTGCTCAGAGCAGATTTTTTACTCAGCTTCTGTCTCAGCTGTGCTGTCGCCGCCGACGGTGACGATCTTCAGGAACTCGAACTTGCCGTCCTTTGCGATGTCGATGTAAGCAGAATCCTTCTCAGCATCTCCGATCTCATCGAATGTGATATGGCCGGTGACATAATCTCCCTCGGTCTTGGCGATGGCAGCCTTCAGAGCCTCACCATCGGTTGTGCCTGCTGCCTCAAGTGCATCGCAGATGACATTGTAGGTATCGAAGCACAGTGCGGAGTTACCGACGATTGCATCGTTGCCGCCATTGTTCTCGATCCGCTTGCTGTCGTCATTGAGCCACTTCTTGTAGCCGGTGACGAAATCGGTAGCGGCCGGATTAGAATCATCATTCTCATCGAAGAAAGTCGATACAGCGGTACCCTCCGCATTCTCAGCGCCTGCGTTGTCGATGATAGTCTGGTTGTACCAGGTATCACCTGCCATGAACGGAACATCTATGCCCATCTCGCGGGCCTGCTTGATGATCAGCGGAGCGGTCGTGATGGACGAAGGAGCGAAGACTGCATCCGCGTTCGCTGCCTTGACCTGAGCCAGGATCGCCTTGAAATCAGACTGGTTGGTCTGGAACTGCTGCTCGGTAGCGACGGCTCCGCCCAGTGTCTCGAACTGCTTTACAAAGAAGTTTGCAAGTCCGGTTGAATAATCGTCGCCGATCTGGTCGATGACTGCAACGTTCTTATAGCCGGAATCAAAAGCATACTGAGCCATGACCGAGCCCTGGAACGGGTCCAGGAAGCAGACACGGAAGTAATAGTCGCATCCGGAAGTAACCTGCGGGTTGGTGCAGGAGCATCCGATAGCAGGAATCTTAGCATCCGCAAATGTTGGTCCGGCAGCGATCGATACGCCGGAGCCGTAGGAACCGATGACCGCTACGACCTTGTCGGCAACCAGCTTCTGCGCCGCAGTGACTGCCTCAGTCTTATCAGACTTATTGTCGACTTCATCCAGTTCGACCTTATACTCCTTGCCGTCGATTGTGACAGTCGGGCGGATTTCATTTGCATAACGGGCCCCCTGGAGCTCCTGGATACCGCCGCCGCCATTCTCGCCTGTCTGCGGTTCGAATACACCAATCTTGATCGTGTCATCTGCGGCAAGGGCCGTCATCGACATAACCGGGGCCATGCTCATCGCCATGGCTGCTGCACATACAACTGATACAAGTTTTCTGTTCATGGATATATCCTCCTCTCAGATACAAAAAGCCTGCGGCAGGCAGCCTTTTTGTATGCCATGAAATAAAAAAAGGACGCAGACTGCCAAAGTCTGCATCCTCTTTGATGTTATGAACAGAATACGCCATTTTTCAGGAAATGTCTATTCTGTTTTTTCATTTTTTGCCAAATTTTTTTCGGATTTCGAAGGTTCGCGTTAAGTGTTTCGGAAGCGTTGTGCATCCGCAGCCTTAACGGACATTCACCGTGATCTGCCGCACGACCGACTCGCTTTCCATGTTGACGGCGGTGATCGTGATCACTGCAGTTCCTTTTTTTCTTGTCCGGATCTTTCCGGTCTTTGTAACTCTGGCAACTGCCCTGTTGGAGCTCTTATAGGTGATCCGGCTCGTAGAGTTGGCCGGGGCCAGCTTTACTTTCAGTTGTCTGGTCTTCTTCTGCCTCATGTTGTAGACATTGCGGACGCCCTTGATCTCCGTCGCATCGACACCGGTGACCGTGATCTGAATGACAGCGGTAACCTTTCTCGACTTGACGAATATCCTGCATCTGCCTGGCTTTTTTGCACGGATCAGGCCTTTCTTGCCGACTGTAGCGATGTTCTTGTTGCCCGATGAATAGGTTACCGGGAACTGGCTGGTCAGCGGATAAAGCTCCGGCTTCAGGCGGAATTTCCGGCCTTTCTTCAGCGTGAGTGTCTGCGGAACATTATTGATCTTCTGTGTCCTGACCTTGATTTTCTGGACCTTGACCGGTACTGTGATCGAAAGGCCACTGGCAAGTTCCGCTGTGACCGTGGTCTGCCCCTTCTTCTGGCGCGCCTTGATGGTGCAGTCCCCGTCATACTGGCCGGTAACCGTGCAGATGTCATGGTCTGCTGCAGTCCACTTGGTGACATAGTCCCCGTTCTGAAGCGTCAGCTTATACAGCTTGGTCGAAGTTCCCTTCTGCAGGATGACCGTGTCCATGTTGCCGGATACAGACGGTGTCAGCTTCGGGATCGTCAGGGTCTCTTTATAGCCGCAGGCGGTGCAGTCCCGTTCCTTCGTTCCATCTGCCCAGATCGTAGAGTCCTTGGTTACTTTGTAGTCGGTCCAGGTGTGATTTACGGTATCTATGTTAAAAGTAACATATCTCTTCCCGTACACCTTTTCCGGCGAAAACTTGGAAGCGATTCTGCATGTAACAACAGCTGAGCTGCTGTTTACACCTTTCAGTGTCGCTTTTGTATCCAGAACAGTAGGAGAACCTGTTTTCAGGATTTCTGTACTTATGCCATCGAACTGATCCGCCGTATACCAGAAAGGCGGATACTTCGTAAAGGTATCACTTGGAATAGCAGAAGAAGCTTTCACCTCCATCGTTACATTACCAGTAGAATTGCCGGATGCATCATACGGAGCAACATGAAGATCTGTATCCTTTGTCTCGATGGTCAGCGGATCTTTAATGACATAAGCAAATACATGGTCAACTTTCTTGTTGACTTCCTTTTCATCAAGAACGGTTACCGTGCAGAAATAGGCATAGGTTCCTTCGTCTACCAGTCTGCCGGGAAGCTGGTCGCTGATGTCGGTCTTTCCGGCTTCAACTACTTTATTCGGATGCTGTTCCAGCACTCCGTTCTTTCCGCTCTGTGTCCAGGTGAAAGTAACGATTGAACCTGGATCGATATTCGCGATATCTGCCTTAAGTGTGACTCTCGAACCTGCTGCAACATTCTTTGACCATACAATATTGGTCTCATTATCATCATAGAGAGGAGTCTGGCCTTCGATTGATGCAGTCAGCTTCATCTGACCCTTTGCAGCCATATCATCCTCTGCTCCCTGCACCTCATCCAGCTCAGCGCTCTCTTCGATCAGCGGCTCTTCGGAAGCAGCCTCTTCTGCCGCCTCTGCAACCGCATCCGGGCTGCCGGATTCATTCTGTGCACCGGCTGCAGCCTCTGTCTCTTCCGCTGCAGCTTCCGTCCGTCCTGCCTCCGCATCCGTAGTCTCTTCCGGAGCCTCTGTCTGTCCTGCCTCAGCACCCGGAGTCTCGTCCGCCGCCTCTGCCTGTCCTGCCTCAGCCGTCGTCTCATCTGTGGTTTCTGTCCCGGTCTCTGCGGTCCCGGTCAAAGTCTCAGTCCGGAACTCCGTCTCACCGGATGCCGCAGTCTCGTCTGACCCTGCTGCTGCCATCTGTGCTTCTGTCTCTTCCGCCAAAGCAGCGCAGTCTCCTGCCATCCCGAAGACCATGGCTCCGGCAAGGGCAAGCGCTGCTGCTCTCCTGCGAATACCATAAAGAAAATTTTTCTTCATCTTGTTAACCATCAAATCCCCTCTTCTGCCACCACATGTCCAGCCACACCTGACTGAAATATGCCATCTCCGCCAGTTTTCCTGTGCTTTATTAGAGTAACATCGGGAGGTTAATAAATCAACCTATTTGTTACGGAATTGTTACAAGAGTTTTTCTTTCTCCTGTCTCTTCTGTTCCGATATCGTATCCATCAGCTTCAGGATCCGCCCGGTCACATGCCCGTCACAAGCCCCCATAAAGCGATATTTGAACTCGCGCACCCGCACCAGGTCAAAGTTCTGGTCCATGCGGCGGATGATTCTCGTCACGTCATGGGTCGTCTTCGCAACCGGCCCCGGCATCATCTCGGTAACCGGATAATAGAAACCGCGCTGCTGCTCATAATCTTCCAGATCGCAGGCAAAGAAGAGCATCGGTTTCTCGAAGAGCGAATACTCAAACACGATCGAGGAATAGTCGGTGATCAGAAGGTCGGAGGCCATGATCAGGTCCTCGATCCGCATATCGGAGACGTCATAGGCAAAGTCCTCAGCCTCCTTCGGAATGACCGCTTTCTTCTTCACAAAGGGATGCTGCTTGATCAGAAGCAGATACCCGTCGCCGAGTTCCTTCTTCATCTGAAGAATATCAAGCTGGTCGGGTGACTTTGCCTCCCTGACCGAGCCGCGGTAAGTCGGCGCGTAGAGAATAAGCTTCTTGTTGGTGAAGACCCTCTCCTGTCTGCGGTCCGCAAATGTCTCTCCGCTGGCATATCCCGCTCCCAGACCTGACTTTGCGAACGCTCCGCCTCCGGCTCCTTCCGCACCGCCGCTGAAATCTTCCGCCCCGCTTTGGTCCAGCGTACCAGAAGATGCGTCCTCGTCACCGAAAGTCCCGCCCAGATCATCAAGAGGAGATTCCTCGGTCCAGAGAGATTCATCTCTGGAAATCAGAGTCCGGCGGACGCGATTCGCCGCATTCTGACGCATCTTCGGGTGGAAATAGAGGTCCGTCCGGCTCACACCGATGGGCAGGATGTCCTCTATGCGGTCCTCCATGTGAAATGCCTCAGCGTATGCCCAGATCACTTCCTCCGAAGACACCGTCACATAGGAGAAATTCCTGTGGACCGGATATTCTTCAAGGTCCGCAGCGCTCGTCCCGAAGCCCTTGCCGATCGTGCTCCAGCCGAATTTCTTGAAGGCACCGCATGCATGCCAGGTCTGGATGACGGTCGTCTCCGGGCGGATGGGCAGGCTCGACAGGAAGTAGGAGGACTCGCTGACGAAGACAAACTCCGCCCGCGCGATCTTCGGGATCGCTGCCATGCATCTTGCTGCCGAGGACGCAGGATTCTCCATGCCCTCGCGGATGCAGACTGTGTCGAACGAATAGTAGTCTCCCTGCTTTCCTTTGAGACCACCTGCGCCCTTCTCGAAAGCCTCCGTCCTCAGGACGCGGTTTCTATGCTCCAGCGCTGCCTTGATCAGGCGGAAGTTGTCGGAAAGTTCCTTCTCACGCACCTCAAGGAAAACGACATAGCCCGGCTTCACCGGCTTCCTCGCCTCGGCCAGATACCGCGAAGGATAAACTTTTTTGAGCGAACTATCCTTGTAGACCTTCCGGACTGTCCTGTATGCATTTTTCACGAAACTTCCTGCCACTCCCGGCTCCTTTCCCGTATCTTTCAGGCGCATATTACAATCCCCGGATCTTCCCGGAGTCCATCCCGCATTCAGCGCCCTTGCGCCATATATCGGTTGATCAATCCCGCGATCCGCTCCGAGGAGTGCCCGTCGCAGGCTGACATATATCTCTTTACAAATTCATCGTAGCCTTCGCCCATCTTATCCCACTCTGCCGAGTTCAGGCGGGCGGCAAGCTCCTCCTGGGTCCTCAGGACATCTCCCGGAAGGTCTTCCGGATACCTGAGATAAAAGCCCCTCTCATAGGTATCAAAATCGTAGCAGAAGAAGAGGACCGGCTTTCTCAGAAGCGAATATTCAAAGATCACGGATGAGTAGTCCGTCACCATCAGGTCGGAGACAAACATCAGGTCATTCGTGGAAAAATCCCGGACCTCAAGGATATTCGGCAGATTCTCATCCAGCACCGTTTTCTTCATGATCGGGTGCGGCCGGATGAGAAAGACCATGTCCGAAGGCAGGCTTTCCGAAAGCCTCTTAAAATCCGCCTTCGGCGTAAATGTGCCTCGCTCCTGGTCTGTCTTCCCGCGGAAGGTGGGGGCGTAAAGTACCACTCTCTTCCCTTTCAGCTGAGGATAGCGTCTGTATACGGAATCCCGGATCTTTTCCTGCTTCTTCCCGTCGAAGAAGAGGTCGGTCCTCGGGTCCCCCAGAGCTCTCACTTTGTCCCGGCTGATTCCGAAAGCGTCCGCATAGACATCCCGGACTGCCTCCCCGCTGACAGAGACCAGGCTGTACTGGGCGTGGGTGGCAAGGTCCACCTCTTCCCTCAGATTGGTCCCGAAGCGGCCGAACTTCTTGAAAGCTCCGCAGGCATGCCAGAGCTGGATGACTTTCTGGTCCTTTCTGAGCGGAAAGTTCCTAAGATAGCGGCAGTAATCATCGGTCACGATGACCCGGCTCCTCATGATCTCCAGCATCATCTGATACTCGTACTTCTTCGGATGCGGAAGCCGCCTGGCCGCGATGACTTTCTTTCCCTTTATATATGGATAGAGTGCCGCTGCGTTCCCTTCCAGCTTTCCGTCATCCCGGATGGTATAGAAGAGGACCTGATTCTTCATGGGCAGATGCTGACTGAGCCAGAGCAGGCCTCCGTGAAGGAGCCTGTGCTTCAGGTTCCGCTGCTGACCTGGCTTCTCCAGGGCGCTTTGCCTTTCCTCGATGAAAGGAAGATCCTGCGCGAGGGCCGGACTGTCGAGACTCTGCAGGGTGCTGTCCGGACCGGAAGATCCGGCCTGCCCGACGGCACCGTTCTCCGCACCATTCAAAATATGTGAATTTACCATGTCAAATCCCCTGTTCTTCCTGTGCCCTTAAAAAAGACTGCGGCGAGAAACATTTCGCCGAAGGCGGGCTTCTGCAACTATCTTAACACATGTCATCCCCGCTATGTTAAAATTGATGTTAACCGCTGGTTTACCTCCCGGCGGTAAATTCTCTGAAAAAAGGAGAAGTCATGCTCAAAGTATCTGTGATCATTCCCGCTTACA
>Ga0326514_10001653_pt1 | contig 14437 bp, 8 predicted proteins | sample 3_2548_0518_D_FD_203653 | JGI IMG/M metagenome (GOLD analysis project Ga0326514, IMG submission 203653) | Bovine rumen microbial communities from UC Davis, California, United States - 3_2548_0518 | ecosystem: Host-associated > Mammals > Digestive system > Stomach > Rumen | place: USA: California...
GTGAACCCACTCATCCTCATCACCACCACTACCATGGAGCAGATAAAGTACAGGATACTTCTTACCTGGATTCTTCTCATACTCAGCTGGAGTATAAACATTGATTCTACGAGTGGTATTCAGCATTTTAGAATCCATCCATCTGCGTGACAGAGTTCCATGAGGCACATTGTTTACCTTATAATTATAAGCCATATCATCAGGAGTGCTTCCTACGATGAAATACTCACTGAGAGTACCGAAATCACGGAAAAGATAGGGGTGATTAGGATCGTGAGTTACTACACCATCCACCACAAACATATAGCTGTACAGTTCACTAGCAAGTACTGGAGAAGTATAGACCCAAAGACTATCCGTTTCCTTAGTCATGTCAATAAGACCGGTTCCTACCATACCACCAATAGGGTTATTCTCTGCCTTTGGAGCGAAATCACCGGCAATCTGCACCTTCTTGGCATTGGGTGCAATGAAACGGAATGTAACAGTATTATCCTGGTTAACCTCTGCAGACTTTATGTTCTGAGAAGCGAAAAGAGCCTGTTGTGCATTTGCAGTTAATCCAAAAGTAGTCACCAGCAATGCAGTTAAAATCAGTTTTTTCATCTTTATGCTAATTTAGAGGTTAAACAATTATTTGAAAAGTAGTGGAGCAAACTCTGAAAGATACAGACGCCAGTTCTTCCAAACATGACCGTCACCACTTTCACGATAAGTATACTTCAATCCTAAACGATCAAACATGGCACGCATATCTGCATTGTTTTTGTAAAGGAAATCTTCTGTACCACAACCAACCCAATACAGCTTCACACCATTTGCAATCTGCTTCTTCAAGGTTTCTTCTGTATTCTTATAGATACCTTCTTGTCTGGTCAAACCTACAGCTGCAGAGAACAGACCTACATAATCGAAAGTATTCTCGTACAAACGAGAAATGTGGAAACTATGGAAACCACCCATAGATAGACCTGCAATAGCACGATGTGCCTTGTCGGCCTTCACACGGTAATTACTCTCAATGAAATTGATGATTTCAGGGAAAGCCTGCTCAAACTTACCATCCATCATGGAAGGATGGAAAGGCTTATAGAGACCCATGCTGCTTTCTCCAGGAGCTGCCTCGAAAGATACATGTCCATTTGGCATGACCACAATCATAGGTTCGCATAAGCCCTTAGCAGTCAGGTTATCAATAATCTGACAGGTTCTTCCATAATTTACCCATTCATCCTCATCACCACCTGCACCATGAAGCAAGTAAAGTACTGGGTATTTCTTATTCGGATTTTTCTCATATTCTGCAGGAGTATAGACATTCAACCTACGATCCATGTTGAAATGATTACTCATGTACCAGATGCTCTGCAGCGTACCATGTGGAACTTGCTGAACACGGAAAAGATCTCCCAATCCATCACCCACGATGAAGTAATTGCTCACTGTACCGAAGTCACGGAAAATATATGGATGATTAGGGTCCACAGTTACCGTGCCATCTACCACAAACATATAGCTATATAATTCACTCTTCAAAGGAGCAGAAGTATATACCCAGATGCTATCGTTTTCCTTCTTCATGTCAATCAGTCCAGTACCCACCAGACCACCTACAGGATTATCTTCCTTAATCTCGGCAAAGTCACCTGCAATTTGCACCTTTTTAGCATTAGGAGCCTGGAAGCGGAAAGTCACTGTATGGTCCAGATTGACCACTGCAGATTCTATATCCTGAGACTTCCAAAGGTTTTGCTGTGCGAAAAGATTCGAAGATGCTGCAAGCAACAATCCTATTATAATGAGTTTCTTCATTGTTCCTATATTTTAAGTGAAAAAGGAGGGGTAGGGTAACCCCCACCCCTCTCAATTAATATTGACATTTGATTACCAACCTGGGTTCTGTACCAAATTTGGATTACTATTTATCTCAGATGTTGGGAAAGGAAGTAAATCATGTTTTCCACTTACGAAACCTGTTGTAGCATAATCCAAATGATTTACAGTACCATCTGGCATCAAATATGGACGGCTCTTACCACGGTTTGCCAATACCTTAGCAGCGTCACCCCAACGTACCAAGTCTTGGAAACGAACACCTTCACACCATAATTCAAGTTGACGCTCAGTCTTGATAGCATCCATCGTTGCAGTCTTGTTTCCAAGTTTAGCACGTGAACGTACCATATTCAAATAAGTGTCAGCCTTTGCTTGATTGCCAGCCATGAGATTAGCCTCTGCTGCATAAAGCAGAACTTCTGCATAACGCATGTAACGCAAATTGTTTGGAGACAACATGAAATACCACTGATAAGTTCCTTCTGTATATGCACGATACTTCCAGTCAAACAAACCGCAATGGTCTGGGCAGTATTCAATAGAAGGCATCAGTGTAATACCTTGACTATTTACATATGCAAGATCTTTGATATAGCAATTGTAACGATATCCATCAGCGCCTTCTTCAGCTAAAAATGCGTCACGGATTTCCTCTGTTGGGTTAAAGAAACCCCAGCCATTAGCATTCCACTTGGAAGCAGCTTCAGCAGTATGATCCCACATACCACCACCACGCCACTGTACATAAACCCAAAGCATATTAGCCATACCTGTGCTCTGAGATGGATCATAAACGTAGTTAGACTCGAAAAGGGTTTCTTTACTTTCTTCGCCTTTCAATGTCATCAAATCCTCCATGGAAGATTCAAGTTCATACTTACCACTACCGATAAGTGTCTCAAGTATACTAGCAGCTTCACTCCACTTTTTCTGAAGAATGTATGCCTTACCTAGCAAAGCCTGAGCAAAACCTTTAGTTACACGGTAAGTCCAATCATTTGCTGAAGACTTCTCATCCAAACCACCAGAAATAGCTGTAGTCAAATCGCTTTCAACCAAAGCCCAAAGTTCAGTAGGATTACCATTTGGTGAACTGTATTCTGCAGCACTCAAAACATGATCTACCAATACAGGTGTTCCCCAATAAGGAATCAAATCCAAATATGCCATAGCACGGAAAACATGAGCCTCAGCACGAGCACGTTTCATAACTGGGCTTGATGCATCTTCAGGAATGTTTTCTAATATCACATTGGCACGATAAATCACTCTATACAATGCCTGATACCAACTAGAGATATTTGAGTTACCTGCATCATAAGTATAAGTAGATACCTGATAATATCCTGCAGACCAGCTCTCGCCACCATTATTTACATCATCTGAAATGAGGTTCTTAACTGTAAAAGCTGGTTGGAAAGTACCTTTCCATGCGTCATAACAAGCTGTTATAGCTTCTTCAGCGTCAGCATCAGTCTTATAAAAGTTAGAGACTGTGGTTACACCATGCTGACCGATATCCAATCTGTCATTACAAGAAGGAAGAGCAATGCACCCTGCCAACAAAACAACAGGAATTATATATTTATTCAATTTCATAATTACGTATTGATTAAGGGTTAGAAGGTTACATTAATACCGCCAACAATTTTCTTTGAAGATGGATATGAACCAAGATCAATACCCATAGCTTTACCTGTTGCAGTAAATTCAGGATCGAAACCTGGATAACTAGTAAAGGTAAAGAAATCATCCAAAGAAACATATACACGGACATTTGACAGTTTGATTTTCTTGATCAAAGCTTTTGGGAAACTATAGCCCAACTGAATCTGCTTGATCTTGAAATAAGAACCGTCACGAACCATAGCAGAACTCATCAAATACTGTGTCCAATAAGGATTTGAAGGAAGAATAGCATCACCACCCTTAGATACACGATTGTTGAAGAATGTTTCCAAACGGTTAGCCATTGTACGAGAAGCACGATCATAACCAATAAAGACTTCATTACCATGAGAACCTGAACCAAATACAGTCAAGTCAAGTCCCTTATAAGCTGCAGTCAAAGTTACACCATAGGTGAAATCTGGAATTGCAGAACCTATCATCTGCTGGTCATTTGTAGTAATTTCACTAGCTGGGACAGATTGACCTGCTGCTGTATAGAACATAGGATTACCATTGCTGTCTACACCTGAGAACTTATAACCACGCATATACCATATAGGCATGCCTTCCTCAAAATAGTTTACAGTACCTGAACCAGCAGAACCACCAGCCATACGGTCACCTGCCATATCAGTCAGGTATGTAACCTTGTTCTTCAATGTTGCCAAATTACCACTAATACTATAACTGAAATCACCAATGTTATCACGCCAAGAAAGTTCAAATTCGAAACCCTTGTTTTCAACGTTACCTGCATTGATAGGAGAAGCAGTGTTACCAACAATTAATGAAGGAGTAAAGCTTCCTGAAGGAATAATCAAGTCCTTAGTCTTTTTGATAAAGTAATCCACAGTAAAGCCTAAACGGTCACGCAAGAAACGGAGGTCAAGACCTAAGTCAATCTGCTCTGAAGTTTCCCATTTCAATTCAGGGTTACCTGTTGCAGTTGGCATAGAACCCACTGAATATGCTGCACTATTTGTAAATGGATATTTAATAGTAGAACCAATTACTGAATCATACATCCAAGAACCCAGACCTGCAATAGAACCATTCTGTCCCCAAGAACCACGAAGTTTCATGTGAGTCAGCCAGTTGCTAGTGCCCTGCATAAATGGCTCATTAGAAATAGTCCATCCAAGAGAACCTGCAGGGAAATAGCCCCAACGCTTAGCCAAAGGAAGAATAGAAGTATCTGCAGCATCAGCACGCAATGAGAACTGAGCAAAATAAGTGTTCTTATAATCATAAGACAGACGACCGAAATATGAAAGCTGAGTAGTTTTCAACTTCTCACCACCTGATACTGTCTGAGTAGCAGAACCTGTCTTATAAGCAAAATATGCATAATTAGGATCATCCTTAGTAATACCAAGATCACTAGTACTACCTACAATATTACCACCAGTACTGAAAGTAGTATTCTCAGAGAAGGACATACCGACCATTGCAGCTATATTATGCTTATCAGCAATAGTTGTAACATAGTTAGCAAAGTTCTCCCACTGATAGTAATTTATTGTTGCATCAGTTGCAGATACAGAATAATAAGTAGGATGCAAGTCTGAACAAGAATAATAAGGAGCAGTATAACTATAATTTGTGGTATTGATAAAACGATAACCCAAACGTGAAGTAAAGGTCAGACCTTCAAACAAGTTAATATCCAATGCAGTTGAACCTGTTATTGAGGTTCCAGAGTTTTTCCTTCTACCCATTGCCAACATGGTATATGGGTTCATGTTGTTAGAATCCTGATAGATAGGACCAGAATAATAGTTGCCATCAGCATCCTGATACAATTTGTAACCAGCAGCTAGCCAAGCCTGCATCTTATCAGGAAGAGCATTTGCAGGATAAACTACAGGCTGATTAGGAATTGAATGCATTGCAGACAACATAATAGAACTTGTTGCAGATCCTTCAGCTACAGTTTGCTGATGATGACGAGTAATAGTGTTATTGGTAGAGAACTTTATTCTGTCAGATATCTTATAATCTGCATTAATAGTACCGGTGAAACGATCAAATGAATCTTGATCTGTAACAATAGGACCATTATTCTGAGTATAAGAAAGAGAAGCAAACAATGAACCCTGGTCATTTGCACCAGAAAAACTCAAATTATGCTTGGTCATCAAAGAGTTCTCAAATGCTACATCCATCCAGTCTGTATCAGCACCAACATTGTATTTGTTGAATGTTTCCTGAGAAATCAGTCCAGCCTCAACCATATAAGTCTCATACTGACTAGCATTCATCATCTTAGGTTTCTTACCTAAAGACTGAGAAGAAATCTGGAAATCATAAATGATTCTACGGACACCCTTCTTAGCTTTCTTTGTAGTAATCAAGACGACACCATTACCAGCCTCTGCTCCATAAATTGCAGCAGATGCAGCATCCTTCAAAACCTCCATTGACTCAATGTCATTAGGATCGAGGTTTGAGATACTTGTTGTACGCAAACCATCAACTACATACAGAGGATTTGAACTAGAGTTAGAAGAATAACCACGGACACGAACAGCAGGAGAAGCACCAGGAGCTGCAGAATTAGATATTACCAATACACCGGCAGTCTTTCCTTGCAATGCTTGTGTAGCGTCAGAGATGGTACGGTTTTCCATATCTGCTGCCTTCACAGATGAAATAGCACCAGTTACAGAACTTTTCTTCTGAACACCATAACCTACAACGACCAATTCCTCAAGAGACTTTGAGTCTTCCTGCATAACTAGGTCCATCTTACCAGCTACAGCTTTTTTCTCAACTGTGATATAACCTACATAAGAGAAAACAAGTGTAGCACCAGACTTAACTTGAACTGAATAATTACCATCCAAGTCAGTAACAACGCCATTGGTAGTGCCTTTCTCCAATACAGACACACCAATCATCGGTTCTCCGGTATTGTCAGTGACAGTACCACGGACAGTCATATTCTGGGCAAAAGCCAAACCTAGGCTAAACACCATGAAAAGGGCTGTCATTACCGATTTCAAATAGATTTGTTTCATAGATTAAAAGTTTTATGATTTTGGTTTTAAAATATTTTTCAAGTTTTAGTTGGATAGAGCTATCAGTATCAAAGCTGCAAGGAAGCAGAAGAACATAGCATATACAAACTTATTCGTTCCCTTTGGAGCTGCTTTGAACTCTTTCCAAATCAGTACACCCCAAATCATAGCTACCAGTGGGGATGCATTACTTAAGGCATATGCCACAGCTTTGTTAACCTCTGCCTTGGAAGTCATGAAGCTGATGACCATACCACTCATCCAGATAAAACCACCCAGCATACCAATCAAATGGGTACGAGTATCACCATTCTTGAAATAATCTGCCATAGTTGACTTTCCTTCTACAGAATATCTCATCATAAATGGATTCAGGAAGAAGGTAGAGATCAAAACTGCTACAGCAAAGAAGAATACAGCCTGGTAAGGAGTGAGAGTACCTTCACCTCCAAATGATGGATCCATAGCTTTTACGACAAGGCCATAGAAGAATGCGAATCCGAAACCAGAAATAATAGCGAAAATAATACCAGCAGCAGGACTCTTCTTCTGACTTGTAGTCAACTTGTTATAAGATACTGCACATAAAAGCATTGCAGCTATGGCCAATACCACACCTATCCAAAGCATAGTCTTATTTCCTGTAAATCCGGATGCGAAATAGTTGAATACAATTCCACCTACCCATCCAAGACCACCACCAATAGGGAAGGCAACAGACAAACCTGCGATACCATTGGCTGCAGTAAGGAATATGTTTGCGAAGTTCCAAACCAAACCACCTAAAGCTGCCCAAGCTACACTTTCCCAAGTGAGGTTTTCAAAGAAATTACCACCGTTAAAAAGGAGAAGTCCAAGAAGAGCGGTCAGGAAGAAACCAGCGATGTAATCCCAATAGAAAAGAGCTGACTTCCACTCCTTCTTCTGAACCAGTTTTTGCGTATTGCCCCAAGAACCCCAGCATAAGCAGCAGTAAATGCAGCAAATCATTGCAATGGTAATGTTTGTTACTAGTACCATAATTTATTATTTAATCGTTTATACTTGCTTAGAGTAGGTCATTCTGGGACATTGCCCAGAATGACTATATATAATCTTACTTATTCGTGAACGTAGAGATCCCAACCAAGATAATTCTCAATAGCATCCTGTACGATTTCAACAACATCGGTACGAACCAATGCTACATGATGCTCGAAACCATTATGGCAGATGTGCTTCATCAGTTTCTGTAAGTTGTCCACCTTAGTTACAGCAATACAACCGTCCATTCCATATGGTTCATCAGTAATCTCACCCTTGCCCAGGTAAGCCTTAATCTTACCCTTAGGATCATCGGTAGAAATACGGAAGAAACTGAAATCACCAGCAGAAACCTTAGCATAAACTGCACCGAAAGTTCTAGTCTTACCTAAAGTACGGCCTAATACACCAAGAGGACCAAGTTTCAAATCATTGTTTCCAACGAAGCCTTTTGCAAAGTTACCACAGTGAGTGCAAACGCACTTATTACGATCATCTGCAAAGTTATTGTTCCAGTCTGCCAAAACAGCAGGTTCCTTGCTAGCTAATGTTAATGCATACATAGAGATTGCACCAGCAAGGTCAGTCTCACATGCTGCAGGTAACAACTTATCGCTAAGCATAGACATTGTGATACAAGGAGCACAGCCATAGTTCAACTCCAAGCTATCCCAGCACTGAATAGCAACAGCGTCGATCTTCTCACGCTCAATCCAATTCTCAACAGCCACACCAAACTTAACCTGAACCTTCAGTTTATCACTATAAGACTCTGGTACCTTAGCATATGCAGAAACCTGTGCTATCTTCTCAATAAACTTAGGATCAGACTCAGAAATCTTCTCAGCAGCAAACAGAATCTCACTCAAATCTACAGGAACAGTAGTAATACCTGAACGCTGCAGCAATTTTTCAGAAGCACGGCAAGTATTGAAACCAAGAGGACGAGTACCAATCTGGCCCAAACGACAATGACGAAGGCCATTTACTACACGGCAGATACCTGCAAATTTCTCAATATCCTGCTTAACCTGTGGGCTGTAAATATCATAGGTATGAAGAGCTGTATCAGAGAATGGAATACCATACTGATAAAGGTTGTTGCAAACTGAAATCTTACCACAGAATGCATCACGACGGCTATCCAAATCTACCTTGTCATTATAGTCATCATAAGCCTGTACCATTACAGGAACATTCAAATTAGCTTCGTTGATAGCATTGATGATACCAATCTCATAACCGAAGTTAGGCAGACATACCAAAATACCATCAATCTTTTCACGATTTGCCTTGAACTGCTCTGCTACCAACAGACCATCTTCCAAAGTTTCAATGGAACTGCTTCCAGTTACAGTAGCATCTTCAGGAAGGATTACATATTCATAACCACATTCATCAAGAACACGCAGAATTTCCTTGCGAACGTCCTTTGCCAACTCTGAATTAAAATATGCACGGGTACCAATGATAACACCGAAGCACTGTTTCTTTGTTACTTTGTTCATAATACTGATTCTTTAGTTATTAGTTTAATTTATCTTATTTCCCAATCACCTTTTGCACTGCAGCCTTCCAGCCTGCCACCCATTTAGCTATTACTTCAGGGTTAGCCTGTGGGGTACGAGTCCAACGACTACGACGTAATGCTGCCACTTCATCAAAAGAAGTCCATACACCACGTGCCAAGCCATTCATCACAACTGCACCTAAAGCACTAGCCTCTTCCACATCGCTGCAATTTACAGAAACTCCCAAGCAATCAGCCTGTAGCTGCATTAAGAATGCGTTCTTAGTAGGACCACCGTCTACACGGATTTCTTTCAGTGACACCCCAGCCTGTTCAGTCATTGCCTTAATTAGGTCGTTTACCTGATAAGCGATGCTTTCCAAAGCTGCTCGGAGTACATGAGCGCGAGTTGTAGCTAAGCTCATACCCAAGATTGCAGCACGTGCTTCACTATTCCACCATGGAGCTCCCAAACCAGCAAATGCAGGAACGAAATAGACTCCACCATTATCTTCCACACTACGAGCCTGAGCCTCAACTTCAGCTGGTGACTCTATCAGTTTCAGTTGCTCTTGCAACCATTTCAACGTAGCTCCGGTACAATGGATATTACCCTCGAAAGCATAGAAATTATGACCTAATGCGCTAAATGCCATACTGGTTACTAAACCTTGGGGGGCTTTACTGAACTGCTCACCGATATTAACCATCACACTGGAACCTGTTCCATAAGTAGCCTTACCCAAGCCTTCCTCAAAACACATTTGACCTGCAAGGGCTCCATGGCTATCTCCTAAGACACCAGCAATCTCAATAGGTTCAGGGAGTGTTCCTTCAAAGGTAGTAGTGCCATATATGCTGTCACATGGAAGTATCTGAGGCATCATACTGGCTGGAATAGTGAAAAGCTTCAGCAACTCCTCATCCCACTGAAGAGTATGGATATTCATTAAGAGTGTACGAGAAGCATTGGTCACATCTGTTGCATGACTCTTACCTTCTGTCAGTTTCCAAACCAACCAGCAGTCAATAGTTCCCATTAGAAGATTACCCTTTTCTGCCTCCTCGCGTGCACCTTCTACATTATCAATCAACCATTTTGCTCCACTTCCTGCAAAATAAGGGTCAATAAGCAGACCACTCTTCTCCTGTACCATCTCGCTGTAGCCCTCAGCTTTCAACTGATTACAGAATTCCTCACCACGCAAGCACTGCCATACTACAGCATGAGCTATAGGCTTGCCTGTATTCTTATTCCAGACTACTACTGTCTCTCGTTGATTGGTAATGGCTAGTGAGTACTCTACAGTACCATCAGTAGGCTGATCCATCAGCAATTCCTGAACACCAGCTATAACATTGTTATAAATTTCCTCTGCATCATGCTCTACCCATCCTGGTTTAGGATAGTATTGCTGATGAGGCTTATTGATACGCTTAACCATTTCCAGTTGCTCAGTGAAAAGCATGGCCTTGGTAGCACTTGTACTCTGATCTATTGCTATGATCTTATGTGTCTTCTTCATAAATTAGAAAGGTTTTTCCTGGCTTTCAGGCTCGGGCACGGGGGTGAGCGAAAAACCCCCGGCCTTCAAACCTAAACCTAAATAACCAGTGTTACTTAAAAAGAAACTTATTTATTAACCTTAAACCAAAATAACTTATTTCAAAAATGATTCTGCAGCCTTGACAATTCCTTCAGCATCCATTCCATAATAATGGAAAATCTCCTTGTTTGTTCCATGAACCACATTCTCATCAGGAATTCCAATGATACGGACAGGAACAGGATTTTCTGAGAGGATTTCACAAACCATTGCACCTAAGCCACCAAACTTACTATGTTCCTCTACTGTAATGATTCTACCAGTCTCTGCTGCAGCTTTCTTTACAGCTTCTTCATCGCATGGTTTGATCCAAGACATGTCCAGAACACGCGCCTTAATACCTTTAGCAGCAAGTTGTTTACCAGCTTCCAGTGCATGGTAGACTGTTTCACCAGCACCAATAATAGTAAGGTCATTTCCTTCTAACAAGGTTACAGCCTTACCTATCTCAAACTCAAAATTATCATCTTCATATATATCTGGAACTGCAGCCCTACCTACACGTACATAACAAGGCTCTGCAAAATCCACTAGAAACTTGACAAGCTTCTCTGTCTGACGAGCATCACAAGGCAGACAAATGTTCATGCCAGGGAAGCAACGCAAAACTGCAATATCATGCAAACTATGATGTGTAGCACCCAATGCGCCATAAGCCACACCACCTGATACACCTAATATCTTAACTGGATTCTGACTGTAAGCCACATCCACTTTAACCTGTTCCAAACTGCGGGCTACATAGAAACATGCAGGACCACAAACAAATGTTTTCTTTCCTGAATGAGCTAGGCCTGCTGAAATACCTACAGCATTCTGCTCAGCAATTCCACACTCTACGAACTGCTTTGGAAGTTCCTTGGCAAAGTCACCTAAGGTCACAGAACCACGAGCATCAGTAGTGACTGCTACAATCTGGTCATCTTTCTTCGCCAACTCCAAAAGTGTCTCAGTAAAACTCTTTCTACAAGCTTTCATATTCTTCATCCTTTTACTGATTAAACATTTTTTTCCAGCGCAGCTATACGGTCGCTGATTTCCTTAATTGCCTGTTGGTACTGTTCTTCAGATGGAACTCCATGATGCCAAGAAGCTACGTTTTCCATGAAACTTACACCCTTTCCCTTGGTAGTCTCACTGACAATGAGATGAGGTTTTCCATTTGCGAAGTCTATTCCAGCAAAAGTGTCCAAAATACACTGCATATCATCACCATTCATGCTTACCACATCCCATCCAAAAGCTGTCCAACGATCATGAATGTTATCAATAGCCATTACATCTTCAGTATTTCCACTAATCTGAAGATGGTTACGGTCAATGATAGCTACCAGATTGTCCAATTTATATTGATGAGCAGCCATTGCAGCCTCATAAATAGAGCCTTCACCTTGCTCACCATCGCCCATTAGAACGTAAGTTTTCCAACTTTCTTTGTTCATCTTAGCAGCGATTGCCATACCCACACCAATGCCAAGTCCATGACCTAATGCACCTGAGTTTACTTCTATTCCATCTACCTCTATTGTGGGATGCCCAGAAAGAATGCTGCCGAATTGTCCTAAAGTATCCAAAACTTCAGGTTTCAGAAAACCTGCATCTTCCAAAACCACATATAAAGATTCAACACAGTGACCTTTACTCAAAATGAAACGGTCACGCTGAGGATCATCCTTAAGGGCAGGAGAAATATTCATCTGTTTTGCATAGAGGGCTGTCAACACATTCAAACAAGACAAATCTCCGCCAATGTGACCAGCCTTTGCTTTATACACAACCTCTATTAACCTTTTACGGTTTTTTTCGGTCTTAATAATAAGGTCTTTCGTTTTCATCTTTACGTATTTCGATTTTTCATTTTGCAAATAAAACAAAAGAAATCGAAACACAATTAGATGTGAGAAAGAAAAAAGAAATAATTAACCTTTATTAAGATAATAGAGAGTCTACTTGATAAAGAATTAACTTTTATTTACAATAAAAGAAGGAGTTCATAAATTTAAAGAAAGAAACGAAAGTAAACGAAAGTTATCTTTCTATATAAAACACAAGTATTAAACACGCAAACAAAGTATGGTTATATCATCGTTTTGCACAGCCCCTTCTGTAAATGTAGCCACAGATCTAAGTACACTATCTGTCAATTCCTTCATTGGACTTCCCGAAGGAGCATCTTTCAAGGTCTCCAATAAAGAAGCTTCACCCCAATAGTCTTGTTGAAGGTTCTGCGCCTCTGTCACGCCATCAGTATAAAGGAATAGGGCATCACCAGGATTTAATTGAATCTCCTGAATGCGGTATTCTGCTTCACTGAAAGCACCAGTAGGGATATCAACCTCTGCCACAAGATAATCAGTCTTATCCTTCTGTAACCAGACTGGATAATTATGCCCGGCATTACAAAACTCCAGCTTGAGCGTCTTTAAATCCAAGATACCTAAGAAAAGTGTACAAAACATACTTTTTTTATTCCCTTCTGCCAATTCCAAATTAATAGATTTGGTAATAAGAGCTGGATCCTTAGTATGACGTCCTATATGACGGAACAGATGACAAACAACAGTCATGAAAAGGGCTGCAGGGACTCCTTTTCCTGAAACATCACCTATACAGAAGAACAAATGATCCTCAAATATAAAAAAGTCATATAAATCTCCACCAACAATCCTAGCTGGTTTCTGCATTCCATATATGTCCACGTCCTCTCTATCTGGAAAGACCTTAGGAAGTAATCCTTGCTGTATTTCTGATGCAATAGCCAAATCCCTTTCCATAGATGCATTTTTCTCAGTCGAGGTCTTCAAATCATTAATATAATCTACCAATTTGACCTGCATCCGACGAAAACTATTCCTCAAGTGTTTGATTTCTGTATTTGCCCATACCTTAGGAAGCTCTGCACTGAAGTCCCCATTGGAAACCGCATTGGCTGCATCCGTGATCTTCTGCAAAGGCCTTATATGCCAACGAACGATAAATATAATAGCCAATGAAAGTATTAGAAAAAGAACACCAGTGACTATATACACTATTAATTTCAGTATTTGAGTAATTCTACTTTCCTCATCAAATTTTACCCTTCCATTAATAGTCCATCCCATATCCTCTATTTTGCTATTCATAGATAGGGAGCCATGCATATCGCTTTCTTTCATGTCTTTTGTGGCATGAGTCATGACTAAAGTACTATCCCAATGGCAAAGATAAAGGCCATTTGAATCCTCTATATTATAATAAAAGGTAAGGTCACTGACTCCATCCTTTGCCTGACTGGAAGTAAACTGATAGTCGCTGCAAAGAATGGCATACACTTTCTTTTGGAAATTAATTAAAGGAACCATACATGTAACAGTAGGGTTAGGCTTCCCTCCCTGAATAGATTTCAAATAAGCCTGGCTCCATACCAAAAATTTGCCTTCCCTAATTAACTTGCCACAATCATCCAATTCTACCGGAAGTTTTTCCCCAGGAAGGATATAAGCACTGTTTAAATTGCTCTTAACTTTTAGACTGTCTACCAAACCTCTCTGCTGAAATGACGTAAGCTCACTACCCTGGACAGCTAAGGCTGCAATACGCAAGGTATTTTCTATCCGAAAGATTTGGTTGCTTATTCTTTCTGATATAATCCGACTTTCTGTCACACCATCACGTGTATTACTTACCCCTTGAATGGCAGATGAAATTCCTGCAATGAAAAGATTGCCAAATACTGCCATCACCACTAAAAGAATCAGAATGATGCGCAATGACAGGGACGTATAAATTCG
>Ga0326514_10001654_pt1 | contig 14434 bp, 11 predicted proteins | sample 3_2548_0518_D_FD_203653 | JGI IMG/M metagenome (GOLD analysis project Ga0326514, IMG submission 203653) | Bovine rumen microbial communities from UC Davis, California, United States - 3_2548_0518 | ecosystem: Host-associated > Mammals > Digestive system > Stomach > Rumen | place: USA...
ACCAGTGCATCGTGGAGCGCCGACTGCGGAACGGCTGCATCTGGCTACACGTCAGCTACGTGGCACAGCCCGGGCGGCGCGCCAACCGCCGCGAAGTGCTGCGACTCGACTGCTGAACGCGCCCCGCACAACGCATGGTAGAACGAATGTACCCACCGAAAAACGGGCAAAACTATTGACAAAGGCTTCAAAAAGTTGTACCTTTGCATCGTCAATCAGAACAAAACGATCGCGATCCGTTAGCATGATGACACGAGAGAATCAACAACAATTATCTAATCCCAAAAAACACAAACCACTATGGCAAACCTGAAGTATCGTTTGGTCGTGAACAACAACGACAAGCAGAACACCTACGGCATGTTCTACGCACGTGCCGTCATCGAAGAAACCATCGGCATCGATGAGATCGCCCAGAAGATTGAGGCCAACGTCTCGGTGAAGCGTTCCGATGTACTGGCCGTGCTCTCTGAGCTGGGTGTGGTCATCACCGACTTGCTCGCTAACTCGAAGCGCGTGAAGCTGCCCTATCTGGGCGCCTTCAAGCTGGGCATCAGCTCGGCTGCCGCCGCCGACAAGGAATCGTTCAACGTGCGTGAGCACATCAAGGGCATCCACGTCATCTTCCAGCCCGAGGGCAGCTACGACAACAAGGGCCGCTTGCACCGCACCATGACCGACAACGTCAGCCTGGCACTCGCCACCGACGGCACCCCGAAGAAGAAGAGCAGCTCGGGCAGCACCACCGGCGACGACGACGGCGTGGAACGCCCCTAAGCCCCTCCATCTGCATCGTGTAGACCTCCCCGCTGCGCATCAGCAGCGGGGAGTAACCTGAAACCTGAAACTTGAAACCCATCTTACCATGAAAGACAACAAACAGAAGACCCTCTCTACGATCATCAAGATCGTCATCGCCGTGGCGTCCGCCATACTCGGCGTCATCGGCGGAGCCACCGCAGCACACCTTAACACCGTCGGATCGGCAATCTTTTAACATAAACTTTGTTAAAGCGAACTCCTTGTGCAAAACTATTCCTTACTTTTGCAGCGCAAAACAAAAGTTGTGCTAAATAAGTATTATATTGAACATGAAAGTAACCAATTACACTGAAAACCTAGTCTATGCCAGCAGCGAGATGCGCTGGCATAGGCAAGTCGTCGAGATCCTGACCGCTGAGTTGAACGACGTATTGCAGCAGCCCGAAAGCGACCAGCTGCACTGGACCGGTTCGGTGACCGACTTGATAGAGACCGTCTATGCCGTCTATGAAGGAGGCCAGATCACCGACATCGCCGGATTCACCGTGCCCTTCATCCGCCTGCTCGAAGTGGTGGCCACCCGTCTCCACGTCAGCATGCCCGGCAATCCCTACAGCCGTCTGGCCAAGGCCCGGAGCCGGAAAGGCGTCTACCAGATATCGGTGATGGCGCGGTTCTGCACGATGGTGGCCAGCGGCGACGAGCAGTCCGGACTACTGCGGCGATACCTCGAATAATGCGGGCAGAGGCTAAAAAATCGGGAAAAAGATGCGGAATTAGAAAATAAGTTCGTAACTTTGCGCCCAAATGACTTCATCACTCACGTGGAACAGAGCAACTTAGACCTTCTCAACCAGATAACCTCCCCCGACGACCTTCGTCGTCTCGATGTGTCGCAGCTGCCGCAACTGTGCGATGAGCTGCGCACCGACATCGTGCGCGAGCTGTCGGTCAACCCCGGCCACCTGGCTTCGAGCCTCGGTGTGGTGGAGCTGACCGTGGCGCTGCACTACGTCTACAACACCCCGGAAGACCGCATCGTGTGGGATGTGGGCCATCAGGCCTATGGGCACAAGATTCTCACGGGCCGTCGCGAGCGCTTCGCTACCAATCGCAAGCTGGGCGGACTGAAACCCTTCCCCTCGCCCGAAGAGAGTCCCTACGATGCCTTCATCTGCGGGCATGCCTCGAACAGCATCTCGGCAGCCCTCGGCATGGCCGTGGCCGCCGCACAGGCCGACGATGACGCCGCCTCCAACCGGAAAGTGGTGGCCGTCATCGGCGACGGCGCCATGAGTGGCGGACTGGCCTTTGAAGGACTGAACAACGTGTCGTCGAGTCCAAACGACATGCTCATCATCCTCAACGACAATAATATGTCGATAGACATCTCGGTGGGAGGCATGAAGCAGTATCTGCTCGGACTGTCGACCAACGAGACGTACAATGCGATGCGCTTCAAACTGTCGCAGTGGCTGCGCTCGATGGGCCTGCTGAAGGAAGACCGCCGCAAGGGACTCATCCGATTCTTCAATGCCCTGAAAAGCGCCATCGCGCAACAGCAGAACGTCTTCGAGGGAATGAATATCCGATACTTCGGACCCTTCGACGGACACAACGTGAAAGAGCTCGTCAGGATCCTGCGGCAGCTGAAAGACATGCACGGCCCGAAACTGCTCCACCTGCACACCAAGAAAGGCCACGGCTACGCTCCGGCCGAGGACTACTCCCCCGTGTGGCACGCACCGGGCAAGTTCGACCCCGACACCGGCGAACTGATGGGCAGCGACAGCGACGGGCAGGAGCCGCCGAAGTTCCAGGATGTCTTCGGGCACACCCTGCTGGAGCTGGCAGAACAGAATCCCCGCATCGTCGGGGTGACACCCGCCATGCCCACCGGCTGTTCGATGAACATCATGATGGAAGCCATGCCCGAGCGCACCTTCGACGTAGGCATCGCCGAGGGACATGCCGTCACCTTCTCCGCCGGAATGGCCAAGGACGGACTGCTGCCCTTCTGCAACATCTACAGTGCCTTTGCGCAGCGTGCCTACGATAATATCATCCACGATGTGGCCATCCTGCGGCTGCCCGTCGTCATCTGTCTCGACCGTGCCGGACTCGTGGGTGAGGACGGCCCGACCCATCACGGCGCCTTCGACCTGGCCTTCCTCCGGCCCATCCCCGGCCTCACCGTCTGTTCGCCGATGGACGAGCGGGAGCTGCGCCGACTGATGTACACGGCGCAACAGCCCGACAGGGGACCCTTCGTGATCCGCTATCCGCGCGGACGTGGCGTCTGTCGCGACTGGCGCTGTCCGCTCGAACCGGTGGCGGTGGGCAGCGGGCGACAAATCAGTGACGGAGACCGCGTTGCCGTGCTCTCCATCGGACCGATCGGCAATGACGTGCAACAGGTGATAGCCGGCATGGGGGCTGACGGCGCCCATGTGGCACACTACGACATGCGCTTCCTCAAACCCTTAGACACCCGTCTGCTCAGCGAGGTGGCCAGCCGCTTCACGCGCATCGTCACCGTGGAGGACGGCGTGAGACAGGGAGGACTCGGCTCGGCCGTGCTCGAGTGGATGAGCGACAACGGCCATGCCGTCCGGCTGACAAGGCTCGGACTGCCCGATGCCTTTGTCGAACACGGCACCGTGGCAGAGCTGCGCCGCATAGCCGGCATCGATCCCGACAGCATACGCCAGGCTATCGCGACCCTCCTGGCCGAAGGAACGGAGCAAGGATGAACGCGCCAGTTTTTTGAGTTTTTGAGTTTTTGAGTGTATATATAAGAGATGAAAATAGTCATAGCAGGAGCAGGAGCCGTGGGCACCCATCTGTCGAAACTGTTGTCGACAGAGAACCACGATTGTGTGCTCATCGACGACGATGAGGACCGCCTGGGCGGCATCGACTCGAAATACGACCTCATGGCCGTCAATGCCTCGCCGACCAGCATCAAGGCACTGCGCGATGCCGGTGCCGACGATGCCGACCTCTTCGTCGGGGTGACCCGCCAGGAAAGCCGTAACATCACGGCCTGTCTGCTCGCCCATGCACTCGGGGCGAAGAAGACCGTGGCACGCATCGACAACTACGAATACCTGTCGGAGCAGAACATGCAGTTCTTCCGCAATCTCGGCATCGACTCGCTCATCTATCCCGAGGTGCTCGCCGCCATCGACATCACCAACGGACTGAAGCTGTCGTGGGTCAGACAGCGCTGGGATGTGCATGAGGGAGCCCTCGTGCTACTGGGCATCAAGCTGCGCGACACCTGCGAGGTGCTCAACCGACCCCTCAAGGACCTCTGCGGCCCCGAAGACCCCTATCATGTGGTGGCCATCAAACGAGCCAACGACACCATCATCCCGGGAGGACTCGACGAACTCAAGTCGGGCGACCTGGCCTACTTCATGACCACACGCGAATACATCCCCTACATCCGTAAGGTGGTGGGCAAGGAACACTATGAGGACGTGCAGAATGTCATCATCATGGGTGGCGGAAAGACGGCCGTGCGAGCCGCCATGACCATCCCCGACTATATGAACGTGAAGATCATCGAGAGTTCGCAGGAACGCTGCGAACGCCTGAACCAGCTCATCGGCGACCGACAAGTGATGGTGATACATGGCGACGGCCGCGACCTGACCCTGCTGCAGGAGGAGGGTATCAAGCACACACAGGCCTTCGTGGCCCTCACGGGCAATGCCGAGACGAATATCCTGGCCTGCCTGACGGCCAAGAAGCTCGGCGTGCGCAAGACGATAGCGATGGTGGAAAACCTTGACTACGTGTCGATGGCCGAGAGTCTCGACATCGGTACCATTATCAATAAGAAGACCGTGGCCGCCAGCCATATCTTCCAGATGATGCTGCGCGCCGACGTGCGCAACATGCGCTCGCTGATGATGGTAGACAGCGACGTGGCGGAGTTTGTCGCCGCAGAAGGCTCGAAGGTGACCCGTAAACCCGTCAAGCAGCTCGGACTGCCCTTCGGAGCCACCATCGGCGGACTCGTCAGGCGGGGCGAGGGACAGCTCGTCAACGGTAACACGCAGATAGAGGCAGGCGACTCCGTGATGGTCTTCTGCCATAAGCACAACCTGTCGAAGGTGGAGAAATTCTTCAAGAAGCAAGGCCTATGGTGAACTGGCGGCTGATATGGAAGATTCTGGGCTCGCTGCTCATCATCGAAGCCTTCTTCATGGCCTGCTGCCTGGTCATGGCTTTCACGTTCCATGAAGACGACGTGATGGCCTTTGCAGCCTCCACCCTCATCACCTTCGGATCAGCCTGCATCTTCCTCTACCGCGGGCGGGAGGCCGAAAATGCCCTGTCGCGTCGCGATGCCTATATCGTGGTGACGCTGACCTGGGTCATCTTCTCGCTGTTCGGCATGGCGCCCTTCCTCATCCACGGATGTCTGACGAGCGTCACCGATGCCTATTTCGAGACGATGTCGGGATTCACCACCACGGGTGCCACCATCATCGACGACGTCGAGGCGCTGCCCCACGGTATACTCTTCTGGCGGTCGCTGATGCAATGGATAGGCGGCCTGGGAATAGTCTTCTTCACCATCGCCGTGCTACCCTCGATGGTGGGCGGTAGTGTGAAGGTGTTTGCCGCGGAGGCTACTGGACCCATGCGCTCGAAGATGCACCCGCGACTGTCTACCACGGCGAAGTGGATTTGGAGCATCTACCTGCTGCTCACCCTGGCCTGCGGACTCAGTTTCTGGGCCTGCGGCATGGACTGGTTTGATGCCACGAACTATGCCATGTCGACCACGGCAACAGGCGGCTTCTCTACACACAACGGCTCGACCGTGTTCTTCAACTCGGCCACGATAGAGTACCTCTCGATCCTCTTCCAGTTCCTTGCCGGCATCAACTTCACCCTGCTCTACGTCAGCGTGTTCCGGCTTCGAATCGGTGAGGTGTGGCGCAACAGCGAGTTCCGTCTGTATCTTTGGACGGTCGTCCTGGCCACGGCATGGATCATGTATCTGCTGATCACCCGCATGCACTACACCCTGGAGCCGGCCTTCCGCTCGGCACTGTTCCAGGTGGTCTCGTTTATCACCACGACGGGCTTGTCGAACGACAATGCCGGCCTGTGGCCTCATACGACGTGGATTATCCTGGGCATCCTGATGTTTATGGGCGCATCGGCCGGCAGTACTACGGGCGGATTCAAGTGCGTCAGAGTGACGATGCTGCTGAAGGTGCTGCGTACGGAGTTCCGTCGCATCCTGCATCCGAATGCCATACTGCCCGTGAGCATCAACGGGCAAAGTGTGCCGCAGTCGAAGCTCGTCTCGCTGCTCGCCTTCTTCACGCTCTACGTCGTGCTGCTGCTCTTCATCGCTGCGGTGATGGTCGTCTCGGGCATCGACATCACCAATTCACTCACCATAGCACTGAGTCTCATCAGCAACGTCGGTGCCGGACTCGACACCAACATCGGACCCGTGATGTCGTGGGCTGACCTGTCGGTCGGGCTCAAGTGGTTCTGCTCCGCGCTGATGCTCGTCGGACGACTGGAGATCATGACCGTGCTCGTGCTTTTCACCACTTCTTTCTGGAAGGAGAACTGATTTTTGAAGTTATCGAAGTTATCGCTTCGCTCGGAGTTATCGCTTTGCTAACTTCGAAACAACTCCGAAAAAGCGCTATTCTCCGCTGAATTCCTCGTCGGTGAAGAGGTTGAGCTGCCCTGTCATCTCGTCGATGACCTGCTGCTCGCTCTTGCCGCGGTCGGGATCGAGGTTTTCCTCATCCTGGTCGTTTGGCGTATCGGCTGAAGGATCGGCCTCGTCCTCGGGAGCGTTCACCTCCGGCATGCGTATGGGCTCCAGTTCGGTGATAGCCGCTATCTCGTAGGTAGTGAGGCGCTTGCCTTTCGCCTTGAAGCCCTTGACGGCAACAAACTGCTCGGCATCGATTTCCTCCGGTTGGCGGAATTCGTCGACACCGCCGTAGGTGATGCTGATGCGGGGGAAGGCCACGTCGGTAAGCAGTACGAAGCGTGAGGCGGGATTGTCGCCCACGAAGCTCTGCTTGCGCTTCGAGTCTTCCATGAGGAAACGCTTGAGGTAGGGATAGCCGCCATTGTCGGCATCGTAGACCACGGCAGTCCACACCTTCTCGGCATCGTACTTCTCCAGGCGGAGGATATTGTTCTCGTAGTGATTGTTGAAATCGAAATTGGAGAGATAGTATTCGCCATTGTCGAGGATGACGAGAATCTGATCGTTGTCGTGGAACTCGCCGAGGAGCCGTCCGTGCTCATCGTAGTTGAGGCGGTTGACGTCGGGGTCGTACCACACCTTGCGGCCGCCCAGTGTGGAGCGTCCGTGGCTCTTCAGTCCGATGCGGTGGATGGGGTTGCGTGTCAGCAGGTTACCCTTCGAACCGCGTCCCTTGATGAGGATATTGGCGAAGGAACGCTCGAGGAAGATGGGCATGCGGGGGTTGAGGGCCTGTACGGCGGCATCAAGGGTGATCTTGATGATCTCGGCCTCGCCATTGGGGTTGGCTGTGAAATAGATCACGCGTGAGCCCTCGGTGCCCTGGGTCAGGTCGTACTCTCGGTCGCGCGTCATCGAGGTGACGTTGAAGCGCTTCATGTAGTACGCCCCTCGCCGGCCATCGCGGTAGACGGCATTGTAGGTGGTGCGGTGGTCGTTCTTCTTGAACACCCCGACCCACATCACATTCTTGCCTACAAAGAGCTTCTCGGCCACGTGTACCACTTTATACTTTCCGTCGCGATAGAAGATGATGATATCGTCGAGGTCGGAGCAGTTGGAGACAAACTCGTCCTTCTTCAGTCCCGTGCCGATGAATCCCTCCTGGCGGTTGATGTAGAGCTTCTGGTTGGCATCGACGACCTTGGTGGCCTCGATGGTGTCGAAGTTGCGGATTTCGGTGAGACGCGGGTGCTGGCTGCCGTACTTCTCCTTGAGGTAGCGGAACCAGTCGGCGGTGACTTCGGTGAGGTTGGCCAAGTCGCGCTCGATGTCGTCGATCTCGCCCTGCAGGCGCAGCATCAGTTCGTCGGCCTTGTCCTTGTTGAACTTCAGGATGCGCTGCATCTTGATCTCGAGCAACCGGAGGATATCTTCCTTGGTCACCTCGCGTACCATCTGCGGATAGTAGGGGGTGAGACGATTGTCGATGTGGCGGCAGACGGCATCGACATCGGGGGCCTGCTCGAACTGCCGGTCCTTGTAGATGCGCTCCTCGATGAAGATTTTCTCTAAGGAGCAGAAGTGCAGCTGCTCGAGCAGTTCGCCGCGGCGGATCTCCAGTTCCTGACGGATGAGGTCGCGTGTGCGGTCGACGTTGAAACGCAGCACATCGCTGACTGTGAGGAACTGTGGCTTCTGGTCGCGGATGACGCAGCAGTTGGGCGAGATATTGATTTCGCAATCGGAGAAGGCGTAGAGCGCATCGAGCGTCTTGTCCGACGACACGCCGGGAGCCAGGTGCACCTGTATCTCGACGTTGGCAGCGGTCAGGTCTTCTACCTTGCGCACCTTGATTTTGCCCTTCTCTACAGCGCGCAGGATGGAGTCGATGATGGTCTCTGTGGTCTTGGAGAACGGTATCTCGCGGATGACCAGCGTCTTCTGGTCCAGTTTCTCGATCTTGGCCCTCACCTTGAGTATTCCGCCGCGCTGTCCGTCGTTGTATCTCGAGACATCGATGCTGCCGCCGGTGGGGAAGTCGGGGAAGAGCTGAAACGGCTCCTCGTGGAGATAGGCCACAGCAGCATCGCAGAGCTCTACGAAGTTGTGAGGCAGGATCTTCGACGACAGTCCCACGGCGATGCCTTCGGCACCCTGTGCCAGGAGCAACGGGAACTTCACCGGCAGGGTGATGGGCTCGCGGTTGCGTCCGTCGTAGGACATCTGCCACTCCGTCGTCTTGGGATTGAACACAGTGTCGAGGGCGAACTTCGAGAGGCGTGCCTCAATGTATCGCGGTGCAGCGGCACGGTTGCCGGTCAGGATGTTTCCCCAGTTGCCCTGCGTGTCGACGAGCAGCTCCTTCTGTCCTAACTGTACGAGCGCATCGCCGATGGAGGCATCGCCGTGGGGATGGAACTGCATGGTGTGGCCCACGATGTTGGCCACCTTGTTGTAGCGACCGTCGTCCATGCGCTTCATCGAGTGGAGGATGCGGCGCTGCACGGGCTTCAGACCGTCCTCAATGTGGGGGACGGCACGCTCGAGGATGACGTAGGAGGCATAGTCGAGAAACCAGTTCTGGTACATCCCGCTCAAGTGGTGCACCACCGATGCATCGAAGCGGTTGACGGGACGGTAGTCGCTGTGCACCTCCGCTTCCGGCTCCGACTCGTCGGCCGGCTGGTCGGTGTCGGCATCGGAAATCTCATCGGATACTATGTCCTGCTGCTCCTCATCAGGGGTGACGGACTGCTCCTCGTCGCGGGTGATATCGTCGGTATAATCGTTGTCCATAGGTTCTTAGTCTATTGCTAAAAAGTGTTGCAAGTGCAAAGGTATTAAAAAATATTGAATAAATGGCTATATATTCGGATTTTTTGCTTAATTTTGCATCGTCGAAACATAAACACTATCAATAATGGCAAAGAAAGCACTCTTAATGATTCTCGATGGATGGGGAATCGGACAACATGGTAAAGGCGATGTCATCTTTAACACACCTACCCCGTATTTGGATTATCTCACAGCCACATCGGCTCACTCACAGCTTGAGGCGAGCGGTGAGAACGTCGGTCTGCCCGACGGACAGATGGGCAATTCGGAGGTGGGCCACCTCAACATCGGCGCCGGACGCGTGGTCTATCAGGACCTGGTAAAGATTAATCGCGCCTGCCGTGACAACTCAATCAAGGACAATCCCGAGGTGAAAGCCGCCTACACCTATGCTAAGGAAAAGGGAAAGAAACTGCATCTCATGGGCCTGACCAGCGACGGCGGTGTACACTCCTCGCTCGAGCATCTTTTCAAGTTTATCGAGCTGGGCACGACTTTCGGACTGAAAGGTCAGACCTTTGTCCACTGCTTCATGGACGGCCGCGACACCGACCCACACTCCGGCAAGGGATTTATTGAACAGATCGATCGCGTCTGCCGCGACAACGAGGCTGCCATCGCCTCTATCGTGGGACGTTTCTATGCCATGGACCGCGACAAGCGCTGGGAGCGCGTCAAGGAGGGCTACGACCTCATCGTCAACGGTGTGGGTAAGCAGGCCAACGACATGGTGCAGGCTATGCAAGAGTCCTACGACGACGGTGTCACCGATGAGTTTATCAAGCCTATTCACAATGCTACCGTCGATGGAACGATAGGAGAGGGCGACGTCGTCATCTTCATCAATTTCCGCAACGACCGCGCCAAGGAGATGACCATTGCCCTCACCCAGAAGGATATGCCCGAGGCCGGCATGAAGACCATCCCCGGACTGCAGTACTACTGTATGACTCCCTACGATGCCAGCTTCACCGGACTGCACATCCTCTTCCCCAAGGAGAATGTGGAGAATACGCTCGGCGAATATCTCTCGCAGCAGGGAAAGCGACAGCTGCACACCGCTGAGACAGAGAAGTATGCCCACGTCACCTTCTTCTTCAACGGCGGACGCGAGGCTCCCTACGACGGGGAAGACCGTATCCTCGTGGCATCGCCCAAAGTGAAGACCTACGACCTGAAACCGGAGATGTCGGCCTACGAAGTGAAGGATAAGCTCGTGGCTGCTATCGGCACACAGCAGTACGACTTCATCGTGGTCAACTTTGCCAACGGCGACATGGTGGGTCACACCGGCGTCTACAATGCCATCGCCAAGGCTGTGTGGGCCGTCGACCAGTGTGTGCGCGAGGTCATCGAGGCAGCACGCGCCAACGACTACGAGGCCATCATCATCGCCGACCACGGCAATGCCGACAATGCCATCAATGCCGACGGCACACCCAATACGGCGCACTCGCTCAACCCCGTGCCGTTCATCTATGTCACCGACAACAACTCCGCCACCGTGCGCAACGGACGACTCGCCGACGTGGCTCCCTCCATCCTCCATATCATGGGACTCGAACAGCCCGCCGATATGACGGGCGAATGCCTTATCTGCGACTAATCTCATCACTACCACTAATCTATACCGACCAAGACTATGAAACGAGCACTCTTCGTTGCCGCATTGGCACTAGCCGCAGCCGGTGCATCGGCACAAAACCTCCAGAAGGGCGACTACGGCTACCTCTACTGCCACATGAGCGACCACGGACAGTGGACGGCTTTCGCTGTCAGCCGCGATGGATTCAACTATGAGGACATTATCGGCGGACAGCCCGTGATGGACCCCAAGGAGCATGCCCGCATCGAAGGCGGACAGCGCGATGCCTACATCTGCCGTTCCTACGATGGCAAGGGCTACGTGATGGTGACCACCGATATGAACAATTCGATGACCAAGGCACTCGGCAAGAAGTCGGAGTGGCACAACTACGGCATCGACTTGCTCAAGAGCGACGATCTGATTCACTGGACATCGGTCTCCTTCGACTACCGCAAAGGCCCCTCCATCTTCAGCGACCCGCAGGCGGAGAGTGTCTATAAGGACTGGTCGTCCGTGTGTCGTGTATGGGCGCCACAGATATTCTGGGATCCTGACTACGTGTGGGACAATGGCGACCGTGGCGGATACTTCATCTACTACTCCATGCTCAACACCCCCGAGGAGCAGTACGACCGTATGTACTACAGCTATGCCGATAAATCGTTCACCCGCCTCACGCAGCCCAAACTGCTCTTCGACTGGGGCTATGCCACGATCGATGCCGACATCAATCTGCTCAGCGACGGTCTCTACCATATGCTGATCAAGAAGGAGGGCGGCAAGCGCGGCATCTTCACCGCTACATCGGAGCACCTCACCCACGGTTGGGGTGAACCGATCGACGACGACTACGTCTCCTTCGAAGGCAAGAAGCTGACTGAGGGCAGCAGCGCCTTCCAGCTCATCGGCGACAAGAACTGGTGCGTGGCCTACGTGCAGTATTCCGACCGTCCGCATCGTTATCGCATCTGCCGCGCCGATGAGAACATGCGCAACTTCCACGACCCCGTCGACATCAAGGGAGTCACGGGAGCACAGCACGGCTCGTTCATGACGATCACCAAGAAGGAGTACACCCGCTTGAAGAAGTGGGACAAGAAAATGAGTAAGGCAAAGAAGTAACATTAATAGAACACACCTTATGTCTTTTACAGAGCAAGCTAACAAAATCTTCAATCAGGCTATTGCCGACTATCATCTCACCGACAACGTAGATACCCCCATCAACAACCCCTACGAGCTGGAGACCATCGAGCACAATCTCTATCTGAAGTGTTGGATCGACACCGTGCAGTGGCATCTGGAGGACATCATCCGCGACCCGCACATCGACCCCGTCGAGGCACTCGCCCTAAAGCGTCGCATCGACCACAGCAATCAGGACCGCACCGACCTCGTGGAGCAGATCGACAGCTACTTCCGTCATGTCTATGCCGATGTGAAGGTGGCTGACGATGCACGTCTCAACACGGAGAGTCCTGCCTGGGCCGTCGACCGCCTCAGCATCCTGGCACTCAAGATTTACCACATGAAGGAGCAGACCCTGCGCACCGATGCTGCCGCCGAGCACATCGCCCGCTGTCAGGCAAAGCTCGACGTGCTGCTCGAGCAGCAGGTGGATCTCTCCACGGCCATCGACCAGTTGCTCGACGACATCGAGGCCGGCCGCAAGTATATGAAGGTGTACCGCCAGATGAAGATGTACAACGACCCGTCTACCAACCCCATTCTCTACCAAAAGAAGTAACTGGCTGCACTGCCGCCGCCGGAGCCTTATGCCTTTGGTGGCGGCAGTGCGCTATACAGCGATGCAGAAGAGACATATCATAGCCATCCGGCTGTCGGCCTTGGGCGACGTAGCTATGACGGTGCCCATCATCCATGCTGTGGCCACCGCTTACCCCGACGTACGCATCACGATGGTCAGCAAGCCGCTCGCGAGGGCCTTCTTTGAGGACCTCGCCCCCAACGTCTGCTTCATGGCGGCCGATGCGCGCTACGAACTCGAGGGGCTGCGCAGCCTCAACCGCCTCTTCCGGCGTATGGTGGCCAAACAGCCGACGCACATCGCCGACCTGCACGATGTCATCCGGACGAAGTTCCTCCGTGCACGCTTCGTGATGGGCGGCTATCCCACGGCTCATATCGACAAACACCGTGACTTGCGCAAGCAGTTCCTTGCCGGCGACAGACAGCTGAGGCTTCCCACGTCGTTCGAGAACTATGCCGATGTCTTCGCACGTCTCGGTTTCCCCATCGGGCAGCCGCAGTTTGTCAGTCTCTTCCCGGAAGGGGAGGGTGGCAATCTCAACATGCTGCCCAAGGCCGTCGGTCCGAAGCTTTCGTGGGAGGAGTGGATCGGACTGGCCCCCTTTGCTGCCCACGATGGCAAGACGTATCCGGAGCATCTCACCGACGAGGTCATTCGCCTGCTGCTGCAACGCTATCCCAAGGCGCGCTTCTTCCTCTTCGGACGCGGAGAGCGTGAGGAGCGCATCTTCAGCCGATGGGTGGCGCAGGAGCCGCGGTGTCTCTTCGTGGCTAAGCACTTGGAGAACATGTACCAGGAGCTGATTCTCATCAGCCATCTCGACGTCATGCTCTCCATGGATTCCGCCAATATGCACCTCGCCTCGCTCACCGACACACCGGTGGTGAGCATCTGGGGTGCCACGCATCCCAGGGCAGGATTTCTCGGATGGCGACAGAGCGAGCAGAATGCCGTACAGGCGCCGCTCGAATGCCGTCCGTGCAGCATTTTCGGCAGCAAACCGTGCAAGTATGGCGACTACCGCTGTCTCACGGCCATCGCGCCGCAGGCGATCGTCGACCAGCTGTCGCGCGTCATCGACAAGAATTAACCAGTGGCAGGGTGGGGCAGCGACTCACCCTGCCACTTCGTGTATATATATAAATGTTTGTATCGCGGTTCTGCTGCGATGCATCGTAATTGAACGATATAGAAGACATGACGATAAAGGAATTCTTCGGCAAACTCACCTCTCGCTATCTCTGGGGACATCTCCTGGCGATGGTGATCGTGGTTGTGGTCGCTGTCATCGGCCTTGCCATCTGGCTGAACCAAGTAACCCATCACGGCGAGGCCATCGAGATTCCCGACCTGACCGGCATGACCACTGAGAAGGCGCGCACCCTCTTAGAGGCCGACGGCCTCGGCCTTGAAGTTACCGACTCCGGCTACAACAAGCGTATGCCGGCCGACTGCGTGCTCTCGCAGGTGCCCTCTGCCGGAAAGAAGGTGAAGGCTGGCCGCACGATTTATGTCGTGGTCAACTCGCTCCACTCGCCGCAGCTCATCATGCCCGACGTCATCTGCAACGGCAGCAGCCGTGAGGGACAGGCCAAGTTGTGGGCTATGGGTTTCAAACTGACCGATCCCGTGATGGTGGAAGGTGAGGAGTGGATTATTAAAGTAGTGGCCGCAGGCCGCGAGGTGCATGCCGGCGACCGTGTCTCCATCGAGAGCCCGCTGACGCTCTACATCGGACGCGGTAATTCCGAGGACGACGACGAATACTTTG
>Ga0326514_10001655_pt1 | contig 14432 bp, 14 predicted proteins | sample 3_2548_0518_D_FD_203653 | JGI IMG/M metagenome (GOLD analysis project Ga0326514, IMG submission 203653) | Bovine rumen microbial communities from UC Davis, California, United States - 3_2548_0518 | ecosystem: Host-associated > Mammals > Digestive system > Stomach > Rumen | place: USA...
CATCAAGATGTGGGGCAAATGGATATGTATGTGCGAATGTTTGACGAGTTAAGGGGTAAAGAAGGCAATAACCCCACGATTGGGATTGTGCTTTGCAGCGAAACGGATGAGGACATCGCAAAATACTCCATATTAAATGGCAACGAACAACTGTTTGCCAGCAAATACAAGCTCTATCTTCCCACTGAAGAAGAACTGCGCCGCGAGATAGAGCAACAGAAGGAATTGTATAGATTGCAGCAGGATGATAAATAATTGAATATCAAAATAATAAAAACAAAATAAGCAAAGAAGTATTCCGCAATTCAGGCATAGGCTTGATTTGCGGATTTTTTCATAATTTTGCGCCATCACAAAGGATAACCCACCATGGCAAGCAACCCCGACTTCGTTCAATATATCGCCGACCAATGCGCTGGTGCGGGCGAGATTACGGTGAAAAAGATGTTCGGCGACTACAGCATCTACTGCGACGGCGTCATCTTTGGCCTCATCTGCGACAACCGTTTCTACATGAAACCGACCGAGGCAGGCCGCTCGCTACTGCGCAGCGTTGAGATGCGTCCGCCTTACGACGGCGCGAAAGACTATTTCTTCATTGAAGATGTGGACGACCGCGATTATATCGCCAAACTTGTACGAGCGACATGCAAGGAATTGCCGTTAGCGAAACCGAAAAGGAAATGATGGTTAAAGACTAACCCTTTATGCAGAACGACAGACAGAAGCAAGCAACTCAGAGCCGAGTGGATATCTTTTATCGAGTAAATAGACTCAGTTTTTCATTCAAGCGAGAACACTGTTTCCTCGATTTTCCGTACTTTTGCACCCGTTTTTCGGCGAGCGTGTCGGTAGCCGAATCATAGGGTGAATCTGTAAGAACTATGCCAGTTAGGCTTTCGTGGCTTTTTTCCTATTCCTCAAACTTATCCTTGCCTCTCATCGTATGGCGCAAAGCACTAAGAAGTTCTTGCGATTCTTGAACAAGGTTGAGGAAGACAGTCATGCTCTCAATGTTGAGTTGTTTGGTTTGGATATCCTTAATGATTATTTTACGGTAATCAGATAGCTTGCTTTGGATTTTGGCGGCATCATCGCGAATTTGATTGCTGGTTTCATCGGAGAAAGCCCGATTGAAAATGCATACTATCTCATCGCGAAGGATGAGAAACTCTTTGGCATAACCAATGGGAATAGGACGGAAATTATTGCCGACATGCTCCAGGCATGGCTCGCCCATGCGTTTCAGACAGTAAACCATTTGCGAAAGGGAATTGATGATTAGGAAGTACCAAGTGCCTTTCTCTACACTTAACACTGGGTCTATACGGCGCAATGCGACAATCTGTTTACGGCGCTGACGCTTTATATCTTTGCGCTGACTATCAAACCGGGCAACCGTATGCTTAAGCATACGGTAATCTTCGTTAAAGAAAGCGGTAGTTAGGGCTTTGTAGTTCTCTACCACGAATTGAAGGTTATCTAAAGTAGTAATTTTCAAATGTTTACAAAGCATAACCCAACATGCAGTTTTATCACTACTATGCAAAATCTCCGTAAACAATTTATCGGTTTCTTCGTTTCTGTTGTTCTTCTCATGGCGCAAATTGCTGCGGATGAGCAGGATGATGGACATAGCAATGGCAATAATCATAGCCACAAACGATCCAAAGAATAATGCATTGGTGACGAGGAAACAAATGATAAAGGCCGCGCCCGCGGTAATAAACCAACCGCCAATGACACTCAAAACACCCGTGATGCGAAACACAGCACTTTCGCGATTCCAAGCACGGTCGGCAAGCGAAGTTCCCATGGCCACCATAAAAGTGACGTATGTGGTGGAAAGCGGAAGTTTCATGCTTGTGCCGAGAGCGACAAGAAGTCCTGCGAGAACAAGATTGACGGCTGCGCGAATCTGGTCGAATGCCGCGCCATTGGGCAACACTGCTTCGTCGGCATTAAAACGCGAGTCAATCCATTTCTTAATGCGATTGGGTATCAATGCTGCAACAGTTGTCGCTATTTTTTGGTTTGTGCGCACCAAGGCACGGGCGACACCACTTGAGCCAAACATCTCGTCGCCCTCATCTTGACGGGATAGGTCAACTGAAGTTTTCACCACATTTTGTGCCTTCTTTGAGAGCACCAATGAGAGCACCATGATTATGCCTGCAATGACTAGATAGATTGTGGGAGTATGCGCCGTGTCCATCAGCGATTTCATCATAAACGACGAAGCATCGCCCGAACCATTGGCCACATAGTCATTGTAGGCGTCAAGACCCGTTAGGGGCACACCTACGAAGTTCACCAAGTCGTTGCCAGCAAATGCCATGGCCAACGCAAAGGTGCCCAGTAGCACCACAAATTTCAGAATAGGCAGTTTAAAGGCACTCAAAATCGTCAAGATGATGGAGAAGATAGCGAAACCACCTCCCAAGATCAGCCATGTGTTCTCATCGATGTACGATTTCACCACTGGTGTCATAATGTTTGAACCTTTCAACCCGTTGATGAGTAGGAACCAAACAATGCTCGTCACGGCAATGCCTCCGAAGATGCCGATTTTGAGCGAAGAACCCAGGCGGTTTCCCATATTGCCAGTGTGATTGGTGGTAACGCCATTCACACGGTAGGTGAAGGTGAACACCAGACGCGCCACCCACTGCACCAATGTACCGAGGACAAACGCGATGGCTACTGAAAGGAAGATGCCAAAGATAACCGAGATGGCCTTTTCCGTGTTGAGCAGGTCGCCCAACGAAAGCAAGGTGCCATCGATTGCTGTTGCGCCTTTGGCAATCTGTAGCAATGCGATGGCGAAGGCTCCACCCAACAATTCAAACACCATAGAAACGGTGGTTGATGTCGGCATGCCAAGCGTGTTGAATATGTCGAGCAACACTACATCTGTCACCATCACGGCCAGAAACACGCACATCACATCGTAGAACGAGAAGTATTGTGGAGTCATGATGCCATGCCTAGCTACGTCCATCATGCCGTTGCTCATGGCGGCACCAGCAAATACGCCAATAGCCGCAACGATTACAATCGTTTTGTGTCTCGCAACTTTGGCGCCGATGGCAGAGTTCAGGAAGTTCACAGCGTCGTTGCTCACGCCCACCACAAGGTCGAAAACGGCAAGGATAATAAGGAATACCACTATTCCGAAAAATAAAATGTTCATGTGTTTGGTGTTTTACAGTTTGTCCGTCGATGCAACAATAATCTCCAAGTACATAAGCACAAAGGTTAATGCGAGTAGTATTACAAATACCAGCCAATCGACAAACTTGCTTTTGTTATTATCTTTGTTCACAATGTCTGTTTTTCGAATACGTGGCAAAGGAACACACTTGTAGTTACAGGCGTGTTGCGGTTGTATTACAAAAGCATTGCAATGTTATCCTCGAAGCGTAAACTTAACAGTCAGTCCGCCGCCAGGCGTGGGTAGCGCCGTGATGGTTCCGCTGTGGGCGACAACGGTGTTTTTAACGATGGCCAGGCCGAGACCTGTGCCGCCGAGTTTGCGAGAGCGGCCTTTGTCGACGCGATAGAAACGTTCAAAAAGATAAGGGAGATGTTGTGGCGGAACCCCTACGCCGTTGTCGGCAACGGAAAACTCGCCGTTATCGTAGGTGATGAGAATTCGAGTGGCTCCTGTGGCGTAGGCAAGGGCATTGTCCACAAGGTTGCGAAATAGGCTGTAAATCAAACTCTCTGGTTCGGCAAAAGGTGAAGAAATGATGATGCTCGCAGGAAGTTCGACGACGGGCTCAATGCCTTTGTCTTTTAATTGCAAGGCAGTGTCTTCCAATACATTGTAAATAATTGGCACAATATCAATGGCATTGTTGTTTTCTTTGTTTATTGAAAGACTTGTCGGCATTTCATCCAAACGTGTCAGTTGCGACATGTCCATGAGCAATTTGCTCATGCGCTCGCTTTGGGCATAGCAGCGTTCCAGAAAATGCTGACGTTTGTCCTGAGGCATATCGGGATGGTCAAGGATGCTCTCCAAATAGCCGTGTATGCTGGCGGCAGGGGTTTTCAGCTCGTGGGCAGCATTTTGGGTGAGCTGGCGTTTGAGGCGGAGCTTGTCCTCCTCGCTATGGCGCAGTTTCCAGTATAAGGTAATGATAGTGTGGGAAATCTCGCCCAATTCATCATCCGGCAACCGCCGTTCCAACTCGTGGTCAAGTTCCTTGCCTTCCTCTGCTTTTATCGCAAACTCCCGCAGATGACCGATGTGCCGGCTGATTCGGCGCGTGTTCAAATAGAGTGCAATGGCCAACAATAAGGTCAGCGCAATGGTGAAATAGATAAAGGTGTTGTCTGCTTTTAACGATTCCGTCAGTTCGGCGGAATAGGGAACGGCTGAACGGACAACCAAGTCACCAAACCGAGTGGCAGAATAGAAATAGGTTTCGTGGGTGGATTCGGAAGTCCGCTTGATGTCATACCCGTTGCCTTGAGCCAAAGCCTCCTGCACTTCAACGCGTTTCAGATGGTTGGGCAGTGAGTCAATCCCTTGATAATTGTTGTCCTGAAGCACCAGTCCGTTGGTGTCAATAATGGTCACACGCATCTTGTCAATGCTATGGGATTGGGCGTAGACCTCAAAAAGGCTGTCACAAAGGATGCCTTGCTCACCCAAAGACCGCATCAGCTCATAATTGTACATCTGCAAGCGTGAGTGAAGAATGTCTATTTTGTATTCTTTTTCGCGTTGGTATTGATACACGCTGAAACAAACGGCAAACAGCAGAAAAATACCGCCAATGCTGAAGAACAGATTCTTCTGAAACGATTTACTTCTCAAAGCAGTAGCCATAACCAATACGTGTTTTTATCTGTTTGCCATAGCGACCTATCTTCTTTCTGAGACGGGTGATGTTGACATCTACAGTGCGGTCAAGCACATAAACATCTTGTGGCCAACATTGGGTCAGTAATTCCTCGCGCGAAAACACCTTGTCGGGGTTACGGAGAAAGAACGACAGCAATTCAAACTCCAACTTAGTAAGCGCCAATTCCTCGCCGTCGAGTGTGGCCGTTTTGGTGTTTAAATCAATGATGATGGCTCCGTAACAAAGTTTATTGTCAGTGGTATTTTCTTGAAATGGTCGGGAATATGACCTCCTCAGCACCGCTTTTACCCTTGCCTTCACCTCTTTTATGCTCAGCGGCTTGGTAATATAGTCGTCGGCACCGATGTTAAGCCCCTTGACCGTGTTGTCTTCGTCGTCGAGAGCTGTGATGAAGATAATGGGGATCTGCGCCGTTGCTGGGTTTTCCTTAATCTTTCGTGCCATCTGGAATCCTGACATTTCGCCCATCATCACATCCAAGAGAATCAAAGCATATTCCTGCAAAGGAAGTTTGAATGCCTCTTCCGCAGAATTGGCTGTCACGACCTCATATCCCTCGGTTTCAAGGTTAAATTGCAGAATCTCGCAGAGATCCAACTCGTCATCGACAACTAGAATCTTCATAAATTCATTGGTTTAGTAAGCTTTAGAAAAAGTACCAATCGAGCACAAAGATACAGCTTTTCATTGAAGCCACAGGACGATGATGTTACAATGTTATTACAATTTCAACATCGGGTGTGGCAAGGCTGGTTCATCAGGCGTTCCAAAGCCTCGCTGCATAAGGTGTCTAATTGCAGTTAAAAGACATTTTTTCGTCTAGAGAGGAACATCCTTTCCTCGATTTTTCGTACTTTTGCACCCGAATTCGGCGAGCGTGTCGGTAGTCGAATCATAGGGTGAATCTGTAAGAACTATGCAAGTTGGGCACATGTTTAACTGTATGGTTTTTATTATGAAATCACAAAATCAAATTCAGCATTTAGTCTATGCTTTCATCACGGTTATTATAACCGTTCACGCGTTTGTGTTTTACAGTCTTTATGTTGTCGAGGGCGACGACATAATGCGGGCAACTGGAACCACTTCGGTTTTGCAGGCCATCAACAGTCAGGGGGGCGTTTATATGCTCGGCAGTTATCTACCTGTATGGCTGATGATTATCATTGAAATGATTTGCGCTTTTGTGCTTGCGGTGACGATGGGCAGCCCGCTGGCGTTTCGATTGGCCAGCCGCAAGTTTGACCCGCGCCGCAACCACCCGATGATATTCGAATCAGCCATCATCACGGCCACGGTTTGCCTCATGTGCCCGACGATGAGCCTATTAGCCGATTTCTTTTATTATCCTTACTATCAAGGATTTGACGTAATCGACTTTTTATGTCGTTGGTTCCGCTTGGTATGCTACAACTTGCCGTTTGCCTATTTCTCGCAAATGTTTTTTATCCAACCGTTTGTGAGGTTTGCCATACACAGGATTTTCCCCGACAACATCGCACGTCGGAACAAGCAGAACACCAACAAGACAATCAAACCAGCGGACGAGACAGAAGCCATTGCCGACGTGATTATCCGCGAAAGCGAAATTGCTGCTACGGACTAACAGTCAATACCGCAATCCAGGCATAGGCTCAGATTGCGGTATTTTTCGTTCAAGAGAAACAGCTAGTAGATTTCGCTCGTTTCAGGATTGTTTTTATTACCTTTGCAGCCGAATTGCGAAACAGATAAATCGGAATTTATATGATTGAATCATACATAACACGACCGACGGTCTTCCCAATGGAGGCAGAAGAACCTTGGAGAATTGTCGAAAACTTATGTGAGAACATCACTCATCTCGTAGTGAACTTATAGAACAAGACCCTTTATAAAGCCATGCTACACCTGAACAAAGTACATCACATCGCTATCATTAGTTCCGACTATCAGCGGAGTCTCCACTTCTATACTCATGTGCTCGGCATGCGTGTCCTTGCTGAACACTATCGTGAGGAAAGGCTGTCGTACAAGACTGACCTCGCTTTGGGCGATGACTATGTCATTGAACTTTTCTCGTTCCCCTCCCCACCGTCGCGGCTGACCCATCCTGAAGCTGCAGGTCTGCGGCACTTGGCTTTTGAGGTCGACAGCATTGCCGAGACTGTGCATGAGTTAGATGCCTTGGGCATTTCGCATGAAGAGGTGAGAACAGACGAGTATACTGGCAAAAGGTTCCTCTTCTTTCAAGATCCTGACGGTTTGCCGATAGAATTGTATGAAAGGTAAATTCTAATTTGTCAAAGTCCCATGAACATGGTTGGCTATCGAGAAGGAAAGTCAATGTGAACGTTTCGATTAAGCGAGAACAGAGCGTACTTGCTCGCTACAGTTTGAGACCTGATTTACGGATTTTTGTTTTTTACTGTAACATTTGTTACGCTTCAAGTCGTTCCTCGTATGTAGTTTTGCGGCAAATTTCACAACTAACTCAACACGCAAGACTATGAACGAGAAAATGTTTTGTTTCCAATGTCAGGAAACCGCCGGATGCGCCGGCTGCAAGATTTCAGGAGTATGCGGAAAGACCCCGCAAGTAGCTCATGCACAAGACCTTTTGATCTATGTCCTTAAAGGATTAGGCGTCATCGCCGCCCATCACCAGCACGGGTGCGGACACGATTATTGCGATTTCCGCAAGAGTATCCACTCCTTCGTGAACGACGCACTGTTTTCGACCATCACCAACGCCAACTTCGACGCAGAGAGCATCTACGCCCGTATCGATAAAGGCTTGGAATTGCGCGAAATGTTCAAAGACCGAGTGACCAACAAGAAAGGCATCGTGCTCCCGAAACTTGATGTATTGGAATGGAATTGCCCCCGCGAGCAATATGACGAGAAAGCCCAAACCGTAGGTGTGCTTGCCGAAGCCAACGAGGACATCCGCTCGCTGAAAGAGTTGACCATTTACGGCCTCAAAGGTATGGCCGCCTACTTGGAACATGCCGCCCGCCTTGGTCAAATCGATGGCGACATCAACGAGTTCATCCTGCAAACCCTGGGACAATTGGCGACCTGCAACGATGCCAACGAACTCACCGCTCTTGTCCTGAAAACAGGCGAATGGGGCGTGAAAGCGATGGCCCTGCTCGACAAAGCCAATACTACCGCTTACGGCAACCCCGAAATCACCGAGGTGAATATTGGCGTGGGCAACCGTCCGGGCATTCTCATCAGCGGCCACGACCTCAACGACATTGAGCAACTTTTGGAACAAAGCAAGGACGCTGGCATCGACATTTACACACATAGCGAGATGTTACCTGCACATTATTACCCCAAACTGAAGAAATACAGCCACTTGAAAGGCAACTACGGCAACGCTTGGTGGAAGCAACGCGAGGAGTTTGAGAGTTTCAACGGCCCCATCTTGTTCACCACCAACTGCATCGTGCCGCCTGCGGCCAATGCCACATACAAAGACCGCGTGTTTACCACCAACAGCACAGGTTTCCCGGGTTGGAAGCACATCCCCGCTGATGCCAACGGCAAAAAGGATTTCAGCGAAATTATCGCTTTAGCCAAGACCTGCCAAGCCCCTAAAGAGATTGAGACAGGCAAGATTATAGGTGGTTTTGCCCACGAGCAGGTGTTTGCCCTTGCCGACAAGGTAGTAGAGGCCGTGAAAAGCGGTGCCATCCGCAAGTTTGTGGTGATGGCGGGCTGCGACGGTCGTATGAAGAGCCGCGAATACTACACCGAATTTGCCAAGGCCTTGCCCAAGGATTGCGTCATTCTCACGGCAGGTTGCGCCAAATACAAGTACAACAAACTCAACTTGGGCGACATCGGCGGCATCCCGCGTGTGCTGGACGCTGGCCAGTGCAACGACAGTTATTCGCTGGCACTCATCGCATTGAAACTGAAGGAAGTGTTCGGTTTGGATGATGTAAATCAACTGCCAATCGCGTATAATATCGCTTGGTACGAGCAAAAGGCTGTCATCGTTCTGTTAGCCCTGCTCAGCCTCGGTGTGAAGAACATCCACCTTGGTCCGACCTTGCCCGGCTTCCTCTCGCCCAATGTGGCCAAAGTCTTGGTCGAGAACTTCGGCATTGGCGGGATTAGTACGGTTGAGGAGGATATGAAATTGTTTGGGATTTAACGCTTCTTGTAGCCTTTCCCCTCTTTTGTGATAAGGCCCTCGCTCACCATTTCCGAAAGCACGCGACTGAGTGAGGGTCTTGTCGCGCCAAGTTGTTCGGCAGCGGCGGCCACTGAGGTGATGCTGCCGTTGGCTTCGAGGTATTCGATGACGCGATTACGAAGGCTGTTGACGGCGAAGGTGCGCATCTTTCGACTCAGGAAACGGCCTCGTTCGGAGAGAATCTCAAGAAAGGCGCGCAACACGGTCGGCTCCTGTTGCATAAACTCGAAGAAAGCCTCACGGTTGATATGCCACACGGCGCAATCAGTGAGGGCGGTGACTTCCACAGGGACGACATTATTGTTGGCAAACAGAAACGCTGGTGCCAGCAACATTGGGGCTTTCAGGTGGTCAACAAGCACCTCACGGCCTTCTTCGCCCATCATTCGCGCCTCGGCTTGACCTTCGACAAGTACCATCAGCGCACGGCAAGGGTCACCTGGGTTGAGCATCCGCCTTCCAGCGGGATAGTCCTGTCGGCGACAAGGGCTTTCGAGCAGACGCTCCAAAGATTCGTCACGGCATCCTGCAAAGAGTTTGATACGTTTCAGTTCTTCCATAACAGTTTTTTTTTCAGCGCAAAAATACGAAAAAAAGTGCCTGATGTGTCCTATGGGTGCCATTGAAGAAGCGTAAGACGCAGTTTTTGTTAATCAAACCGCCGCAGGTTTTTTCTTGACCCTTGCGGCGGATTTAAGGATAATTTGGACTAAGAATTTGATTGATGTTCCACATTAATTCCATATCTTTGCAGTTTCATTGAAGTGTAATTTATAAGGAAAAAATGCCAAGAAAGAATAAAAATCCTCAAATTCTTAGTATTGACTTTGCGGAGTTCCGAAACACTTATCAAGATGGAATAACTCCGCTATCTCATCCTTTGGAAAAAGATGACAATTTGTGTTTGGGTATGAATCCAAAGGCGAGAGTTCTTGTTGCTTATGTGCCTCGAGAGAATGCCAAACCGTTTGAGGAACTTAATGCATCCGAGTATTACACACGTCCTAAATTTCCAAACACTATTAACCTCAAAGATGTCGAATACTTTGTACCTTATTTCAAGGGCAAAGGTATTCGTGATATATACAAAGTTCATCATATCAACACATGCACAAAAAAAGATTTTGACCCTGAAAGCGATGATGAAAGAATGCGTTTGTTATTTCAGTTTAAGTTTGTCAGACACTTGTTTAATGAATACAAACCTCATGATTTAAAAATCTGGTATTGTTTCACAGACATAAGTGTAAAAGAAATAATAGAAGAAAAAACCATTATTCGTTTTATTGATCTTTTTGCAGGTATTGGAGGCATTCGACTAGGACTCGAACAGGCTGCGCATGAATTGGGATATGGCACTGAATGTGTAATGACATCTGAGATAAAACCTGCCGCAATAAAAGTATTGAAACAAAATCATCCTCAAGAAATAATCAGTGGAGACGTTACACAGATTGATTCCGAAGACATACCTGATTTTGATATTCTATGCGCAGGTTTCCCTTGTCAAGCTTTTTCTTATGCAGGAAAAAGAATGGGCTTTGAAGATACAAGAGGTACATTGTTTTTTGAAGTGGCAAGAATACTGAGAGATAAACGTCCCAAGGGTTTTATCTTAGAAAATGTAGAAGGTTTGGTAACGCACGATAGAGGTAAAACATTTCAAGTAATATTGGGCATCCTTAAATCTTTGCACTACAATGTTTCTTATCGAGTGTTGAACTCAAAAGATTTTGGTGTACCTCAACAACGCAAAGCTGCATAATTCAATATATAACAATATGGCAAAGAAAAAGAACTCGAAAAAACTCTGCCCCTCAACTGATTATTTTTATGAGCCGACACTGAAAGCTTTGGATATGCTGGGTGGTTCTGGCTCAACGGGCGAGATTTACAAGAAAATCCTTAGCATAGTAAAACTCTCCAATGATGTTATCGACGAGATGCACAGCTTCACGATGACAGAAGTTGAGTACAGACTAATGTGGGCGAGGACTGATTTGAAAAATTACGGTGCGGTCGCAAACAGCAAGCAGGGCGTTTGGACGCTCACGGCAAAGGGTGTGAAGATGTTGAAAACTGGGAACATAGACCCGAAGGAAATCAAGAAGACACTGACCAATAAGAAGAAGGAAGCGAAGGGGAACGAGTCTTACGAAAGCGAAGAGCAGGAGAAAAAAGATTGGCGCGAGCAAATATCGGAGATTCTTCATAATCTCGACCCATACGCTTTTGAGAAACTGGCTCAGCGATTGCTCCGCGAGTGCGGCTTCTCGGACGTCGAAGTGACAAGGAAGTCGGGCGATGGTGGCATAGATGGAACAGGAAAGCTCCGTATCAATGGAATATTCAGTTTCAACGTCGCTTTCCAATGCAAGCGTTATAAAGGGCAAGTCGGCGCACCGCAGATACGAGATTTCCGAGGTTCACTGGGCACGAACATCGAGAAGGGAGTTCTCATTACAACGGGAGCGTTTACCCGCGAAGCCAAAGAAGAAGCATCGAGCGAAGGCAAACGTCTTATCGACCTCATGGACGGTGAAGAGTTGATTAACAAACTCGCAGAATACGGCATCGGTCTTAATGAGGTAAAATCCTACGAGGTAGATGAAGAGTTTTTCAATACGCTTAACGAAATCTGAAAAGTGATGAAGGCAGAAGAACTATACGGGCTGTTAAAAGAGAGTGAGTTGACCAACTTATGCTTTCCTGGATTCCATAAGGTGGGGGATTTCGATATTGACCTTAATAAAGCGAACGCCGTTGGTAACATTCTCAAAGAATGGATTGACAAGTGGATGACTTCAAAGGGCATCGTGCATATCTACAACGAGATGCAGGACTCGCCTGATTTTTGGTTTGATCCCGAAAACAAAGAACATGAACTATTAGAAATCAAATGCTTTGATTATTTAAACCGTGGACCAGGCTTTGATATAGCCAACTTCCAGTCGTATATCCGTGAGATAATCGACAAACCTTATCGCTTGCATAGCAAATATTTAGCAATAGGATATGGTATGGATATAGAAACAGGAACTGTTACTATCTACCAAGTATGGCTAAAAAACGTTTGGGAAATGTGTTGTGCGAGCAGCAACAGACCCATAAAAGTTCAAGAAAAGAAAAACGTCATCTATAATATTCGGCCTTCGGTATGGTATGGAAATCGTTCTTCTTTTCCTACATTTGAATCATTAGAAGACTTTCTCGCTGCAATTGAACAAACCATTTATGACTATAATCAGACTCGTCCTATTGCGGAGCATTGGCTTAAAAACTTGAAAGATAGTTATGAAAAGTTTTTCGGAATCTCTCTTAATGTTCCAAGATGGTACGATATTAAAGACAAGTATGTTCTAAAGCAAGGAAAGTGATTATAGGGCTTCTAAATCCGCAATTCAGGCAAATGTTTGGGTTGCGGATTTTTCCGTACCTTTGCGCAATCACAAAAACTCCTCACCATGGCAAGCAATCCCGACTTCGTTCAATACATCGCCGACCAATGTGCTGGTGCGGGCGAGATCACCGTGAAAAAGATGTTCGGTGACTATGGCTTTTCCCGCAATTCCTGTTACCGAACCTATGAACATCGGTGCGTGTTCAATTGATTGCTCTGCCTTTTTGAGGCAGTTTTTCATACCACTTATTCCATCAGCACCACCCGCTCCTCCTTCTTGCAGATTAATAAACAATTCCGAAAGCAAAAACTGCCTTCGGAATTGTCATGTCAAGAAAAAGTCGGGCTTTTATTACTTCACCAAAACCTTTTTCACCTCTGTACCAGCTTTCACGAAGTAAAAACCACTTGAAAGGCCTTGCAAATCGATGGTTTTTTTGTTGTCGACGAACAAGGTTCTCACCACGCGGCCCGTTTCGTCGGTAATGGTCACGAGGCCGTCGGCTTCGATGGTGAGGCTTTGCGAAGCGGGATTGGGATAAACGGCGATAGTAGTCGTTTCGCTTTCGCCGATGCCCACGTTGCCGCAGTCGTCATAAAGCTGGATGCCTTGCCATTCCTCGGAGGCTTCGAAGGCTTCGATGCAGTTGCAGGGCACCACGATGTGAACATGGTCGTTGATGTCGGCGAAGGCATCGTCCCAAAGGAAGAAAGGCACGTTGCTGTGGATGAAGATGTAGTCGAGCTCTTCACAATTGCTGAATGCATTCGAGTTGATTTGCTGGACACTTGACGGAATGTCGATTACCTCCAAAAGCGGACAATCGGCAAACGAATGGAAACCGATGTTCACGATATTGTTGGTCAAGGTGACGCTGGTCAGGTTGGTGCAGCCATAGAATGCTTCGCTGCCGATGTAGCGCACCCTGAGCGACTCGCCGTTGATGACTTCGGTTTCGGGGACAACCACATCGCCCGAATAGGTGTTCGGCTCGTCGTCGTTGACCACAATCAGGTAGGTTTCGCCACAACCTCCGCCCGGAAGCTGTTGCGTGGCTTTGCGGTAATAGATGCCATTGACGTGATAATCATAGGCAAATGCGCTTGGGCAAATCATCGTGAGTGCCAAGGCCAAAACTGAAAGGATAAATGTACGTTTCATACTTGTAATTGTTTAGATGATGGATTTTACAACATTATTAGGTGCAAAAAACAGGAATTCATAACAAATGGACGAAAAAAAAGTTGTAATACTGAAAAAAAGTGAAGTCGAGTTATTTTTCAAGTCGCATTTGCACCTAAAACCATCAAAAGACGCACCGAAAGAATGGAATCTTCCGAGCCACACGGCACCAACAAAAGCCGCACAGAAAACTTCAACGCCCTTGTACTTCGGCATAAGGCCATGATTTGGCATATCTGCTCGGACTACACCGTCGGGAAAGCGTGGAAGACGGAAGACTGCATACAGGAAGTGATGATCAGCCTTTGGAGGAGTTTCGGGTCTTTCGAGGGGCGCAGTTCGGAAAAGACTTGGGTGTGGCGCGTGGCCACCAACACCATGTTGATGCTGAAGCGCAAAGAGGACAGAAGGCCGCCAACGGAACCCATAGAGGCGGTCGGCGTGGACGAAAAGGACGATGAAACGGGCAGCGAGAAATACAAGCAGTTGCAACAACTCATCAACACTTTGCCCGAAGAAAACGGCACCGTCATTCGCGCCTTCTTGGACGGCTTCTCCTACAAGGAAATCGCCGAAATGACCGGCAGTTCGGTGGGCGCAGTGGCCATGCGCATCGCCCGACTGAAGCGGAAACTAAGACTAATGTACGAAAAAGAAAACAATCTATGACAATGGAAAACAACATAAAAGCATCGAGCCCAAGCACGCAACGCGACGATTTCAAAACCCAATGGCAAAGCCGCATGCATTGGAAGGAACAGGCCGAAAAGTGGGCACCTG
>Ga0326514_10001656_pt1 | contig 14429 bp, 27 predicted proteins | sample 3_2548_0518_D_FD_203653 | JGI IMG/M metagenome (GOLD analysis project Ga0326514, IMG submission 203653) | Bovine rumen microbial communities from UC Davis, California, United States - 3_2548_0518 | ecosystem: Host-associated > Mammals > Digestive system > Stomach > Rumen | place: USA...
CAGGAGGTATTGATGCTCGTTGCATAAACTTGCATCATACCGAAAAAATAAAAGGTCTTGAGAAATCAAGGCCTTTTTGCGTATTATATATAGACATTGGGCCTGGATTTACCAGGCCCGTCAAGTTTTAACTGTTGTCGTCGGTTTCTTTCTTATACCCTCCATACCCGTTTAGCTCATCTATGTGGCCGCAAGCTATAGCGATGACGAAGATGCCTACCACAAGCAATACAATATTCTGTATTACATAGGTAAACGAAGAGAATAGTCCTGCGTACATGCACGGTGCGCCAATTAAGAACTCAACTAAAATCAACAATTTTGTAAATAGTCTATGCATATATTTAAAAAGTTTTATCTTTAATAAATAGTTTGCACTATGCGTATAGACACAAAAAAGGCCCCGTTAAGGAGCCTTTTTATGTAAATTATTTAGTGTTAATTATATCCCTTCAATTTTGCCAACCCCATTGCGGCATAGTTGATTAAGTCGAGCAGCGTGTCTTCAATCTTTTCATCCTTTACCTGAGCTTCATCATCGGCAAATAGAAGCGACTCAAATCGAGTGAACTTGTCGTTCAAGCGAAGCCATAATGACTTGGCGCCCATCTTCTTGTAACCCTTATCAAACGCAGACTCTCCCTTGTTTGAGTAGTCGTGATTTTTACGCTTGTATAACTCAAGGCATTCTTCGAATACTCTTTCTACCCCGTCTTTTCTTTCTAGTCTTGTGATACCTTGGCAACCTCCGACCTTTTTCTCGTTTCCTTCTCCAAGTACTTGCGTTTCAATTAATGGGCGAATGGTTTGTTTGAGTACTATATCTTTATATTTATTAATAATCTCAACTATTGACGCGTGGAATACACGGTCCTTTGTTGTGTAGGCCTCATACGCCCTATCTAAGTCGTGGAATAACACTTCTAGTGGGTCATTAACGCGCATCATATAATAATTCGCTACCCTACGAAAATCTTCTTTTGACAAGTAATTTTCAGATGGTTCGTTCATAGGCGATTCTCCTTTTGACATTACACCGCATGGTAATGGCTTCGTCGCGTTATTTTTTAGATTGCCAACTACTTCCTTTGCTATTTTTTCGCAAAACATTTTTTGGTCCATTTTCTCAATCAGGCTTTTTGTGATTGATTCTTTCATTTCCTTTTTCATATAATATTGTTTTAAACTTTTCATGTGCTATTCAATTTCAACATCAGCAATGTTCAAGTCATACGCATCAGGCTCACTCATCTCTACCTCCCACCTCACGTTACACAAGAACGCCTCTGTATAATCCTCTAGATAATCTTTAGGCTTCGGTAGTAATCTAGCCCTGTCGTTCGTCTTAGATGCAAGGTATCCTTTTCCGTTAAATCTCATCTCTGTAATAATTTATAAAAAATTCCACTTATAAACAACATAAGTGGAAATTATTTTTCTTGTTATTTAATAAAATCTAGATAATAATTATCATCATTTAGGTTTTGAGCAAATAAAACATAATCAAAACTATGGTTATTCAATTCTCCCTTTATACTGACGCCGTCTCTATTGTCGATATACCAAACTTCCTTAAAGTAGTAAGCAAGAAACGCGATGTCTGGTACACTTTGGCTATCGCCAATTAGAAGTAGATTTTTACCGTTATTTTCCGAATTATTACGAACGACTGAGCAAAGGTGCGGCAAGCAATAAAGCTCGTGGTACGGAGTAATCCATGTTACGTTTTTAACTCTCGCGTTATATAAAAGTCCGCTAAAGTTGCAATCATATTCGCATTTTTTCCCCAGGCATCTTACATGGAAACTTTTATCTTTCTTCGGAGCCAAATACGATAGGATAAACTCCTTATTTTCCTGTTTGATTGTTTTCTTTATTAATTCCCAGTCGCTACTGTATTGTATACCGAACAACTTCGCGTAGAAAGGAAGAACATACTTATTGTGATATTCCGTTGTGAAATGATGTTCATTCGAATTCATTCCTTTATAGCGCAAGTCAAGATAAGGAAGATTGAATGATTTTACATTATCTACTTCTTTCTGGTCCGTTTCTGGTTTATCAAACCTAGGATAATAAACATGTATAGCTTTCTGCGCTATTTCAGCTTTTGTCATGGCTAGATTATTTTCTTACGCTATTATTTAATTCCTTGCTACAGCATTTATATATATCAAACCGTGGCCATATTGCCTTTGCTTCTGCGGTCGCGTTAGCACAGATTAGCGCGTTTGCAAAACGTGTCATCATGGTTTCTACGCCGTTGATTATCGTCTTATTCTCCTTCCATATTCCGTCGTTCTCTGTGTTTGGAATTCCTTTCCACTTGGTTTTATGTCGGTCGTGTACTCTTACGATATCAATGCCGTTTTTTATCATCCATGCCCTATTCCATGAGTCATCGCATTTTGTACACCATTTATCCCTGTCTGTTGAATGCTTGTATGATTCAATTGGAAACGTGAACGGCGGTAAGCAAGACATGCCAGATAGAGTTTGTAACTTTTTTGATTTAACGGTGCCGTTTCCTATAGGGTGGCTTCGTTTAATTCCATGAATCTCCTCAATTTGCGATGTCCAAATAATATCACATCCTTGGTTTTGTATCGCTGTCTCAACTAATTCCTTCACATAGTTTTTGTCGTAATATATGTCATCGTCAACGAATACATTATAGCAGTTGTTATATTTCTTGAACGCCTCCCATCTCTTGTGAGAATATATATTTCCTGGAACCCACTCGATATCAGTTATATATCCAATTTCTTTCATCTGTTTTATAACATCTGGGACAACATGCCCGTATTCGGTTTCCGATAAATAAACAATAACCTTATCTGGTTTCATTGACTGTTCATTAATCGTTTTTAACATGCCAGGAACAGCCCTCTCTCTCTTTTTCCATGTTGTAAAGTTCAATATGACTGGAGCCTTCAACATGTCCTCATAAGTCTTTCCGTACTTTGTCTTTATGTATCCCTTTATCAAGTCATGCCAGTGGAAGATGTTTTCTCGATACGTCTTATTTCCAGCGTGCGTTATTGAATCTTGGCTTGGTATAGTCTTGACTATTGTTTTAACGTACTTATACCTTCTACCGCTCAACAGCATGGCATACGTACACATTGGGTCGTCGAATACCTTTATCTTGTTTTCTAAGACTATCTTTCTTGCAAAGTTATAGTATATGTCATATAGGCAATCGCCGAACATATCAGCGGTTACTAGTGTTCCAGCTCCGCAATGTGAGTATACGTTATTTGGCCACAAATAACTTCCGATTGTAATAGGGCATTGTTTACCCCATTTTATATATTCAGCATACAATGTCTGTAAAAACTTCTCTCCGTATATAGTATCATCATCTACGGATATTATCACATCATTAGGGTATCTCTCTAGGGTCGGTATAAGCTTTTTGAATTGTCTTACGTTCTCTTTTACCCAGTTAATTTCGCAAATAGGGTTTGAGCGCACCATATCAACAAGCGACAAAGGCAACTCTTCCTCTTTATTATGGAATTCATCCTCTGCAAGATTAAGGACAACTTTATCTGGTTTCAGTGTGTTCTTTAGAATTGATGTAATAACGTCTTTAACTGTGTTAATTCTACCCTTATACGAAGTAAGTGTAACAATTATCTTGTCATCTTTTTCAATTGCTTTTTCTGCAATAGGCATTGGCTTGACTGCTACTGGAGCAGCTGGAGTTTTTTCGACTTTGTTAGTCTTAGGAAAATATTTATCGAATAACGCGTCCGCCATCTTTATCACATGCGAAACACTAATGTTATTGCTTGATGAGTATCCAGCAACTGGATTATTTTTCTGACTTATTTGATTTAGGTAGTTTACTCCAAGATATTGAGTCGGGTGTCCCGTTCTATTGGCTATAATTGTTAGCACAGAATCACTAGACTTTAAACTCATAACCTCGTTAGTTATAAATTGTAATCCGTCGCGATAGAATGAGTATTTATCTAACGTAGCGTGCCCGCAATGCTGTTTATATCCCTTTAAGAATGAGATATTCGCGCCAGTTATTGGCCCAGATGGGTATTTGTCAGCTGCGGCTTTAAACGTTGCAATGAAATCTTTTGGGTATAATCTATCATCGTCGATACATATTACATTCGCGTTTTTGAATCTGACAATCGTAGGGATTATCTTCTTCCATACTGTAGTGTTATGCTTTAGCCAGTGGAATTCTATTATTGGATTTTTCTTTGCCAGCAAAACAAGCTCTGTTGGTAAGCTTGCTTCTTTATTTGGAAACTCAGAGGTTGACAAGTTGACTATAATCTTTTCTGGTAGCACGCTATTATCAAGAATAGTTGCTATAGTCTTTTCTACATTTTTAATCCTTTTCGTCCAGGATGTCATCGTCACGATTATCCCAGTCGTGTCACTCGTATAAGATTCACCATCTACTTCGCAAATAAAATCAATTGCTGATTTTTCATTCTTTGAAGGTGTGGCCTCTTCGGTTTTTGCCGCTTCTTTTTTTCCCACTATCCGTTCAGTGGCAATTTTATTTGAAGAGTTTGCATAAGGATAGTCCGAAAGTATTGATTTCATCAAAGCCCCGTCTACTCTTGGCTCTATTATTTTTACAGAATCTCTATCTGCCATAACAGCCCTATGTGCATTTTGTGCAAATTTCATATTGTTTTTTTTATCCAGTTTCTTTTCCGTTACTAACGTTCTACTGCGTATTATCGGTTTATTTCTTGTTTCCACATCCATACTAACAATAAATAAGGCGCAAGATGTAAATCAAGCGCCTTATCCAGTCATTGCGGTATGTTATCATATTTTTTTCATCTCTTTTAACATTGTCTCCCTGATAAGCTGTTTAACTTCGTTTAATTTAGTGAATTCTCTATCAAGTCTTGCCCCGTTAAATCTTGGGTCTGAACGGTTTGTCATTCGTAGAGCCATTTTATCATCCTGTGGCGGAACTGTTCTAGGTGTGCCTAATTTTGGACTATCAATCATCGGTTGTGTTTCCGTTGCATTTGGTGTTGTGTTTGTATTACCACCACCAGGACCGTCGTTGAATCTGGAAGCGTAGTCATCATACGCCTTACTATGCGTTACAACTGACTGGCCTATTGGTGCAGTTCCTCCCCCGTTATTTCGAACCTTTGTTGTTGAATATGTGTGCATTGCATATGAGTAGCTTCCGTAGTTTCTAAACAAGAATTCTTTAAGCTTTAGATGTTTTGCATATCCAAGCGCGTTAGCGAATGTTTCACAAGGAGTTAAATCTGGCTTAAAATAAGAAGCGAACATTGATACATCTTTTCCCTCATTAACCCATTGGTTTATCAATCTGAGAGCATCTCTTGGGTTTATGCCTGCCCACATACACCATTTGTTAGGCTCCTGGGATGCTCTATCATAGTTCTTGTGAACTTCTAGAGATGTAGCAACAATCTCGTTAATCTTTTGTTCGTCACCTGTTGCTAATATATTTTTTAGCTGCTCGTTTATAATCATAACTTTTCTATTGATACTTCTTATACTTATAAATAGTTCCACTATTTGTTTTTTAGTATCTAGACCTCTTTTTCGCGATGTGATAACCATTACAATAGGAGCAGTAGAATACTTCAAGATGAATTGGGTCAATCTTGTTACACATGGATTGAGCAGCGGCCCCGCTTGTAAATCGTTTTCTTGGAACTTGCGACTCAATCCCATTATCATCTTTTACCGTTTTAAAATGGCTACTATAACCTCTTTTTTCCATACAAATAATATACAAATAAAGTGCTATCAAAAGCAAATAATTTCGATTTTCGCACTATTTATATTAAAACCGTTTGAAATATGAAATTAACACAAAGAGACATAGAATACGTAATGAACGAAGCTAGGGCTATTGTTACTGAAACAATTAACGAAGCCAAGAAGGGTAATGGCAGAAAGAAAAAGAGTGGTAAGAAGAAGGGTAATGACTCTTTTGAGGGTGAAGGGCAAGACATTAATGTTCACGCATTGCAAAACAAAGGCTTGAACCTTGCGCAATACGCTTATAGGTTGTACCCAGACATGGATAAGGCTAGCGCTAGAAGTAAGTTTTATAAGAAGGTAAAACACGATAAAGTAACAGATGGATACTCGAAGAAAAAGACATACAAATACAGTCTAAGCCCAGAGGAGGCGGGTATTGTAAGTAACCTAGTAACTAAACCACTAAAGGTTAAGAAATAAAAAAAAGCCACTTTCACAGTGGCTTTTATTATGCTTGTACATATGCTGCCTGGCGCATCTTTTCCATAGCCATGTTTTTAATTTGTCGGATTCGCTCCGAAGACAGGTCAAATTTATCAGCTATTTCTTTATTTGTCATCGGCTCGCCGCCATCCATTCCGAATGACATTTCGATAATCTCCCTTTCTTTTTCTGTTAATACAGATAGCAGTTCATTAGCTCTAGACTTATTATAGTCATCTTCAATGGTGTTTTCGTAGTCGTTGTTGTCGGATGTTACGTTGATGTATTCTAGCGGTAGTAATTCTGCGTCCTCGAAAGAATCTGAATCCTCTTCTGGTTTCCTGTATATAGAACAGTAATCTAGCGCGTACATATCCTCTTTCTTCGGGAAGTAAACGCCGCTCTCTGCCATAGCGTTAAATGTCTCATCTTGTTCGGGCATCCTTCCATTCTCCGCGAAGAACCTATCCTCAAAGCGCATAACCTTTGTGTTAGAAATGATATTACTAGGCCGCTGAATCAGGTACTTTGTGTTGTTCTGGAAGTTCCTCATGTTGCGCTCAATGTAAGACGCAGCGTGTGTCATAAATCGGCTACCCTTGGTCCTATCAAATGTCTTAAACGCCTGGTGTATAGCAATATTGCCCTCGTTAATTAGGTCAAGAATATTCTCATCCTGGCATACACGCTTAGCGACTGCATACACAAACTTTTGATTATGCAGCATAATCTCACCCTGCGCACGGAAAGCGGCGTTTATTGCCTTCTTGTTGCTTTCAATCCTGTCTTTATATTCAGGCTCCAGCCTGTGCTTTTCACAATCAATCATGTCATACTCGGCAGCTTTACCAGCGTCAATGATGTCAAGAAGCGCGTTTTCCTCATCTTCAGTTAAAGGCTTGAAATCGTCAATCTCTTTAAGATAAATCTTTAAAAGCTCAGATGGCTCAATATTCTGACGGACAGTAAGTTTTAAGTTCATATATTATAAAGTTTTATTGATTATTTTTCTTGTTTATATAAATATGCGTCACATGTTTTCTTGATAAAGTTACAGCAAGCCTGCGTTCCTCTAATTATTCCAGTCTTTCCTTCTTTATAGAATGGGCATCTAAGCGTTATAGGTTTGTGTTCTATAAAGTCTAGATTCCAGTATATATTATTCCATTTACCGTGCCCGCAGTCATCGCATATTTCGTTTTTCCATGATTCGTCTTTCTTTGGCGCTTGATAAGTTAATTTCTTTCTAGCCATTTATTTCTTTAGCATTTCTATATCAAACTTATTTACCATAGGGACATAGGCTGCGCCAATCATTATATCCGACATAAAGCTCAGATTATTATTGTCACCCCAGTATGCTCCATACTCAACACGCCCCATGCGCTGAACAGCCCCAATCAACGCGTCATCAGGAATACTTGATAGTCTTTCGATTAGTTGTTTCTTTGTTAACATTTTTCTTTATTTTTTTTTAAACCATAAACAATCGCATTATGCGCGCGGCACCAGTCAACATCTGGAAACGTACAGCATTCTCCATCCGTATTTTCCCCAACTAGACACCCAATTCCAGGGCACTTACGATTTATTTTCCCTAGTACACTGTCCCACTCCATATTGTTCTAATACTGAAAAGTTAATCTCCGCACGTAAATTGCTAAACATATTTACCAGGCTCTCCATCATTCCGCCTCGTATGAAGTAACGTTTTTGTAATAAAAATCATTAAATTCATCGACAGCCTTATTAAGGCCTTCGCAATAATCAAACAAATCTGCACGCCCACTATCGTCTTTGAAGAACGAGCGCAGTGCGTTAAGGTATTCTTCCTGCATATTCCTAGCAAGGCGCATTCCTTCTTTATAGCGCCCATCTACGAACTCAAGAAGTCTACGATTATCTTCTTTTAATTTAAGCGTTTCAACCATATGAACGTCTTTCATATTCTCGATTGTCCGCTCTAAATTCTCATTGTCTTCTGCCATAACATTCAACACGCGAACATGTTCATTAAAAGTAGCACTCATGCACTCTAGTTCATGGTTGACCATTTGTGCACCAGCTACGTAAGATAAGAAATTCGCGTGGTCTAACCCATTGCGCATGCAGTGTTCTCTAGCCTCTTTGTTTATTCGTTCCTCTGTCATAAAGCTTCAATTATTGATACAATCATAGCACCTACCAGGGCACCAATCTCTGCACTTCCGACCAATATCAGTGCATAAGCAAGCCAATCTGGTATCTCAAATTCAAATTTCATATTAGTACGACGATAAATCTTCGTCTTTAATTCTACTAAGTTTAACACCATCAACCTTTCCATTATCGACCGCGCGGCGCGATTGCTTAGATAAGTAATGTTGTTTTCTGTCACGGCCGTGTTTCCCTCGACAATGAATCCTCTCGGCGAGTGTGTAACTCTCGCCGCGAACAACATAAATGCTTGCTCTATTTGACCTTTTCATAATTAGTAGTATTTTTCTTCGTACAACCTACTTAAATCATATGATACTTTATTAAGTGGAGCCAACATACGCTCCAACTCCTCTTGTTCTTCAAACAGTTCTTCCATTATTTCGCGTTTTGTTTTTGTTTCCTTAGCCACATTTCTTCTTTTAATGCAGCGATTATACCAGCCTCAAGTGCTCTTTCGTACACAGAGCTTCGACAGTTTTTAATTCTTAGCACAGAGTCGTCCTCTAAGCGGCATGCCCTCGCAAAGTAATAATTGCATGGTTTGAAGAGATACATTACCTCTACATTAACGCCAATTACCTCTCTCATCCATTTCTGTGCGACAGCAAGAGTTGGAGCTGAACACTTTACTCCGTCATGTTGTAAAACGTCCCAGTTCCAGTTCATACTATTGAAATAGCATCTATCGATATCCATTTCGCCGTTTTGGGAATAATACCGTCTTGTTCTCCAGTCAAAGCCTGCTTCTTTCAATAACTTTGCAGTTTCCAGGCTAACGTAACTTTCTTTGTCGTCAAGAAATTTACTCATAATATCTATTTTGTCTTGTTTTTTAACTCTTCTTTTAAGGCTACGATTATACCCTCCACAAGAGCCTCTTCGTATGTTTTATACAAATCAGGCGTTGCGATATATGAGTTCACTATATTAACCCCATATTTTACATCTTTGGCGCAATCATCAGGGAATATCTGAACTTCAATAAGAACATTCTTTACCTCCCTTAACCATTTTTGGGCCACATAAAGCGTCGGGGCTGAAACGAATTGGTCGCTAAAATTGTGGTTCTTTGCTTCGCCGAGCATTGTCTCACTGAGCTCGCCCATAAAGTAGAATGTCTTTATTTCCCAGTCAAAGCCAGCCTCTTTCAGCATCATAGCCAGCTCAAGGCTTACATATACTTCGTAATCATTCATGGTCTTTCCTTTTAAATTTTATCGAATCAAAATATCATTTACAAAAACTATGCCAAACTTAAATACTGGCGTGATTATTTTTCACACAACCAATTCCTTGTTAACTCCAGTAATTTTTATTCCGTGCTGCATTTCATGTACATATAACAGGTTCTTCCAGTCTACCATGCCAAGCGGACCGCAGCAATATCCGCTACGTTTGTCTGCTGGTAGCCCTCCATCAACTATCATATGTGTAAAGATAATAGAGCCGTTAACGTTATTATCGTGCTTTAGCATCCAGAATTTATTGACTGGAACGTAATCGTCGATTATGAACCCATTCTTTGTTAAGAACTCTGGTGTAATAGGAATCGGCTCAATTGTGATATGTTCTGGATGTAAATGCGCGCACTCGAAGTCGCTGTACTCAAGCCGCTTCACTCTAGTTGACGTGCGCCCGCCATCAGCTGTCTTGGTAACTTTCATCCAATCACCAATCATTAACTCATTGATATCCATACGATTAATCATTCATGTGTTTAAATCCAGCCGTAAAATCATATTCGTGTACGAACATGCCGCATTGGTAGTCATTGCAGTCTTCGTACCATACGAACACGCACGGGTATTCTATTGGCTCTTGAGGAATACTTACCCATTCGTCGTTACATTTAAAGCCAAAATTGCATTCCTTTCCACCGTCAATATCACACCATTGAGAACCGTAAGTCCTTTGTATGTGTCCTATACATTTCGACCTACAGTATTCGTAAAATGCTTCTTTAGAATATAAAACTACTTTTTCCATAATACCTAATAATTTTGATAGTTACCAGCAATATCCCAGCCATCGCCCTCTTCTTTTATGCACCGACTAAAGGGGCAGGTGGCACCGCCGTCGTAATAGATGCAATTATGGCACGATTCCCCGCAAGTCATATCTTCCGTATTTTTCATTAAGTTTTTCCCAAAGAGAACGCTCTTCCTCCTCTTTCTTTCGTGCTTTTTCTATCTCCTCACGAGCACGTTCCTCTTCTTTTCCTTTCTTTATCTGGTCAACGTATTTACGGAGTTCATCGTCCGTCCATGTAACCATTTCGGCGTCGAAATAGCCATAGTGCTCTTCTGAACCTTGAAACGCCCAATACTCCCATCCATGTGTTTTCACGTTTCCTTCTTCCAATTGAAATTCAGAAACAAATTTCAAATCCTCATCAATCTCTTTTAGGAAACTGGCTACACGAAATACATTCTTTTCAAACTTCTCCTGAAGTTCAGAATACGCTTTTAATTCTTCTTTTGTCATTTTATGCCTCCTTACTACGTCTTTTTAATTCATCTTTAATTGTTTTCAACGACACCTCAAAGATACATCCGTCATATTTACACATTACTTTTGATGTAATATAACTAAGCTCATTTACCTCCTGGAAGTTAACTTTGTCATAGTAATCAATATCATCGTCAATTGGGTCATATATTTTATGATGTTGAATATCTTTTAATTTGTCAAACAATCCATGAAGATATTTTATGTTTACACGGCTTAATATATGTTTTATTTGTTCTTTGTCAGTAGACCAATACAATCTTTTCAATGTATCTTCCTGTGTCATATTTTACCTTTCTTTATCTTACAATTATTGCTTGAGGGTTGATTAACTCATATACGTAATCATTCCTGTTTCCAACTAGAGGTATTCTGTCTAATACCTTTAAATCAATGGTATAGCACACCTGCGGAGTTGACCAGTATTGCAGTTCAACCCACTCACCGACGGAAAGGTCGTCTTTCGTAACGCAAATCCTTCCGTTCTTTTCGATATAATCCCATTGGTCACTTGTTATTTTGATTGCTTTCATCTACTGAAGGTATTTCAATCCACATAACAATATCATCGATTTCGTAGGCGTCGTCAATATGGTCTAAATGAAGAGACCTCTCTCCGTCCATGTTTTCATCCCAAAGCCCGCCGAATTGCTGTAATGAGCCGTCGGTCATAATACAAGCGAATTTGTGATACCCCCAGTCGTCGATGGCATCCCAAATATCGTACTCGCTCTGTTTATTCCATTTGAAATTGTCTTTCATTTTTTATTTTCCTTTCTTTTCCGCTCTTCTTCCCTGCGTTCAATGTCTGGAAGTACGTTGAATAATAGGTTATTGATAGCGATTTGTGTAAATAACATTGAACTCATATTCCGCCTCTAATTATCTAGTTAATAATACGCCACATATGGCAATACATATAAGCATAGCACCCAAAAGAATGTAACTCTTTTTTAAATACGGCTTGGCTTCTTCTGCCATAGAATCTGGGTAAGCACACGCGATAAGTCCATTTGCAATAGATGCGCCTGCTAAAATTATCGAAGCAATTCCAGATATGGCGCCTAAAAAATGTAAAAATTCTATCATATATTGTTAAAATTTAAGTTGTAATATTCCTCCGAAGTCAACATCAGGAGCATTCTCCCAATCGCAAAATTGTTGTGCTTTTTTCTTTGAGAAATAACATTTCTTTAAAAATTTAAAGAATTGCGATGGTAACATTCGTTTCCAAAGTTCCGCAGTATCGAATTCGGTAACGACATATTTCCCAGGCTCTTCATATTTCTGCAATTCGTCATTAAATGCACATTGTTTATATGGATAATATACTTTCATTTCTTTTCCTCTAATAAGATTTCTAAGCATTTTTGAATACCTGCTTCTTGTGCTTCTTCATGCGTATAAAACCTGCATGCGGTTAAAGCAGATATAGTATTATCATTATGGTTCGCTTGGTTAATTTTACGGATAATATATTCCCATTCGCTGTAGCGAGTTGAAGATATATCCACCGAAATATTCTTAACTTCTCTCAACCATTTCTGAGCAACAGCAAGAGTTGGTGCTGCTGTTTCTCCATTATGAGGCACGGCTCTATGAAAGAACCCTAATTTATTATAGTAACCGAAAGTTTCCCAATCAAATCCTGCTTCTTTTAATAGTTTAGCTACTTCAAGCGATACGTAGTATTCGTGATTTGTTGTTTCCATAATCTTATTCTCCTTTCTCTAAAATTAGTTCAAGAGTTTTCTTTATACCCGCTTCAAGGGCTTGTTCATATGTTTGGAATTCAATATCACAAGCGCAATCAAGTGTATAACGAATAAATTTATCTTCTTCACTAGGTATGATTGAAGTGTCAATTGGCCATAATTCATGCCTATATGTTACTGTATATTTATCATCTTGGTATCTATTAACCCAACGAAAAGATTTGGCTTCAACTGATATGTTCTTTACTTCTCTCAACCATCTTTGTGCTACATCGAGAGTTGGTGCAGAATAATATTTTGATGTTGAATTCCAATTTGCTGACGTTTCTGCGCGGGTCCTACCGTCTTGCTCATACTCACGTTCGTACAGCTCATAGCAATCCCAATAAAATCCTGCTTTTTTAAGAAGTTTAGCTGTTTCTAGGCTTACGTACGATTCGTGCGTGCTCATAACACAATCTCCTTTTCAATCCCGAAGAACTTAAATGCGTGCTGAAGCTCGTGAACATACTGGACAAGTTTCTCGCACCCTTCACCTTTTACGCGAAGATTTACCCACCTTAAATCTTGGTCGGTATCTTCAACCTCTACGATTGTATAAGGCTCCTTAATTTCGAGGGAGTAAACAGTATCTTCTCCTTCAACATCCAACTCGGCCTCCATGGCGTTGATTTTATAGAAACCGTTCTTCTCCAATATCTCATTTGTAATCGGGATAGGGGTGAGTTCATCCATTGAATGTCCAGCGGTTGTGCTTCCATCCTCCGCTTCGTTCGTAATTGTTACAGCGAAGCGCTCATCAGATGTATTCAAATATGTGGCGTATACTCTTGACGGGGTAACGTATCTTCTACTCATTACCCAATCTCCGACCATTAGCTCTTCTCTTTTCATAATACAATATCCTTTCTTATTTTTAGGGATTTTAGCAAATGTTGCAATTCATGGACATATTTACATGTCGTTACAGATACCATTGTATCATCGATTTCTTTTAAGGAATCTATGTAAATTTTATTATTTTCTATCCATGAATCTGGTCCGATTTCTATCCATAAATCAGTCCCAAATTGATTTATGCCAATATTAAACAGATAAGTATCTTGTAAGTGTTTAAATCCACTCTTTTTAAGTATCTCACCTGTTAGCGGAATCGGCTCTAAATCTTCATCAAAGCCAACGAAGCCAGGTCCGTAAACCCCTTCTTTAACTATTGATTTTATCTTGAAGTTATGGGTATCTTCTTTGTCGTTAGACCTGACGCATACCCAGTCTCCTACCATTAAATCTTCTGCTACCATAGTGTAATCTCCTTGTCGAATTTACAAGCCGCGATGGCGTGTTGAAGTTCGTGAACATAATCCAGCTCACGGAAATACAACTTTGTTGTTACATGATTCTTCGGTGATACCTTAACCAAGCGGTATATCTCCGTGAAATGGTAATCTTGCATGGACTTATGAAACAACACATTTATGTCGAATTCAACTCTGCCGCTTTCCCCAGTAAGAGTTCGGCCGTTACCGACCTCTACAGAGCATATGCCCTTCATGCTCTCCCCCGCATCATAGAAATAGAATCCGTTCTTCTCTAAGATTTCTTGTGAGAGCTTGATTGGTTGTATATCTTCGATGAATACGTCATGGTCACTTCCGTGCCCGTCTCCACCGATGAATACGATACAGTAGTTTGTAATAGAGTTTACGGCGCGCACTTGGCCGATGTACTCATTGTCTCCTTCGATGACTTTTACCCAGTCACCATTTGTTATGTCAGTTATTTTCA
>Ga0326514_10001657_pt1 | contig 14426 bp, 9 predicted proteins | sample 3_2548_0518_D_FD_203653 | JGI IMG/M metagenome (GOLD analysis project Ga0326514, IMG submission 203653) | Bovine rumen microbial communities from UC Davis, California, United States - 3_2548_0518 | ecosystem: Host-associated > Mammals > Digestive system > Stomach > Rumen | place: USA: California...
CAGGGTACTGAGGAGGGCGAGAAGGTGTACGGCGCACTGTCTGCTGCCCGCAAAGCTTGCGACGCACTCTACGACGAGATGTGCGACCTGATAGAGTCGTTCTCCAAGGTGGCCGACGACCCGGCACCCTATGAGGCTTTCATCCGCAAGTGGAACGGTTCGGTGAAGCTGTATCAGGACATGCTCGACCGCAAGAGTGGCAACTCGTCGGGCGGCAACAACAATGGTGACACACCGACGCCCACGCCTACGCCCACACCGACTCCCACACCGACGCCCACGCCTAGCGGCGATGATGATACACCGAGCGGCGGTGGCGATACACCGAGCGGCGGCGACGACGAAGGACCAGCAGGAGGGGAAGGGTAAGAGAAGCACAGCCCCCCTCTAACTCCCCCCCTGGGGGGAGGATTTATAGAAATGCAAATATAAAAGCAGAGTGGCCCCCTCACGTCCCCTGGGGGGGAGGCTTTTTAGAAATGCAAATGAAGAAAGACAGTTACTATGTTTGCTGGTGCAAAATAGTAACTGTCTTTTTCAACGAATAGAACTATTCATCCTCCCCCCAGGGGGGAGTTAGAGGGGGGCTCCTTAGAGGGGGGCTTCCTTATTCTATTTTGTTATAATACCTCAGGGTGTCGTGGGACGGGAGGTCGGGATGCAGGATGGTGATGAAATCGCGGAGGAGAAGGTCGGGACGGAAAGGCGACTGCTCGTAGAAGTGGGAGGTGCGGACGTTGCAACCATAGACCTGGCCGGTGCGGGTGGGACGCAACTGGGCATAGCCGTGCTGGTCGGCCAGCAACTGGCGCATGGTGATGGGAGCGTCGGCATCGTAGCGAAACAACCACACATCGGCATGACCGGCCTTTTCGAGCACGGCCTCAAAAGGCAAGGGCAGCGAACCGCTGTGGTCGTCGGCAGCAAAGGGATAGTCACACTGTGCATCGGCCAGCATCTGTCCGATGGTGGAGCGGCCTCCCGGCACATACCAGACCGTGCCCACCTGCTTGTCGACAAGCACCGTGGGACGGGTGGACGACGTGCGGGCCTCCCTACAGAGCGCCTGATAGCTGCTGTCAACGACGGCGAAGAGTGAGTCGGTCTGCTGCTCGGCTCCGAAGAGCATTCCATAGAAGCGCATCCACTCGGCCCTGCCCAGCGGCGAGGTCTCCATATACTCGGCACACTCGATAAGTGGTATGCCTATCTCCTCAAGACGACCGTAGCCGCCAGAGTTCTCAAAGGGCGACAGCAAGATGGCGTCGGCCTGGGCGTCGATGATCTTCTCAACCATGGGGCTCAGGCCGTCGCCGCAGTCCACGATGTGTCCCTCGGCCACTTGCTGCTGTATCCACGGTATCTTGATGTACTTCAGGTCGGCCACGGCCACGATGCTGGCCTCGCGGTGGAGGGTGGTGAGCAGGGCGCAGTGGACGGTGGTGAAGACGGCAGCCCGCTGCAGCGGTGTGCGGACGAGCGTTCCCTCGGGCAGCGGGTCGGGCAGCTCGGCGTGGCGTGGCACGAGCACGTAGCGATGCAGCACCTTGCCCTCCTTCCACGGGTTGCGAAGGGTGACCACGTCGTAGCCGTCGTGCCTCACGATGCTGATGCGCTCAGCATAGCGCCACGCCAGGGTGTCGCCCTCTGAAACGTCTGCGGCACTCCTGCCACCCCTGCAGGCGCAGAGGAGTGCAAGAATGCCGCACGTGAGCAGGAGGCGCCGGACATTACTCATAGCGCACACCCGTATTGAAGAATACGGCGCAGGGGCCTACACCCGTCTCAAAGGTGCCCAGCTTCTTGCCCGTCTTGTCGTAACGGACGGCATAGCCGGGAGCCGAGTAGTTGCCATAGCCCGTGTCGGGGTTCTTGGTGTAGCATGCGATGACCACGTCGCCGGTCACGGGGTCTACGCCCAGGGCGTTGGGAATCTCGACGTCGTCGGTGGTGAAGGTGCTCTTCTCACCCTTCCCCATGTCGTAGACAAAATACTTAGGCTTGCCATAGGGGTCGGCCACGCAATAGAGGCTGTCACCCTTCACGGCCATCAGTCCGGCATCCATCAGCTGCATGGTGACAGCGCCACCCTGTCCCTGCATGGCCACCTTGCGCAGTCCGCCCTTCTGCTTCACGGCGAAGGTCACGGGGTCGTAGGTGTCGCCGCAGAGGATGTAGAGCTCGGTGCCACGGGCCACGAGCGTCGTGGGGTTGTTGATGAGGTCGTCAGACAGGTCGATGATCTTGGCTCCCGTCTCCGAGTTGAAGATGCTGATAGAGGGATTTTGACCCATGCCATAGTCGCAGTTGGCCACGAAGAGCATCTTGCCGCTGAAAGCCATTCCCTCGGGATAGCTGCCGGCCTCGTACTGCATCTTCAGGCTGTAGGTGGTGGTGTCGATAGCGGCCACGTAGCCTCCGTAGGTCGACACGTAGATGTTGCCGCCATGGGCCAGGATGCGACGGGGGCTCTTGCCCCGCTCATCGCCCAGCAGTGCGGTGGTGCTGATTTGCTTGATGGACTTGCAGGTCTGTGCGTCCATCACCTCGACGGTATTCTCGCCATCGACCACGACGTAGAGTTTCGTGCCATAGACCACGCCGTCGTTGGCCGTCACGCCCAGGGCGCGTCCGTTGACGCTCTTAAACAGGTCGTTGATGGTCTTGTTCTGGGCATAGTCGTAGAATGTCAAGTTGCCGCTGATCTGGCTCTGCATGTTGCCTGACCCCACAATGAACACGCCTTTTGACACGTCGACGGCCTTTTTCTCTTCAGGCGTGGGAGTGGGTTGCACGTTGTCGTCGTCGTCATCATCGCCACAAGCGGTTAACATAGCGCAGCCCATCATCAGGACTGCCAAGCTCAAGAAATACTTTTTCATTTTTTCTTTTGTTTTTGGTAAGTTAATGTTGATATAAAATGGTGAATTGATAGTTTCGTCCTGGCATGGGATAGTGGCTCACTATCTCGTATTGCCTATCGAGCAGGTTTCTCAGGTCCAGCCGCAGCGAGAGGCGGTGAGTCCCTGCCTGCCATTGTCGCCGTAGCGACAGTCCCCACTCCGAATATCCGTCGATGGCCGTTTCATTGTGGTGCTCATTGGTGCCCCACCGCTTGCTCACGGCGTGCATGTGGAGCACGACGTTGACCCAGGGGTTGTCCCAGCTGAGCGAGGCGGCGCCTTGATGCTCAGGCATGTAGGCCAGCTGTAGTCCGTAGTAGGGTGACTCGGGGTTGGTGCGGTTTTGCACCCGCTGCAGGCTGAAGTTGGCGGTGAACAGCAACGACTGGCGGTCGGACCATTGGTGGCGTGCGGCCATCGTGGCGTCAAGTCCTCGCATGCGTACCTTGCCCACGTTGATGCAAGTCCAGATGAACATGTTGTAGGGCACGGCCACGATCTTGTCCTTGATGTGGTTTTCGTAGGCGTCGAGCGAGAGGCGCAGCTCCGTGGACTGCGAGGGAGGCGTAGCGTAGGTGACGCCGACGTTGAGCTGGTCGGTGCTCTCGGGTCGCAGGTCGGTGCTTCCGTAGTGGAAGAAGTAACTCTCGTTGAAGGTGGGCGAACGGAAGATGTTCTTGTAGGACGCCCGCAGATAGAGGCGCTGCGAGGGCAGCGGCTGATAGCTCAGCGACACCGAGGGCGAGAGGCGGCTCTCATTGTGGGCATGCTCGTTGCGCCGCACATCATTGAGGTAGAGCGAGTGGAGCAGACGGCCCGTCAGCCGCAGACGACCCGTCTCGTATTTCCCCGCCAGCGACTGCAGCACGGTGTGGCGTCGAGGACGCACGTCGCTGGCGAGCGAACTGTTCAGGCTGTTCATCGCATAGTCAGCAGAATAGTCCATCGCCCACTGCTCGGTGGGGGTGAACAGCAGGCAGGCCGCGGCGTAGGTCTCACGCTGCCAGTAGTCGGCATCGCGCACCCCTCCGGGATAGAGCGGGTCGCGATAGGACGACGAGGCCCAGTTTTGCTTGCCGATGACTTTCAGCGCCCAGCGTCCGTCCCAGCGTCCCACATACTGCACCTGTGCGAAGGCATTGCGGTCGCGCAGCGATTCGCGGCTCAGGTTGGAGTAGTATTGCACCTGTCCGGGCAACTGCCGGTCGTTGTCGTAGTAATAGGCCTTGGCCGTCAGGCTGCTGCCTTCGCCCAGCAGATAGTGCAGGTTCAGCTCCGCGTGCCCCTGGTTCATGCGGCTGTTGGTGCGTCGCTCCTCGGTGGTCAGCGTCACGTTGTGCAGGGTGAAGGGGTAGTCGTTCTCGGCATAGGTGTATTCGCCCAGCGCACAGAGCTGCAAGCGTGGGGAAAGCGACTGGTCGTAGCGAAGGAAAGGGCTGACGTGGCCGAAGGAGCCCACCCGCGCCTGGGCTTGGAAAGCTGCCGGCAAACGACGGGCGTCCGTGGGGCGCATGGTCTCGATGGCCAGCACAGCAGGCGTGGCCGCCTGTCGGGCGGGGACGAAGAGGTCGTCGCCCTCGCCAATGTGCAGCGCCACCTGGTCGACATGGTCCAGCGAATAGCGCGACAGGTCGATCTCGCCGCTCTGACACTCGCTCAGCACCACCCCGTCGTAGCTCACACCCGTATGACTGGCTCCGAATCCCCGCACCGACACCGTCTTCAGGCCACCCGCACCGCCATAGTCGCGCAGGGTGATGCCCGGCAGACGCTGCAGCGCGTCGGCCATGTCGACCACTCCCATGCGCAGCATCAGGTCGTGGTCTATCAGGTGTACGGGTGCCGAACTGCGTGCCGCCTGCTGCTGGCGCGAGCTTGTCACCTCGACCTCCTGCAACTGCCTTGTACGCACGGTGTCGGGCGCATCCACCACCTCCCCTACCGCGCCACGTGACACGGCAACAGGCAGCAATGCCCCAAGGAGTATGTACGCGATTCTTGTCATGGTAAGCACCTAACGTTGGGATGTCCGAACAAAAAAACGGGTGCAAAGGTACGAAGAAAAAACAAAAAATAAAAAAGTAAAAAAATAAAAAAGTGAAAGAAGAAAAATAATGAATAAAAATAAAGGCTGTTTCGATTCTTTTGAGTAATTTTGCACGCAGATTTCTAATAACCTTATTTTGTAATGGCTTATACACGTTTGACTGCTGCCGAAGCTGCAGCATTAATCAAGAATGGCGACCAGATCGCCATGAGTGGCTTCACACCCGCTGGTGTGGCCAAGGCAACGACCAAAGAGCTGGCCAAGCTGGCCATCGCTGAGCACGAAGCCGGACGCGAGTTCAAGGTAAGTATCTTCACAGGCGCCTCGACGGGACAGTCGACCGATGGTGACTTGGCCAACGCGCAGGCTATCAAGTACCGCGCTCCCTACACCACCAACCCCGACTTCCGCAAGCACGTGAACATGGGCGAGATTCCTTACAACGACCTGCACCTGAGCCACATGGCACAGGAGCTGCGCTACGGATTCTATGGCGACATCGACTGGGCCATCCTCGAAGTGTGCGACATTGAGGAGGTGGGTGACGAGTTCCGTGTCTATCTGACCGCCGCTGGCGGCATCAGCCCCACGGCTGCCCGTCTGGCCAAGAAGGTGATTCTGGAGCTGAACGCTTTCCATAGCCCCAACGCCAAGTACATTCACGACGTCTATGAGCCGCTCGACCCGCCTTACCGCAAGCCCATCCCCATCTTCAGCGTCAGCGACCGCATCGGCAAGCCCTACGTCAGCATCCCACGTGAGAAAGTGGTGGGCGTAGTAGAGTGCAACCTGCCCGACGAGGCCCGTGCCTTCAAGGACAGCGACCCCGTCACTGACAAGATTGGCTACCTCACTGCCGAGTTCCTCGTCAGCGAGTTGCACGCCGGACGCATCCCCAAGGAGTTCCTGCCCCTGCAGAGTGGTGTAGGCTCGACGGCCAACGCCATCCTGGGCGCACTGGGCGAGGACAAGCACGTGCCCGACTTCAACATCTATACCGAGGTGATTCAGAACTCTGTGATTGAGATGATGCTCAACGGCCGCGTCAAGGATGCCAGTGCCTGCTCGCTCACCGTCTCCAACGAGTGTCTGATGCAGGTCTACGACAACATCGGCTACTTCAAGGATCACCTGACACTGCGTCAGAGCGAAATCTCCAACCACCCCGCCATCATCCGTCGCTTGGGCGTCATCGCCATCAACACGGCCATCGAGGTGGACCTCTACGGAAACGTCAACTCTACCCACATCAGCGGCACAAAGATGATGAACGGCATCGGTGGTTCCGGCGACTTCGAGCGCAATGCCTACCTGAGCATCTTCACCTGTCCGTCAACGGCCAAGGGCGGCCTCATCTCGTCTATCGTGCCTATGGTCACCCATCAGGACTCGTCGGAGCACGACGTCAACGTCATTGTGACCGAGCAAGGTATTGCCGACCTGCGTCATAAGAGCCCCATGCAGCGCGCAGAGGCCATCATCGAGAACTGCGCACATCCCGACTATCGTCCGTTGCTGCGCGAATACCTCAAGCTGGGTATCGGTGGCCACACCCGCCACTGCCTCACCGCCGCCTTCGCCATGCACGACACGCTGGCTCGCAAGGGCGACATGCACCTGACAGACTTCTCTGAGTACGTGAAGTAATAAATAAAAGGATAATACAAAGGGGCTGCGAAAAATTCGGTTTTTCGCAGCCCTTTTTCTTGGTCATTGCGCACCCCCGGACGATTGTTTTTTCCGGAGTGCCTTTGCCCTATTATCTGACAATCTGCTTCCGGCCATTCTTCACATAGATGCCAGGCTTTGAGGGCTTCATGATCTCCTGCCCGTTCAGATTGAAGACGCGGTTGTCCTGGAGTACAGGGCCGTCGGTGGATGCACTGCTGATGACAGTGGGATCATTGCCAGCGAGGGGCACTTTGTCGAAGTCCATGCCTGTGCCAAGGAAATAGGCACCAATGTTGTTGGGCTGGTTATAGCCCACGTTCTGGTTGATGCAACCCATATAGTAGGTATGGTCGGTCATCAGCCAAGGCAGCTTATAGCTACTGGGATACCACGTCGAGAAGATCTTGATATCCTTCAGCTTCGAGGCATCGGGCATGATGATCTCTTCACGCCAGTCACCGAGGAAGTCGCCATACCAAGCGGGATTCTTCTTCGTTCCGTTGTTATAGCTTATGTCATAGCGGTAGAGGGTGAAGGTGCGGCCCAGCGAGCCATCCATCTTGTCACCATCGATGAGCTGGCGGGTGAGCGTGCCGTCAAACCAGATACCCATGTTGCACGACCCACACTCATAGCCCAGGTCGGCTCCGGTCTGCGAATAGACCCTGTTGCCATACATCCAGAACTCACAGCCAGGCGATTTGGAATCAATATCGGCCACCATGCAGCGACCCATGTCGTTGTCGCTCGACCCCACCTTGTTCCAGATGGTAGCACCGGTCTTGGCATCGTGCAGGGCCACTTGCGTCTTTCCGCTCTCCAGACAGTGATACACCTGCATGCCCTCGCGGTCGGGCAGGAACTTGCCCACGTGGTTGGCATCGCCATGACCCAGGCCTGTGGTCCAGAGGCCGTAACCGTCGTCATCAAAGGCGCACGAGCCATACATCACCTCGTCCTTTCCGTCGCCATCCAGATCGGCCACGTTGAACGAGTGGTTGCCCTGTCCACCATAGGCACTGTTGGCCTTCCTGTCCTTGTTGGTAGTCGCACCGCCGCTGTTAGAGCTGTCGAAGTGCCACAGGCGCGTCAACTGTCCCTCGCTGTACTTCCATCCCTCGACCACGGTACGGGCATAGACGCCGCGCCCTAAGAATATCTGCATGGTCTCGCCATCAAACGAAGCAGCCCCTAATCTCAGCGAGTTGGCACGTTTCCAATAGTTGTCGCCCCACGACTCGCTCTGTGCTTTCCAGCCTGAGCCCTTGTCGGTGGCGCTGATGAAGTTGGCTCGTGCCAACTCCTTGCCCGTAGCACCATCGCACACACTGAAAAACTCCGGGCCACCAGACCCCTTGCTCGACGGACCTGTGTAGTGGGTCACCCAGTTATCGCGATAGTCGGTCTTTCCGTCGCCGTCGGTGTCGCCGATTTCCTCACCGTTGCCAAACACGGTTCCCTCGCCCGTCTTGGTCACAAACTCACACTTTCCATCTCCGTCAAGGTCGGCTACGGCAAAGTTGGAACTGTTGCCTAAGATGATGTTGGGCCCCGACTTGATGCGCCAGAGGAAGGTGCCGTCCAGCTTGTAAGCGTCCCAGATGACACAATGGCGGGCTCGGCGGTCGCTGCTGCCAGCACCCGTGCCATCGCTGATGCAATTTCCGTTGTCGTCATAGACGCTGAGCAGGCGCTTCACCACCACCTCCATCTCACCGTCACCGTCCAAGTCGCCCACCGAGCAGTCGTTGGCCTGATACTTGATGACATTCACGTCGCACACATCCTCGGTCGACTTCAACGGGATGGAAACGTATGGCAGCTTATTGCGGGTGATGCGCTCGTCAACGAGCAGCGAGTCGAGGGCCGCCTCACGAATGGCCTGCTTTCCCTCCATGTCGCTCACCGTGGACGGAGCCAGGCCGCTGAAATAGTTGCCCGGCACCAGATAGTAAACCCTCGGAGATGTTGGCACGGACGACGTCTGATAGCAGGTGGCGTTGGCCACAGGCTTGGAAGATGTCACCCTGGTCAGCGAACCGTTCAGGGCAGCAGCCAAACGACTATAGAGATGAAAGGACGTATCCCATGTGTCGGTGGGCAGCATGCGCCAGCTGATGAGCAACTTGCCCGTATGCTGCTGATAGCTGCCCAACGAGGCATTGGTAACGGTGTTGATGGACGCCCACATCATACGTTTGTCCAAACCCTGTGGCTGTGGTTGTGCTGTGGCTGTCAGCGAACACGTAGCCAGGGCCAAGAGTGATAGTAATTTAGTTTTCATTGTTTTAGTTTGATTAGTTTGTAATTTTTAATCGACATCAATCTTCATATATAGGGGGCGCTCGTCATCCTGAGTGGAATAGACCTCCACATTTTGAAACGTCACCTGCCGCGCATGCCGCACGAAGAATCCCTGCACCGGCAACGGCCCCCACATCGTGCCTTCGGGATATTCTTTCTCCTTCTCATCTGCCGGTACGTCGGTCTTTCTCTGTCCGCCTCGATGCTCAATAATGATGTTACGCAGGGTGATGTCTTCCACCTTGTGTCCCGGCAGACCCGTGATGCTGCTGCCAATGCTTCCGCAGTCGTGCACCCTCACGTCGCTGATGGTCACGCCGCGCAACTTGCCCACATGACTGATCTGCTGACCTTCGTAATAGCCACGGGCGCGATTGCCCAGGCGAATAAAGATGGGCACCTCCGTGCCCTCTGCCACGATGTTGCTCACCTGTACGTTTTCCAACACGCCACCATCGACCACCTCCAGCGAGATGACCGAGGTGCCGCGGTCGTTGCCAAAGAACTTCGAGCTCTGGTCTTCGCTTGGCTTCACCACGATGCCGCTGATGCTGATGTTGCGATAGCCACCGTTGCTCTCGGTACCCAGTTTGATGGCGTTACAATGACTTGACACCACGCAGTTGCTGATGCGGACGTTCTCGCAAAGGCGGGGCGACGTGCTCTTCAGTGTGATGCCGTCATCATCGCTATCGGCCAGCATGCCCGTCACGATGACGTCGTGGCAACCGTCCAAGTCGAGGGCATCGTTGTTATAGTTGTTGCGATTGAAGACCTTGATGCCGTCAATCAACAGGCGGTCGCAAGCCAGGTAGTGCTGCATCCAGCAGCCGGAGTTGCGCAGGGTGACGTCCTTCACGGTGACGTCCTTGCTCTGGATGAAGCGGATGAGATGGGGCCGGGTGATACCCTCGTCGTTCCACGACAGTTTCTGGAAGGCTGCCCCACGCCCATCGATAGTGCCCGTACCGGTGATGGCGACGTTCTGCACCGAGTCGGCATAGATCAACTGTATGGTGGTAGTCTGTGTGCGAAGCGACACGTAGCCCGACTTCATGGGCTGATAGTCGTGCAAGTCGGTCGAGCCAAAGAGCGTGGCACCATGCTCCAAATGCAACTCCACATTGCTTCGCAGCACGATGCTTCCCGTCTTGAACATGCCCGACGGCACCACCACACGCCCGCCACCATGAGCCGAGCAATCGTCAATGGCCCGTTGCAGGGCTATGGTGCTCAGCCTCGCGGTGTCGGCCACAGCACCATAGTCTATAATATGATAGTCGCGGGAGCTGGCACTCTCACCCATCAGCAGGGCGAAGAGTGCGACAAGCAGCTTTTTCATTTCTTAGTAGCTCTAACGAAATAGATAATTAATAAAAGGTAAGCAACAAGGGCGCAGACCTCAGAGAGCGAGTTCTGCAGCCAGGCATCGTTGACGAGGTTGATGCCACCGAAGCGCAGCAACGCGCTGACCACTCCCATCAGGGCACCACCGGCAATGAAACCAGAGGCAATGAGCGTACCACGCTCACCACGAGCATCGTTGACGGCCTTGTCCTTTGAGCGGGTCGTCACATACCAGTTAACGGCTCCACCTACCAAAAGCGGGAGGTTGAGCTGCAAGGGGATGAACATGCCCAAGGCGAAGGGCAGTGCCGGCACCTTGAACAGCGTAAGGATGATGGCGATAGCAGCACCGATGGCATAGAGTAGCCAAGGCGCACCCACACCATTCATCAGCGGGTCGATCACAGCAGCCATCGCGTTGGCCTGCGGAGCGGCAAGCTGACCGGAGGCAAAGCCATAGGTCTCGTTGAGCAGCATCATCACGCCGCCCACGGTAGCTGCCGAAACCAGCGTACCGAGGAACTTCCATGTCTCCTGCTTGCGGGGCGTAGTGCCAAGCCAGTAGCCTATCTTCAGGTCGGTGATGAAAGCACCGGCCATCGACAGGGCCGTGCAGACTACGCCGCCCATGATGAGTGCGGCCACCATACCGCTGGTACCTCTAAGTCCTACGCCCACCATCACGACCGAAGCCAAGATGAGCGTCATCAGCGTCATACCGCTCACGGGATTGGAGCCCACAATGGCAATGGCGTTGGCCGCCACCGTGGTAAAGAGGAAGGCGATGACCGCCACGAGCACGATGGCCACCAGGGCGAAAAGCATGTTGCCGTCCATCACGCCAAACCAGAAGAACAGGAATGTAAGCAGCAGGGTGATGACCGAAGCCGTGATGATGAACTTGAAGGGGAGGTCCTTCTCCGTACGCTTCAACTCATTCGCAGGCCCTGCGCCACCTTTCATCTCCTTCGCAGCCAAGGAAATGGCTCCCTTGATGATTCCCCACGACTTGATGATACCGATGATGCCCGCCATAGCGATGGCACCGATACCGATGGACTTGCCGTACTTGGTGAAAATCATCTCGGGACTCATCTCACCCACGGCCATCGTGACCGAGGGGTCCCACTGGTTCAGCACGTCGCCACCCCAGAGAAGGGCCATGCCCGGCACCACAAGCCACCAGATGGCCACTGAGCCCAAGCAGATGATAAGGGCATACTTGAAGCCGATGATGTAGCCCAAGCCTAAGACGGCCGCTCCCGTGTTCACCTTGAACACCAGTTTGGCCTGGTCGGCTAACTGTTCGCCCCAACTCACGACACGCGAAGTGAAGTTCTCGTTCCACCAGCCCATCGTGGCCACGATGAAGTCGTAGAGTCCGCCTACAAGACCGGCGGTGAGAAGGGTGGAAGCCCCTCCAACGGTCTCCGAGGGGGCTTCTTTGGTTTTGCTTTCGTCTCTTATTCCTGTCACCAGCACCTGCGTGGTGGCCGTGGCTTCGGGGAAAGGATACTTGCCGTGCATGTCGCTCACGAAGTACTTGCGGAACGGGATGAGAAACAGGATGCCGATGATGCCGCCCAGAAGCGACGAGATGAAGATGTTGATAAACGATGCCGACATCTCAGGATACTTGGCTTGCAGGATGTAGATGGCGGGCAAAGTAAAGATGGCACCGGCCACGACGGCACCCGAACAGGCACCGATCGACTGGATGATGACGTTCTCGCCCAGCGCCTTCGAACGCTTCGTGGCTGTACTGACGCCCACGGCGATGATGGCAATGGGAATGGCGGCCTCGAACACCTGACCCACCTTCAGACCCAAGTAGGCAGCGGCTGCCGAAAACAGCATGGCCATCAACACACCCCATGTCACAGACCACGCATTGACCTCGGGATAGACTCCGTTGGGCGACATGAGTGGTTCGTACTTCTCTCCTTCTTTCAGTTCCCTGAACGCATTCTCAGGCAACTGAGTCTTGATTTCAATCTCTTTCATGGCTATTATTGTTTTGTTGTCTTTCTTTCTCTTCCAAATACTCTGCATAGATTCTTGCTGCGGAAATGATCTGGCGAACACAAGGACGCTTCTGGTAATATTCAGCGGTACGCTCCGACGCTTCATAGCTCAGGGGGGCGTCGCGTTTCAACTTCAGCAGTTCACTACAAATGAGCGAGCCATGTTCTTCCTTGAAACGGGCTGCCACCTGCTGCACAATCTTATAGTTATAGGACTTACCCTCGCGATCGCCGGGAGTCACAGAGCCACAATCAAGCCCTGCCAGCAAGGCCAGGGCGTTGAAGGCTCCGCACGACATGCGCATACGACCAATGCCGGCACCAAAGCCGGCACTGACGCGCAACATCTGTTCCTCGGTATAGCCATACACGTCGGCAAAGGCCACGGCCACCGACTGGGAACAATTGAATCCCTGCATGAAATGCTCTTCTGCACAACGCATGCGTGCTTGCTTGTCTATCTTCATAACTGGTCAACAACCTTTTTTATGCGACGCAGACCTTCCATCATCTGACTCCGCGGACAGGCGATATTCAGTCGGATGTAGCCTTCGCAGCCATACATCGTACTACTGTTCACCTGGACCCTTCCTTCCTTCAACAGTCGCTGGGTCAGCTCGTCGCTACCAAGACCTGTGGGACGAATATCAACCCACACCAGATAGGTACCCTCGAGTGGCGTGACGGACAACTGCGGCAGTTCACGAGCGAAGAACTGGCACAGGGCTTCGTAGTTCTGATAGATATACTCACACAACTCGTCGAGCCACGCCTCGCTCTCGTTGTAGGCAGCTTCCAGTGCCACCACGCCGAAGGGATTCACATCGCAAACCTCGTTGACGTTGATGGCTCGATCGATTTTCTCACGCCATTCTGGACGTGCACAGATGATATTGGCATTCTGCAGGCCAGCCGTATTGAACGACTTCGAGGGTGATGTGCAGATGATGGCATTGTGCGTATCAATGGTTCCGTAAGGCACGTAGCGCCGTCCGCGGAAACAAAGTTCGTTGTGAATCTCGTCGGCCACGACAATGACGTCGTTCTCCTTACAGATACGGGCTATTCGCGCCAGCTCCTCACGGGTCCACACACGCCCTACAGGATTGTGAGGGTTGCAGAGAATCAACAACTTGGCACGGGGATGGCGGACCTTTGCCTCAAGATCGGCAAAGTCCATCGTGTATTTCCAGGAAGGACTGAACGAGGAGGCTGGGATAAGGGGCGACTCCACCACCTCACATCCATTGTTGCGCACAGAGGAGAAGAAACAATTGTAGACGGGAGTCTGCAGGATGACCTGGTCGCCAGGCTGGGTGAAGGCTTTCACGATGACACTCAGCGCAGGCACCACTCCTGTGGTATACATGATCCACTCACGCTCTATCTGCCAGTCGTGGCGACGGCGAAACCAATTGATGATAGCCTGGTAGTAGCTATCGGGGACCAGCGTATAGCCGAAGACACCGTGCTCCACTCGTCGCTGCAAGGCCTCGCGTATGGCGGGCGCCACCTGAAAGTCCATATCGGCCACCCACATGGGGATGATGTCATTGGTTACATTGTCCTCTGGCTGAGGTCCGTCAACGACAGGGAGAGGGGACTCCGAGTCCCATTTATAGCATCCGCTACCGCGACGATTCACTACTTGGTCAAAATCATATTTCATAGGCGTTGCTCTATCACGCAGTTATTTGGTTGCTTTACATTCTTGTCGATAGTGACTGAACCTATCGTATCGGCCACGATGTGACCGCTCGACGGGTTCTTGATATGCTCGATATGGCCACGAATGTCGGCCACCACGTCGCTATACTCAAAGACACGGTCGCACTGGGCATCAAACGTGCAGTTCTCCAGCACCAGCCTATCGGCATAGCATAAGAGTTGCTCGCCGGCAAGGTGGCAGTTGACCAGTCGCACGTTCTTGGAGTGCCAAGCAAGATACTCGCCATCGAGAGTGGAGTCATAGATGGTGACGTTCTCACACTCCCAGAAGGAGTCTTTGGTCACGATATGGGCATTGCGGATTTCCACGTTGCTGCAATACTGGAACACATATTTCGAGTCGCTTTTCAATCCGTTGATGCGCACATCCTCACAAAACATGAAAGGATAGGTGCCCTCAAG
>Ga0326514_10001658_pt1 | contig 14407 bp, 6 predicted proteins | sample 3_2548_0518_D_FD_203653 | JGI IMG/M metagenome (GOLD analysis project Ga0326514, IMG submission 203653) | Bovine rumen microbial communities from UC Davis, California, United States - 3_2548_0518 | ecosystem: Host-associated > Mammals > Digestive system > Stomach > Rumen | place: USA: California...
TCTTTCATAGAACTGGTAGAACGCGAAAGATGGTTAAGCACAAAGAATTTTTCAACCACAGAGTCACCTTGGTTGGTCTGAACGAGACGCAACAGAGAATCGCGGTTGAAAGTGCCATTTTTGGGAGCTATGACAGTGAACGATTGGCCACCATCAAGCAATTGCGCATAACTGACAGGTGTCTTGCGGTGCATGCGGAACACTTTGGTCTGCTGGAGCACTTGGCAGAAATCACTGAGATCCGAATGCTGGTTGAGCTGCTGCCAAAGGGTGAGGTCACTACCTTGTGAAGCACTTGCCTCATAGTGATCGTCCCAATCGGAGCAAGCGCTGAGAGATGCTGCACACCCACAACCTATCAAGCCTGCAACGATGATATGTTTGATATTATTGATATTCATAATTATTGTTTTTCTCTTATTCTCTATTCACTATTCACTTTTCCCTTAATGTGTGTCCTCACCTTCAGGGCTACCATAGACGCTCTTGGGGCAGAGTTCGATGTAGTCGAACGACCAGTAGCGATCAGGGTCGTCGAGCACCTGACGGAAACGCAGATAGTAGGTCTTGTTGGAATCAAGATACTGTGTGGCAAGTACACGGCGCAGATTCCAGTTGTTGCCACGCAAAGGATGGTCAGCATCCCAAGGACGATAGCTGTCCATACCCTTCATGTAGCCGCGGTTGTGCATAGCCTTGTCATTGGCCATGTTCTCCTCTGGGTCGTCAGTATCTTCCACCCAACCAATAGTAGGATCAGGACCATAGACACGCAGGTCAACAGGTATGCCGCAAGGCTCGTTGTTCAAATAGACCTGAATCACACCACGCTCTTCACCCACGGTATAGCCCAAGCGAATCTCATAGGTTCCTGAAGGTACGGGTAACAATTTGAAGGCCACGTCAAAAACGCCACTGATACATACGGCATTGGCACAATAGGAGTTCCAGTAGCCCACATCTGAGTGGACACCAACATAGGTCTCATCACTGACTTTCCAATCGGTAATATAGGCATTCTTGAAACCTGTCAGAATGTCCTCGCCATAGCGGCCGCGACCGTTACAGTTCATGAAGTCAGGACTAAGAACAGTGGCATCGATACGGATGCGGCAGTTCAACACGATATCTCTCACTTCCTTTGTATAAGCAAGGATGTCATCCAGATAGTGATAGACACCATTGAGTGCGTTGTGGTCCACATTGCCAGACTCTGACGGGGAGAGCACTTTGACGCCACGCACCGTATATTTCTTCTGTAATCCCTTACGATTGATGAACAATCCATCAGGAGGACCAGCAAAACGCATCATCGTCCCTGGGCACATGGTCTCATAGAACTCTTCGGGATCACTTAATGACGTGTACCAGCAGTGCTCACGCAGATCGCCTGACATCACCCAACTGTTGTACTGGCCAATACGGTTGAGCAAGTGATAGCTGACAAAACGGTTGAGCGGGTTCTTGCGATTCTTGAAATCCTCATCATACAGGCCTGCATCCTCAGGATAGGTCTCGTCATAGATGCGCTTGGCATAAGCCTTCAGATCTTCCAAATTATTAATGCCGTGGGCACGATAGACCGAGTCTGGTTCGATAAAGGCAGTGTATTTGAAATATCGTTTCTCTGGCCAGAACGAGCGAGTATAGAGTGCAGAACCAGAAGTACAGCGCACCATCTTGCCCTCATGCACAGAATCCTCACCACAGAAATATGTCTCGTCAAGATGTTTCACCAGCGAGTCGGCCATACCTGTGAGTTGAAGTGCCTCGCTAAAGATACTCAATGTACTATCTTCTTCAATCTTGTCAGCCAGCAACAAACGGCTTGACGAAATCACGTTGTCAAGTACGTGTACCACACCATTGGTCACAGAGTCATTGAACTCCACCATCCGTGCATTGGCATTGATGTAATAGATGATTTTGTTACCATTCACCACGTCAGAATCACTGGAAAGTACGATGAAGGAGTCATCCATATTGAGCTCGGGCAGGGCACCCTCACTGATATCAGTGGTGAAGAATGCACCTTTCTTAATAATATGAGTACGTGCCAATGTGTCGCAGGTCTCAGTAGGTATCTGGTCGATGCTGCTATACCCCATCTTTTTCAGATAGCGCTGAACGCCCTCATTGTTTGGAGCAAAGAGCGTATACTTCAACAAACCTGCAGAACTATAGTTGCCATAGGTCGACAGCATGGAGAAATAGGGGGTGCGCTTCAGGATACCGATGAACTCACTAAACTGCTCTGGACGCTCTTCCAAGAATGCGGCAGCTGTCAGTTTGGTCGATTCATAGTAGTTCTCGGGCACATCATCGTCGTTATCGACACAAGAAACGAAGAATGAAGATTGAAGAATGATGAATGCTGCACCGAGCAACTTCGTCACCATATTCAGACTCCTCTTCCTTATTATATGCTTATTCTTTTCCATCATATTCATAGAAATACTGTATTCACATTACATTCTTCAATTAGTTAACTCTGACTCCTCGGTTGAAGCATAGGCAGGATTCTGCTTGAGCAGAGGGTTCACCTTCAACTCGCTCTTGGCATAGGGGTAGTAGATAATGTTAGGATCGGCCAACTTTATCTTGATGGCGTTCACGTTCTCAATGTATTTGCGAGAAGCCAGCGAGATGAGACGGGTATTGTCACCATCACGGCGAGCCATACGCACCAAGTCGAACCAACGCTTACCCTCAAAGAGGAACTCACGCTGACGCTCCACAAACAGCAGCTCTTCCATCGCAGCCTTTGTGTCGACATAGTCGGATTTCTTCAACGTACTGGGACGGGCTCCGTCTACTGCATCATTGGCACGCTTATTAATAATGTCAATCAGAGAGAATGCCAGATCAAAATCGCCTTCGTTGCCACGCTCAATCAAAGCCTCAGCCTTAATGAGCAACATATCACTCAGACGATAGAAAATCCAGTTGGCATCACCACTCGAACGACGGGTACTCGATAGGTGTAAGTCGCTTTCTTTCGACACATTCTGTGTGCTGTAGCTTACGTTGGTGCGAGTGTACTTGGTAATCGCATAACGAGAATTTGACAGCTCCGTGCTCTCGTATGCACGGCCATCGGTCTTCTTGAAAATGGTATTAGTGCCTAAAGCCACATCCTTACAGATGAAGTCAGGACAACTCAGACGACCCATCACGTTGTTGTAATTACCATAGTAATTAGACACCCAAGAATTCTGCTGACTCTGGTTCTGTCGGAAATAGAGTTCGAAGATGCTCTCGAACGAATTTCCCGTTGCAAAAATCTCATTGTAGGCATTACCGCAATTGGTGCTGCCAACGGGCTTCTCAAGTATCATGGGAATGCTATCAATGAGGTCGATGTTGTTGACATTACCCTCACGTTCCAGCATCTCCTTATACTGTAAGCGCTTGTAGTCAATGACTAAATCGCAATACTTGATTGAATTGTCCCAGTCGCCTTTCCAAAGATATAGATCTGCGAGTAAAGCATAGACAGCCCAACGAGTAATGCGACTCGAATTCTGATAGGCATTGGCACTGTCTTCCACATAATAGCGACGAACAGCATCGCCCTTGATGCGCTCCAAATCGTTGATCAGCGAGTCGAGCACCACATTGAACGGGGTGGCTGGCAAAATATAGTTCTGCGAATCATCGATACTCGGCTCTGTGGTGTAGGGCACATCACGGAACGTACGTATCAGATAGAAATAGCACAAAGCACGCAGGGTAGTGGCCTCGGCTACATTGGCCAGCATCTCATTCTCTGTATAGTTCGGGTCAATCGACTGAACGATGGGTGCATAGTGACACAATGTATTACAACGGTTGATGGCTTCGTAGATTTTCGACCAGCTGCAATAGGGATTCGAAGGCAACAGATTCTCTTTCAATATTTCATTGATTTCGTTAGGGACACTGCTTCCCAAGCGCAGGTTGTCACTGCGCAACTCTCCCCAAACAGCCATACGAGTCAAGGCATCGCTGTGCTCCAGCGTCTCGTAGCAGCTGTTCATCACGCTTACCACGTCGGCTTTCTCCGTCCAGTAGTTCTCGAGCACCACCTCGTTCATGGGCAGGATGTCGAGAAAATCGGAGCAGGAAATGAAGATTGAAGAATGAAGGATGAAGAACGCAGCACCAAGCCACTTCTTCGTCATCTTCAGGCTTCCCTTCCTTGTTATATGATTATTTTTTTCCATATTGTTCAAAGTAATATTGTTTATTCCGCATTGTGCGGTAGCAAATACGTCATTCTTCACTTTTCACTATTCATTTCTCCGTTAGAATTGAATCGTAACACCACCAGTAAACGACTTGGCACGTGGAGTCTTTGCCCCATCGGTGACGATCCCCATCGAGCCATATCCGACTTCGGGGTCAGCTCCCGAATACTTGGTCAGACAGAAGAGGTTGTTGGCCGAGACATAAAGACTGAGCTGAGAGAGTCCCCACTTCTTGATGATCTTCGGAGCCAGCGAATAGCTGATCTGCGAGTAGTTGAGACGAATGAAAGAGCCATCCTCGACAAAGCGATCGGAACCCAACCAGTTGTAGCCGGTCTGACGAAGGGCACGCGGTATCTCGGTCGCGTCGCCCTCTACACGCCAGCGCCAATTGACGGCTCGGCTCTGTTTGTTGTTGTCATACATCTTCTCTACCTCCATGCGGGCCTGATTGATAATCTTATTGCCATAACGGAAGTTGAACTGGTTGTTCCATGTCAGACGGCCAAAATTGAGCTTGAAGCCAAAACCGCCCGTGAACTTGGGCAGCGAAGAGCCTAAATAGACAATATCCAGTTCGTTGATCTGACCATCATGGTTCACGTCATCATAGATGGCATCACCACCACGAAACTCATAGTTCACCGACCCAGCACAGAACAGCATGGGCTTGGTCATATTGTTCTCGTCTACAATAACAATACCATCCTTGTCTCGGGCAACAGGTGCATTGGGACCACTGACACCTTTGATTTCTTCAGGAGAGTAGTCGCTGTACTGATAGACGCCCTTGTAGCGGAAGCCATAGATACTACCCATAGCGGTATTGAGCTCGACACGGGTCAGATAGGAGCCATTCGAGCGGTTGAACTCCGCATTGAGACTGGCCAGACAAGTTTCGTCCATGGACGTGATCTGGTTTTTGTTGTTAGCAAACGTAATGTTGAAGTCTGTGGAGAACTTACCAACCTTGATAATGCGGTTACCATTAAGGTTGAACTCCCAACCGACGTTCTTCATGTCGCCTACGTTCTGATAGGCCAACGTGGGATAGCCGGATGATGTGGGGATACCACGATTTGCCATGAGCAGGTCGCTGGTGTATTGCCAATAAAACTCCACGTTGCCTGTGATACGGTCGTCGAAGAAGCCGAAGTCCGTACCAATATTATAGGTCTCCTTCTGTTCCCACTTCAAGTTCTTCAACTGGATATTCTGCGGATAGACGCTACCCTCGCCCAAGTAGCCTGCACCGCTGCGGTACTTGCTGAAGTAGAGTCCCTCGGCACCGGGCTGGCGTCCTACGATACCCCAACCTGGACGGATGGAGAGCATCGAGACGAAAGGAAGTGCCTCTTTGAACCAAGTCTCCTTACCAATATTCCAACGTAAAGAAACAGCGGGGAAGTTACCCCAACGCTGATCGGAACCAAACTTCGTACTGCCGTCACGACGCACGGAGAAGTCAACCATGTAACGACCCTTGTAAGCGTAGTGGGCAGAATAGGTAAAGTAAATACTTCTCCATTGTCCGCTACCAGTTTGCATATCGGAAATAATGCCTTCTGCAGCCGTGCTTTGGATGGAACCACTGGGCAGGCCCCATGAAGCAGTGTTCTGCGAAGATGATGTACCACTGGTCAACTGTCCACGCAGCATCATGGTCAGCGAGTGATCCTTATTCTTGAAAGCAGGCGTGAAGGTCAGCGTATGGGTGGTAGTGACGCCAAGGCTCTTCGATGAGTTGGCCGTTGTGCGGTTACTTTGCTTGTTCTGAGAGTCATTCCAACCTGTTGTGCTCAAAGAAAGCGGCATAAACTGGTCGTCGTACCTATTGAATATATTAAAGACCACCTTTCCCTCATAGTTGAGTCGGGTGTGCTCGTCGTCCAATCCCAACAGGTTGTAGCGCAACTTAAACTCGGGCGTGATGTTGTAGCTCGTCTCCTTGCTCTTGGCCTGATACGCCAAGGCAATGGGATTCTTATAGTTCAGTTGGTCACGCAACTCATTGCTCACAGTGGGCAGCATCGAGTAATAGTCTTCCTGATCTACCCCATTGCGGTCCTGCTCATAAATAGAGAGGTTAGGCATGCGCACGTAGGCAATGGAGAGGAGGTCGCCATTGTTCTTCTTGTTGTTGGTGTAGGTCAGGGCAATGTTGGTCTCGATCTTGATGCGGTCGGACACGAAGTAGTCGAGGTTGACGCGAGAGGTGAAGCGATCCAACTGCTGCTCGATGATAGAGCCCGTCTCATGGTCATAGCCTGCACCGATACGGAAGTTGGCCTTCTCGCCACCACCGCTCAGGGCCAGATAGTGATTCTGACGCCAACCGGTCTTCTTCACCTCGCTCAGCCAGTCGGTATTGTTGTTATACATCTCATACTCAGGGAAGGACGGATTGTAGTTGATCTCCTGAATGTTGCTGGCGTCGTCGCTCATGGCTGGATTGAAGTACTCCTCCTTGAGCAGCATGGTGTACTCATCGCCATTGAGCATCTTGTATCCCTCGGGCTGATAGGTGCCCGTCAGACGGAAACTATAGCTGACGCGGGTCTTGCCACGGGCACCACGCTTGGTCTTGATCTCGATGACGCCATTGGAGCCCTGCGAACCCCAGATGGCCGTCGCAGCAGCATCCTTAAGCACGGCGATGCTCTCAATGTCCTCCGGGTTGACGTTGAGCAGCTCGGCGAACTTCTCCTCGTTGGCCGACGAGAAGTCAAAGTCATTGGTGTTGGTTTCCCACACGTTGCCATCGACAACGATCAGCGGTTCGCTCGATCCGTTGATGCTCGACACGCCACGCAAGCGCATGCTGGTGCCGCTACCCAAGTTGCCTGAGTTGGCCACGATGTCCAGACCGGCGATACGTCCCTGCAGGGCCTCGTCAACCGTGGTCATCGAGAGGCCTTCGAACTCCGACATGTTGATGCTCTGCTGAGCCGTGGAGATCTCGTCAACGGGAATCGAAAGGCCTGAGCCGCCGGCACGCTTCTTGGAGACGACGGTCACCTCCTGTATCTGCGTGGCATCCTGCATCTTCACATTGTAATGGGTCTTGTTGAAAGGCAGCACCACCGTCTTGTATCCCACGTAGGTGATACGCAGCTTGTCCTTCGGATTCTTCAGACGGAACGAGAAGTTACCACTCATATCCGTCGTCGTGGAAGCTACGATACGGTTGGCAGCATCGATCTCGACGACATTGGCCATCATCACAGGGCCAAAGGCGTCGTTGACCGTTCCGCTGATAATATCGCCAGCCTGCTGCGCGTAGCTATATAAATGACAAATGATAAATGACAAACCTATCAAGAGTCGTTTGTTGATCTTATTCATAACTTTCTATTTTCATTTCTCATTTTTGAATTAGTAGCGGCTCGCTGATCAGATGGATCACTGCCGAAGAACTCGTCTCAATGTTGTTGGCCTTGGTCGCATCGGAATTGTCGAACTGATACTCACGGGCCACAAGGTTGTAAAGGCGGGGATCGGTGGTCACTACCCTACGGGTGTTGCCTGCATGGTCACGCAGCACGATACCGTCTGACTGCAAGGTGGCATTGACACGATAGAAACGCTCCGTGCTCGGATCGATAACGGCCGTCTCAAAATCTCCGCTCTCCTCGGCTGCTCCGATAAAGAGGGCGTTGTCCTGAATGTGATACTTCACGAAATTGACGATGGCAAGGGAGTCTCTCGTCTTCGCGGTCAGGTTGCCGGCATCTTCATCGGCATCCACCTGCTCCCAGGTAGGCAGCTTGCCTGCGCGCTGCAGGGCTTCGATACTCTCGTTGGAAGGCACGTAGATGGTGTAGTGGTAGGTGTTGAAGGTGGAGATGTTTTGTCCGGCCGTTGCGTTGCGATTGAGGTGAATCAGCTCGAACAAGCCAGTACCGTCCATCAGTTCCAAAAACTTGGAGAACTCCTCATGCTGCGACAACACGTCACGCACGGTATAGCGGGTGCCCATGATGGGCTCGGCGTCAAGGATATAGCTCTTACCATTACCACCCTTGGTCTGGTCGTAGATTTCGCTCACATGTACGGGCTGGCCCTCATTGGTCTGGTAGCTACCTTCAACCGTCATGCCATTGGCGCCCATTGAGGTGTTGTTGACACGAATCTCAGTACCACCCTTCGTACGGTAGTATTGATGACCGTCCTCCACGTTGCCAATCACGATATGGGTATCGAGCACGTCCTTCAGGCGGTTCTTGATCACATTGACATCCCTGATCTCTGATTGCTTCTCACCCACCTCGCCTGTCGCAGGATCATAGTTCCACACCGTGGCCCACACACGCTCGGTCTCCTTGACCTTCGTCTCGTCATAATGGAAGCGCATCAGCTGTGTCTGACCCTTGCCATACGAACAGGGATCGACATACTGCAACAAGGCATCGTTGGTGGGGATAAAGAAACTATAGTAAGAGTTCAGCGAGTTAAGATAGACATTGTATTGCAACTGCGTGATAGCCCAGTCGAGGATACGCATGGTCTCGTTGATGAGAGCAGGGAATGAAACGCTGACATAGGCTGTCGGCGAATAGACCTGATTGGTCAGATAGATCGCACCGTTACAAGCCAGCCAGACGGAGTCGATGGCCGACGTCTCCACGCCCATCGGGTCGTTGGCATCGTTGAGAATGTTGTTGAACTTGGAGGGCACCGAACCCACAAACGAGCTAAGCATGTTGTTGTTGATCAGCTTGGACACCACATGGTCGGGCACGTTGTCCCACGTCCCGTAGTAGTCGCGCAACACCTTGCCGGCGCCCTGATTCCAGTATTCGTCCATTGCCTTGTCACTGGGCACCATCATCACGGCCATGTCGCGCTGCATCACGATATTGCCGCCCTGGTCGTTCAAGCCTGCGTAGTAAGCATTCCACTCGGGGTCGAACTTCAGCTTACCATTGACAGCATTCTTGTCAGGCGTCTGGTCCACAGGCTGTCCGCCCTGCGACTTCTCCGAGAAGAAACGCTTCTGGAACACGGTGTCCACGTTGGCATTATACAGGTAGTTGTACTGTGTCGTCGTGGCCTGATCCACGGGGAAGGGAGCACAATAGCGCTCCAACAGGCGGTTGAACTGGCTCACGTTGGACTTCTGGCGAATCAGCTCGGCCATGTTGGGTAGTGGCGTAATGACTTCCTGCATCTTGTGGATGAAACCGTTGGAACACTTGATATTGGCCTGCTCCACCTGCACGCCGTTGATGCTGGCATCGCCAGGCTGACGGTGGGTGGTGTGGTTGTAGATGAAATCATAGTCAGAATTGGTGATACGCTTGTTGACCAACTGCTTTTCGATGAACTGCACCAGGGGGACCGTTGAGTTGTCCATCATGCAGACCATAGGCTGACCAGCGTCACGATAGCGCTTCCAGTAGGGATTGTCGGGCATCTGACTGGCATGGAGGATAGCCACGGAGTCGTAGGCCGAGCTTGAAGCAAAGCGTCGCATGGCCTCGCCCTCACGGGGAGGATTGCCTTCGACGCTTGGCAGACTGCTGATCTGCATGGAATTGTCCATCATGCTGCCAAAGAGCAGCAGCTTCTTCTGTGATGTAGTCAGCTGACTGTAGCTCCTGACACCCCATGAATTGTTTTGTAAGAAACGCTCGTAGGCGGCATCATCAGCCACAAAGAGCGTCTTCGATCCTGTCTTAGCCAACACCTGTGCGTAGCCAAGCTCATCAATCATGCGCACCGTGTTGGTGTAGTCTCCTTGCTCGTCAAGCCAACTGTAGATGCTCGCACCCCATCCTTCGGGAGTCCGCTCATCCAAGTCGTACTGATCACACGAACAAAGGAATCCACCACCAGCGAGCAGTACTCCGGCCACCAGCACTTTCCAATGTTGGCTTCGTTTCCAGAATTCTTGCATTCTTTCGGGTTTCATACGTTGTTTTGAGATTTGTTAATTATTCACTTATTTTGTTTACACATATTCGCATTCACTCCATCCTTTCCGCTTGCAAAGTTACACAATAAACACGTAGGGGGCGTTTTAGTACGTTTATTATATTTTGTTTTGCGTACGCACGTATTTAATTATTGTTTCACTTCATTTAAGAAATGTATCACCATCCCCCGCAAATGCCGCTCTTTTCCACATATTGCAGACGTGAATCAAAAGGAAAAAGCAATGGGACGTGGAATAAACGTCATTTTACGAAAACTCCTTATCTTTGCGTCAACGCTATCAACCTATTCCAAATAACTAATTTAAACTTAAAGCTTATGAAGAAACTATTTTTACTCACAGCGATCGTGTTGCTCGCCGGCAACGCTTTCGGACAGACGAAGTGGACAGACCTCGTTGTCAATGGCAACATGGAAGGAGAAATGCCTGCCTACGAATCACTCGACATGATGGAGGAGGGTGCGCCCTGGGCTGCATTCTGGACCCATGAGTTCCCCAAGGGGGAGTCCTTCGAAGAGCAATATCAAGGCACGGCTACCATCGTGGAAGACCCCACCGACCCGACGAACCACTGCGCAAGGGTCGTCGCCCGTAGCGAGGCGGTTGCCGATGCATGCGAGAACAAGATTACTCCTGACGGCCAGACGAGCCTGGCATCTTGGGACTGCCAGTTCTTCATTTATGTCAATGAGCCCATCCTCTCGGGCAAGGAGGTGAAAATGACCCTGCGCGTCAAGGCAGAGAAAGCTGGCAATTTTGAGACGCAGGCACACTGGGCTCCTGGCGACTACAACCACTACCAGCTCTTTGGCAACGTGGACGTGACCACCGAGTGGAAGAGGGTGGAAGTCGAGGCCGTCGTGACCACTGACCACACGCAGGAGGGCAACGGCAAGTGCTTCCAGTCCGTGGCATTCAACCTCTCGACCAACGCGGAGGGCAACGTCTTCTACTTCGACGACGTGAAGTTGGAGGTAAGAGACCCGAAGGGACCCGAGGAGTTTGACAAATGGTTTAACTTCCTGAGGCACGGAACACTGAGCGCCGACAAGGTGGAGAACTTCACCACCTTCACCGGACGCGACGGCAAGGATGGCCGCGACGTGCAAGCAAGAATCGTCGACGACCCCGTAGACGGCCAGCCAGCCCTGAACGTCACCGGCATCTTCTACAACGCCCAGAAGATCACTCCGAAGACGGAGGATGGAGAGCCCGTGTTCGACGAGAATGGCGAGCAGGTCAACGACACCACGCAGGTGTATGTGAAATATGGTGAGGAGAAGAACGACACGACGGGCATCGACGACTGGAGCACACAGTTCTTCGTCACCGTGCCTCACAAGTTCGTCACCGGGCAGATGTACAAGCTCGTGCTCTGGGGACGTGCCGACAAGCCTGCATCGGTGAGCACACAGGCTCACGTCATGCCCGGCGGATATAAGCACTGGGACTTCGTAGGCACACTTGACCTCAACGAAGAGTGGCAGATGTTTGAGTTTGGCACCGACGACTCACCCAGGACCATCGCCAGCGAGGCCAATGGCTGTCAGACCATCGCCTTCAACTGTAACATCAAGAAGGATGAGGAGGTCAACTACTACTTCCGCTTCGACGAGTTCTCCTTCAACAATGCCGACGTGACGGAGAAAGACCGCATCCTGGCAACGGAGGACATCAAACTGCCTGTGCCCGAGGTCAACAGCGAATTGCCTGCCATCGCCAACATCGACATGAACAAGGCCATTGAGCTGCTCGGCATCGAGGACTTCAGCACGCTGCTTACCGAAGACCACATGAAGATCATGCCGAAGGAGGATGATGAGCAGGTGGACTTCACCGAAAGTATCGACGAGACCATCATCAACAGCGAGGGCTATCTCAGCAAGGACGAGAGCGAAAACGCCATCTCATTCCTCATTGACGAAGACCAGTCGAAGAACGGCATTGCCGCCTTCAACATCTATAACCTTGGTGCAGAACTGGGCAATGGCAAATTTATCAACTCCAACATCTGCTTCGAGAACGAAGGCTGGTACTATGTCTTCTCTGCCAACTTCTACTCACAGGCTGACTACGACGGCATCCAGGGAATCATGACCAAGAAGCAGGCCAGCAACACCATCTACGACCTGACGGGACGCAAGATCAGCAAGCCGGCCAAGGGCCTCTACATCATGAATGGTCAGAAGTTCATACAGAAGTAAGCTCACTTCCGCCTATCTAAAGCTAAAAGGAGTTCGGACGAAATATCCGAACTCCTTTCTTTATGCCTAACGTACTATGATATGTCTTACAGAAACGATGTATTGCCTACCGCACTACGAAATGTCTTACAGAAACGATGTATTGCCTACCGCACTACGATTTTTCTTCCATCCACGATGTAGATGCCTTTCTGGCTACAGGAAGCCACTTTGCAGCCGCTGAGACTGTAGGCGCCCTGTGCCGACGCTGGCAGGTCGGGGCCGACGGCGCTGATTCCCGTCGTGTATTCCTGCTGCCCGCTGAGCACGGTGCCGCCCTGATTCTGGGCTTCGGTGATGTGGGCAACGAGCGCATTGAGGTAGACTTCGAGTTGGGTATAGCCCTCGGCATTGGTGGCATTGCCATCGGCGGCACTGTGAGGATTCAGTCCGTGAGCCGTTTCCCACTCGTCGGGCATGCCGTCGCCGTCGCTGTCGGCCTTGACTTCAGCCTGGACAAGGGTCGGCCACTTGCTCCAGCCGTCGCCACTCACGTCGCTGGGGTGGTTGATGATGCCCTTGGGATTGCCGCTGGCGGTGAAGGTCCACTCACCTCTCTCGGCATCGCTGACGATGATGTCGTCCAGCGCATCGCGGTGCAGGCTGGCTCCGGCATAGTCCAGGACGCGCTCGTAAGCCATTTCCGACGTATGGGTGGTCACCTGCTCAAAGGGGATGGGCGCACTGAGGCGGATGGTGTCCTTGGTGGCCTGGGTGTAGGTGCCGTCATTGCCGTTGTCATCTATCTGATTGTAGACGCCGTAGGTCCAGTTGTCGCGATTCACCTCGGGATACATGGTATTGGTATTGCCATCGACATAGTATTTGCCCCAAACGTGCCACATCACGTCCCACTGGTTGGGGCTGTCGGTGTCGTGCTTGGTGTACTCGCTGGTGCGGATGCCCGGAGCGGCTATTCGCATGCCCTTTGCGCCCTTCTTCGTGGCCGACGTAGGCTTGTAGTAGTTGTTCACGATGTTGACATTCATGCCCTCGCCACCATAGACGCCATTGTCTATCCAGTTGTAGATGACATTGTTGCGCATGTCCATACGCTCGTCGGTCTGTGTGCCGGGACGGGGGCCGAGACGGGGTGTACGCGAAATGTGATGGGCGATGAGGTTGTGGTGGTAGGAAGCACCACTGCCGCCCCAGTTGCCGCCAAAGCCGTGGTTGCCGCTGGAATGGTTTGACTTGCAGAGGCTCTGTGCGGCGATGCACCACTGCACGGTGATATTCTTCGAACCGTAGACCGACAGGCACTCATCGACACTCCATGAGACAGAGCAGTGGTCGACGATGATGTTTTCGGAGTCCATGGCGCCGAGCCCGTCATGCTCGCCCGGATTCTCGTCGCCGGGGCGGAATCGCAGATAGCGCACGATGCAATTCTTGACCAGCCTGACCTGATATCCGGCAATGCAGATGCCGTCGCCGGGTGCCGTCTGCCCGGCCAGGGTGGTATTCTCCTTGAGCTTGAGCGCCGACGTCAGGAAGATGGTGCCGCTGACATCAAATACGATGGTGCGAGGCCCTGCCTGAGCGCAGGCCCAGCGGAGTGTGCCCTTGGTCGTGGTCGTACCATCATCGTCGAGGGTGGTGACGTGATACACTTTGCCCCCACGGCCTCCCGTGGTGTACATACCGAATCCCTCGGCGCCGGGGAAGGCGGGTGTCTGCGCCTGCAACGAGAGGGACGTGATTGCCAGGAATGCGGCAATAATAGTAGATAGTTGTCTGAAGTTCATAATTTTCCGATATAGTATGTTATTTTGCAGGCAAAGGTAAGCATTTACTTCGAAATGACCAAATATATGCACCAATAACAGCCCGCTATGTGCTCAGATGGTCTCTTGTAACGTGTAAGTAGGCACGCTGAGGGCTCAGACGGACCCTTGTAATGAGTAAGTAGGCACGCTGAGCGCTCAGACGGCATCTTGTAATGAGTAAGTAGGCACGCTGAACGCAAAGTATCCTAATTGTTAAGACAAAGTAGG
>Ga0326514_10001659_pt1 | contig 14402 bp, 13 predicted proteins | sample 3_2548_0518_D_FD_203653 | JGI IMG/M metagenome (GOLD analysis project Ga0326514, IMG submission 203653) | Bovine rumen microbial communities from UC Davis, California, United States - 3_2548_0518 | ecosystem: Host-associated > Mammals > Digestive system > Stomach > Rumen | place: USA...
GAAGCTGCTCTTCCCTGAGGACGAAGAGAACCTGGACGGACTGAACTTCCTGGCTGGCAAGCGTGTCGATGAGGTGAACAAGATGGCCGAGCTGGGCACTCGTCTGGCCCATGTCGACGGTGGTGTGCCCAACATCCGCATCAGCGTGCCCAAACTGAATGAATACTACATCGGACAGCTCATCTACTTCTTCGAGATAGCCTGCGGCATCAGCGGCAACGTGCTGGGCGTGAACCCCTTCAACCAGCCTGGTGTGGAGGCCTACAAGAAGAATATGTTTGCCCTGCTCGACAAGCCTGGCTACGAGGAAGACTCGAAGGCCATCAAAGCCCGTCTGGCAAATGAGAAATGAGATTTCTCATTTCACCAAAAGACACGGCTTCGGGCAATTCAGCCCGAAAGCCGTGCTTTTCGATATGGACGGTGTCATCTACGACTCGATGAAGAATCACTCCGTGTCGTGGCACGACGCCATGAAAGACTTCGGACTGGACATGCCCTACGAGGGGGCCTACCAGTATGAGGGCATGCGCGGTGTGGAGACCATCAAGCTGCTGGCAAAGGAGCAATGGCACAGGGAGCTGACCGACGAGGAGGCCCGACAGATGTATGCCCACAAGGCGGAGCTCTTTGCCCGTCAGTGCCAAGAGACACCAGCCCGCATCATGCCTGGCATCAAAGAACTGATGCAGCAGATCAAGGCTGACGGACTGAAGATTTGTGTGGTGACAGGCAGTGCACAGCATGCCCTGCTGGACAAGTTGCTGGTGGATTTTGAGGGGCTGCTCAGAGAGGAACTCATCGTGACGGCCTTCGACGTGACCCACGGCAAGCCCCACCCGGAGCCCTATCTGAAAGGCATGGCGAAGTGTGGCGTCGAGCCCCATGAGACGGTGGTGGTAGAGAATGCCCCCTTGGGGGTGCAGGCCGCTGTGGCCGCCCAGTGCTTCACCATTGCTGTGAACACGGGTCCACTGAACGATGATGCCTTGTGGCAACAGGGTGCCAACATGGTGTTTCCACGGATGACGGCGCTCTCAGATGCCTGGCCCAGCCTCTTCCAGGCGTAATCAGTCTTCGGCAGCAGCCTCTTCCGACTTTTCAGAACGGGTGTCCATCTGCGAGTCGACAGCTATCGTCACATCACTCATGCGAGACAGGCGAACCACCAGGGGAATGTACTCATCGGTCTGCGGATGGCTCACGCTGGCAGCAAACTCCAGCCAGTCGCCATCGGCCTTAGCGAACACAAAGCCCTCCAAGATGCCCGTCTTGCTGTAGTCGGCATCGAGATACTGCTGGAAGTCGCGCTTGGTGAAGGTGCGCGAGAAGAACACCGAGCGGTCGGCACGCGACACGGTGAGCACCACGGCATTGTCGACAAACTTCTGACCCGTCTCGTCCTTCACCATCGGCAGCGAGTCGTTGGCTTCGCGGCTGATAGACACATGATAGGTCTTGCCTATCCACGCCACATCGCGCTCGTCGGCAAAGGGCTGCATACGGACAGGAGCCTGAGGGGCCACATGAATCACGCGGTCAGCTATGATGTTTTCACTCTTTTTCTTATGACTACAAGCCGACAGCCCCAACAGCAGGGCAGCCAGCACAGAGAAAATCCCAATCTGCTTCATAACGTTTCTGTTTTCTTATTCCCTGCAAAGGTACGAATAAGTGAGTAGAAAACCAAAGGAAAAAGAAAAAATTGCTGCCTCGGGCAAAAATAATTCTCCATTCTCCATCCTTCATTCTCAATTATTTTGTATCTTTGTGCCATCAATTATTAAAAACGATGTACATGAGACATATCATTCGCGCTTTCCTGCTGCTGTCGCTGCTGCCGTTGGCATGGGGCTGCAGCTGTAAAGGCAGTGGGCAGAAGCCCGCCCAAGCAGAGCCGGAGGAGGCCATCGACACCACGGCCCACGTGATGATGCGCATCCAGCAGTGCTCGCGGCTATACACTGCCGAATATCAAATTCACAAGATTGTGACCCACGACGATGTGGTGCGACTGAAGGGCAACTTCATGAATCACGACTTCAACATCCCCCTGCCCTTGGGCGACCGCAAGATAGCCATCCCCATGGATGCCACGCTGAAAGCCTACATAGACTTCTCTGGCTTCTCGGAGAAGAACATCGAACGGCAGGGCGACAAGATTACCATCCTGCTGCCCGACCCGCAAATAGTGATGACCAGCTCGAAAATCAATCAGCAGGACATCAAGACCTACGTGGGGCTGACGCGCGCCCATTTCAGCGACAAGGAGATGAGCAACTACGAACAGCAGGGCCGGCAGGCCATCCTGGAGAGTGCCCAGCACATGGGCATCATCCATACGGCCCAGGAGAATGCCGCCCGCGTGCTGGTGCCCATGCTCACGGAGATGGGCTACAAGGAGCAGAACATCGTGATAGCCTTCCGTCACGACATGGATATCAAGCAACTGTTTAACTCAAGTGTGGAGAGAAGATAACCGGCCATGCAGAAAAATAAGAAGATGACAAACACAGCGAAAATCAAGATAGCAGCGGTGGCAGCAGGCATCATTGCCCTGGTAGCCATCGCAATATGGTTCACCAAGAGTGTGAGCGAAACGACGATGAGTGTGGATGCAGACCAGACCATCGACGTAACGCCCGAGCAGATAGAACGCATCAGGGCTATCGGCGAATGGGAATTTCTGTCGGTAGCCTTCGAGGAGATGGTAGACACCACCCGCAAGGGATTCTTCAGCGACGACCATCTGACCCGTATCTATTATGGTACGCTGCGACTGGGTGTGGACATGCAGCAGGTGGACTCGGGCTGGATACAGGTGCAGGGCGACAGCATCGAGGTGACGCTGCCCGCCATCCGTCTGCTCGACAAGAACTTCATCGACGAGGCACGCACCAAGAGCTTCTATGAGAGTGGGCGATGGAAGCCTGCCGACCGCGAGGCGCTCTATCAGCGAGCCCGCCAGCGGATGCTACGTCGCGGAATGACCCCACAGTATATCGAGACGGCCAAGACCAACGGTGAGGCGCAGTTCCGCCAGATGATGCTGTCGATGGGCTATGAGCACGTCAGCATTCGATTCAAGTGAAAAAACAGGAGTTACAGGAGTTCTGAAGTTGCAGGAGTTTCAGACGATAGTGATATGACACGGAGTGTATTATCCACCACGAGGAAGTGCACTTCATAGCCCATAAATGGCATACCATATTCGCGACGCTCGTCATCATGATAGTGCGGACGAGGGTCAAGGGCCAGCACCTCCTGCAACGTGTGCAGGTCTTGAGCAGAGAGGACAGACAGCTGGGGCTTTACATCTTCAGGAATCTCCACCTTCAGCCGCTGCCACTCATGCTGGTCGGTGAATCCGCCACGGGCTTCGGCATGGCTATCAACATAGGGCAGATAGGGCTTGATGTCGTAGATGGGGGTGCCGTCCATCAAGTCGGCTCCCAGCACTTCGATGCAAGGCACCGACCTGTCGATACGGGCGATGCGAACCGACGAGAGACCCAAATTGTTGGGACGGAAGGGCGAGCGGGTGGCCCACACCCCTACCCGTTCGTTGCCACCCAACAGCGGCGGTCTCACCGTGGGATGTTTCTTGGCATCCACATTTTCCGAGAATCCCCAGATCAGCCACAGATAGTCATAATCTTCCAAGCCGCGCAACGCCTCGCCCTGGCTGTAGGCGGGGGTAAACTCTATGCGACCGCACACGTCGGCCACGATGCCGCTCTGACGCGGAATGCCGAACTTCGATGTGAACGGCGAGCGGAAAAAGGCTATCGGTTCAATATTCATGCGACAACAGTATGGGGAGTAAGGAATACCAAATCTACTTAAAAGAAAATGACAGGCTTCTACAACCTGTCAATTCACCTGTTTTGTGACTCCCGCGGGATTCAAACCCACAACCTTCTGATCCGTAGTCAGATGCTCTATTCAGTTGAGCTAGGGAGCCTCCGTTCCTTATTTGCGGGTGCAAAGGTACACACTTTTTTTGGAACCACCAAACTTTTTCGTCAGTTTTTTCAAAAAATTATGATTATTCCCTCATTTTGCCTGCTGTCAGCGCAGAAAACCATGCTGAACTAGCCTCTGATGATCACATAAATGATGACAGGAGCACCAATGAGTGGCGTGACAGCATTGAGGGGTATCACACCGCTCTCACCAGGCAGCACACACAGCAGATTACATGTCAGAGCCACTACGGCTCCCATTAGAAGGGTGGCAGGCAGAAGCAGCCGGTGATTGTCGGTGGGCACCAGTAGTCGGGTGATGTGCGGCACCGCCAGTCCGATGAAGGCAATGGGACCGCAGAAAGCCGTCACGATGGCGGTCAGCAGTCCGGTGACGATGAGTAACCAGTTGCGTGTGCGAATGATATTGATGCCAAGATTCTCTGCATAGCGGTCGCCCAAAAGCAGGGCATTCAACGGTTTGATGAGCAGCAGTGCTCCCACGATGCCCAGCATCGTCACTGTGGCAAAGAGTGGCATCATGCGCATCGACACACCTCCAAAGGAGCCCATGCCCCATACCATATATGACTTGACGCCCTCGTCGGTGGCAAAGAAATTAAGCAGCGAGATGGCCGAATTGGCAATATAGCCTATCATGATGCCGATGATGAGCAGCATGACGTGCGAGCGCACCTGTGTGGAGAAGAAAAAGATAATAGCCATCACCACCATAGCCCCCACAAAGGCTGCCAACAGGACGGCCAGGAATCCTGATACAGAAATAGAGCCTGCAGAGAGGCTGCCACCCAAGAGCAGCATGACCAACGCCACGCCCAGTCCAGCTCCGCTGTTGATGCCGAAGATGCTCGGTCCGGCCAGCGGATTGCGAAAGGCCGTCTGTAGCATCAGTCCGCTTACGGCCAGCGCACCTCCAGCCAAGAGCGCTGTCATGGCCTGTGGCAGTCGCGACTCAAGAATAATGTACTGCCACGACGACTTGGCATCGGCTCCCATCAATATCGCCACCACGTCGCTGGCAGGTATCGCTATCGACCCCACCAGAATGTTCAGCGCAAAAAGCACCAACATCAGCAGCACCAGCAATGGCAGCGCAACTCTTTTCATATCTATCGTCTGAACGTCTTTTTCTATCGTCTGAACTCCTGTAACTCCTAAACTCCTGTAACTCCTATTGTAGTTTATGGTAATAACGCAAAGGTGGTAGTTTTTGTTGTAAGGATGGATGGAGAATCTGCAAGAAATCCCCTAAGAGATAGTCGGGACGGAAGGGTGACTCCTCATAGAAGAGCGACAGTTCGACATTGCAGCCGTATGCCTGCTGCTCGTAGAAGGCGCGAAACTGGTTATAACCTCGATGTTCTGCCAACAGTTCACGATAGGTGATAGGGTGATTGCTGCTATAACGGAACAGCCACACGTCACACTCGCCTGCCCGCTCAAGCACAGTCTCAAAAGGCAGCGACACAGAGCCGCTGTGCTCGTCGGCAGCCCACGGATAACGCCCACCGGCATCACTGATCATCTGCCCGATGGTGCTCCGTCCGCCAGGCACATACCATACCGAGCCCGTCACCTTGTCAAGCACGCACGAGCGGCCTTTTCCACCATCCAGTCTGTTTTCGGCGGTTTTCCCATCGTCTTCGGCCATTGCCTGTAGTGCATGATAGCTGCTGTCGACCACCGCGAAGAGGCTGTCTGCCTCGCGCTCGCAGCCATACAACATGCCATAGAAGCGCATCCACTCGGCACGTGCCAGTGGTGATGGCTCCATATACTCGGCACACTCGATGATGGGAATGTCGATGTCCTCCAGTCGGCCATAGCCGCCACTGTTCTCAAAGGGCGAGAGCAACAGGGCGTCAGGCTGCAAATCGATAATCTTTTCAATAACAGGACTCATACCCTCGCCCACATCCACGATACGACCCTGACGGACACCCTGCTGCACAAAGGGCAGCTTGATATACTTCAGGTCGGCCACACCGGCAATGCTCTGTTCGCGATGCAGCATCTGAAGCAGCGCACAGTGGACAGTAGTAAAGACCACGCTGCGCTGCAAAGGCGTGCGCACCAGCGTACCGTGGGGCACATGGGCAGGCACTTCCCCAGCTTTGGGCACCAGAATGTAGCGGTGTAGCGTCATGCCCTCCTTCCATGGATTTTTCAGTGTGACCAGCGTATAGCCATCGCAGCGCACCACCTCCAGCCGCTGCGCATAGCGAAAACGAACGGTGTCGCCACCCTCCTGCACAGATGCCGTCCGACGGCCACAGGAGAGTAGCGATACCGTAGTAAATAAAATAATTATCAGTCGAGAAAACACGGCATGATTAGTAAATAATCATTACGTCGTCGAAGGCAAAGTAGGTAGGTGTACTGAGACCCCAAGCATTATAATCGGATCCATCTACCACAAATTTCACCTTAGCTACCTTACCCAACACAGAAAGATCGAACTTAGTCCATGTGGTGACAAACTTTCCATCCTTAGCCAAATAGAACTCTGCCTCACCAGTCTCGTTGCCCTTGCTATCGAAGCCTGTAGCGATAATCTTCAGCCAATCTTCACCGATGGTAAAAGTAGACCATTCGTTGGTCATATCATTAAGCGTATAACTGGTGTTGACAACATACATGTGGTCGATGATGCGTTCCTTACCATCACTAAAATAGATACTTGGCACAGCATCTGGCCCTCCCCAAGCAGAGTAGTATACGATAGCGAAGTTCTTAGAACCATTATGACCGCCTTGAGTCGACACAGCGAGTTGCTTGGTATACGATGCCTTCGTGTAATCCTTTTCAACATAGTTAGAGATAGCAATACCACCGCTCCAGAAGGGATAACTATATAATTCGGAGGCAAGCCATGTATTGCCCTCATCAGACCATCCATACTCCTCATCTTCATTGTCATAGAGAAGTGAACCATAATACTGGGCGTCGTCAATCAGTGAACTCCAACTCTTCTGACCAAGGAAGTTGGTACCTGTACCCCAGTCTGCATCCTCGAAGGTGAGTACACGGCGATAAGGATAGTCACCCGAATTGTCCTCATTGCTGCAGGCTGTGAATGTCAGTCCGCAAGTGATGGCTGCGAAAGCCATGATAAACGTTTTCTTCATAATCAATTCATCTAAGTTAATAAGATAGTTATTTGATAAAAAGTTTCTTTGTCTGTCCATTGGTCATTCTGACGATATGCATACCGCGGTGAGTATCACTGCAGGAACGGCCATCGAGGGTGAAGACATTCTTCACAGTGGCATCTGTACCTGTGATGGTGCGAATGCCGGCAATGAGTTCCTTGATGCGAGCCACCGACTCATCGACATGCAAGTCTTCGGCACCGACAATCTCAGTAGATGTCTCGCCTATCCAGCCGCACTGCTGGTTCTGAGCTGTATACACACGCACAAAGTCGATATACTGTAGGTTGACCTTCTGACGGTTCTTGTCAACGGCCCATGAGATATCAAAACTGTTGGCCTCACGGTCGCTGTTGGGCTTGTTGTCGGCATAGCCCTCGCGCAGGAACATCAGCACCCAGTGGCCGTTCTTGGTGTTGGGTTTGGTATTGACGCCGTTACGAGGCAGAAGAGTGCCCTGGCGCACGATGTTGCCAGTGATCCAGAGGGGATAGTACTCTTGGTCGCGGCCTTGAATATTGTATTTGCCCATGCGCTCGATGACACCGCTGCCACCACGGTTGTCCGTCCAGGGAATGTCGCCCATCGGGTTGGGACTATAAGTAATCTCGTAGCTGTAATCCATCTTTCCCAGACTGTCGACATCGGCACTGCCAGACAACTCATACCACTGGTCGGGCTCACCATCGTGGTTAGAATCCTGGGCCACCATCACGATGCCTGGTTCAGAACTGCCCCCAGGATAGTCGGTGGCATCGTCTTTCATCGCGTTGCCCTCAATAAAGAAATCGCGCTGGCCCTCGATATTAGCAATCGAGTGGTCGAAATGGAAGGTGATGTAGCCGCCATAACTGCCCAGACACACCATGTCGCGCTGATTGTTGGCCAGCGCCTCGGTGCATTTGCGGGCCATGCTGGCAGCATCGTCGCCCTCATCGTAGTAGGGCATGGTGTTGATGAACTGGCCGGGCGCCGGACAGTATTCGTCCACGGTCTGAATGTACTTGGAGTGCACACTGACATCATCGAGGTGTTGAGCGTGCAGGCTCATGGCTACTGCCATCATACTGATTATCGTGTAGATTCTCTTCATATCTTCGTCGGTATTATTCGTTGTTCTGTTCCTTGAGCTGATAGACAAATGTCGCATGGGCTGGGATATCGCCCGTGCGCACCTTATAGTCGAACGAGCCATCGCTGCGGAAGTGCAACAGGTCGCCACTCGACACATAGTTCTTGGCATCCATCACATAGAAGTCGCGGCGCTGCGGGTTGACGATGATGCCGTAGGGCATCTTGACCTGCTGAAGCTCAGGGGCTGGGGAGAGCTGATGCGTAACGACCTGATGGGTGCGCACATTCATGATGCCGTAGCTGATGGTGGTACGCTGCTCGGTCTGGCTCCACTCGCTGCCACAGTAGTAGAGCGAGTCACCCACAATGCAGAGGTCGCTCACCCCCACCTGCAACTGATCGGTAACGATGGGCTGGCCACTCTCGCTGATGCGCAGGCAACTGATGCAGGCAGGAGCGTCATCGTAGTTGCCACGCGAAGTAACCCACAGTTGACCATAGTGGTCGATGCGCATACGGTGCAGGTTAGGGGCCACATCCACCTGGTATTCCTCGCGGAAGGTCTTCAGATCGATGACGCTCACCATGCGGTCGTAGTCGGGCACGCGATAGCCGCCGCTGTTGGCGACATACAGTTTGCCGCCATAGACAGCCATCTCTTCTGGCTGATAGCCCACCACCACCGAGTCGACCTTCTGCAGCGAGAGGGTGTCCACCTTGTACACCCTACCGCGTGGTGCCTGTTCGTCAATGCTCACAGGTCCCACGTAGGAGCTCACGTAGGCATAGCCGTCGTCGAAAGCCAGATAGCGGCAGTTGGGAATGTCTATCTTGCCTATCTTCACGGCATCCGAGGCACGGCACACCTCCACCTTGTTGGAGCAGTTGATGACGAGCCACAAGCGCGAGCCGTAAATCTTGGCGTCGTTGCCCACGTCGCCCAACTCCTTCACCACATTGGGATTGCGCTCGGCATAGATGTTGCGCAGATAGTGCACGGTCTCCCCCGAGAGGTCGAGATAGTCGAGCGTGCACTTGTTCGAGCCCATGTTTCCCTCGCAGAGTACATACATGCCCACGATGTCGCCACGGGTGTTACCCACACCCGTGTCCACGTCTTCCATATACACAATCTGGTCATCGGTACGGCAAGCCGTCATCGCCAGCACCATCAGGAGTATATATATTATTAGGTGTAGCTGCTTCATATCTTCACCTCCATCGTTAGTCCGTAGTTTCGCTTGGGCATGGGGTAGTTCAGAATGACGTCGTAGTCTTGCGAGAAGACGTTGTTAACCTCCAGCATCACCCTCATTTCCAGCCTCTTACCTCTTGTTTCTTGTCTCTTGCTTCTTGCTTCTTGTTTCTTGCTTCTAAACGTATACGCCAACGACAGATCGCTGGTATACCAAGGCTGCATGTAGTTGTAGCGGATGTTCTCCTGCTGGTTGTAGCGTTCGCCGGCATAGACGAAACTGTAGTTCAGATCCCAGCCCTTATACTGCACATTGAGGATGGCTGAGCCGGAATGCCAGGGAATGTAGGGAATCTGATGGCGGTAATAGGAGTCGGCGGCATCGGTGACATCGCGCGCCTGCTGCCACGTGTACTGCAGCCGACCTGTCACCAGCAGTCCTCTGACGGGCACCAGGGTGAGTTCGGTCTCCACATCGAGCCCCTTGATGTGCACACGGCCCAGATTGAGCATCGTCCAGCGGAACTGCTGCCCCTTGGGATAGGCCACAATCTTGTTGTGCACACTGTTGTAGTAAGCGTCGGCCTGCAGGTGGAAATAACGCAGCAGTCCTCCATCCCACTGATGGTCATAGTTCAGCCCCACATTGTATTGCAGCGCACTCTCGGGCTGTAGCAGGGCATTACCGATTTCCGTGTAGTAGAGGTCGTTGAACGTGGGCATGCGGAAGCTCTTCTTGGTGTAGGCACGCAGCGAGAAGTCGCGTCTACTGAAGGGATAGACGTTGAGGAAGAAGGCTGGTGTCAGGGCCGTCATGCTCTTCGACCGTCTGCCGTGCTTGGTGTGATCGCTGATGATGGTAGCCAGCACCGAGCCCTGGGCCTTGAGCCATTGCAGGTCGAGTGCCGTGGCCAGCGCCACGAAATGGGAGAAGCGGGTAGGCTCCACAAACTGGCGCGTGTTGCTGGTGAGTTTGTTCCACTTGAGGTCGTAGTTCAGCGAGGCACTCCACTCGGGCATGATCTGATAGACGTTCGAGGTGGACAGAAAGGCTTCCTGCTGCCGATAGGTGTTGTCAACCATAAGCTGGGTGGTGTCGCGGTTCACGTAGCGGGTGTTGTAGTAGGCGTACTTGGCCACAGCCTGGGTGGTGAAGCGCTCTCCAAACGACTGCTGCCAGCGGGCCTGCGTGAAGAGGTTGTGATCCCACTGCCGCTCACCTCTGCGCCACACGTTGTTGACGATGGCACCAGGGATGCCACGCTCAGAGTGATAGGTGTACACCTTCCACTTCCAGAAGCCGTCGCGCAGCATGCCGTGCAGATTGCCCTCGGCACGCAGCGCCCAGATGTCGCCGTTCTGGCGCACAGCGGTGGTGTCGTAGGCCGTACTGCCGTCCTGGTTCTTACGCTTGTAGCGGAACTTATACTTACCACTGCCCGTGAGCACCTCGGCAGAGAGCGACGAGCTCACCTTGCTACTCAGCCGCTGCTCCCACAGGGCCGACAACCGGAAGAGGTCGCTGGAGGCATACTTGGCCTTGAACTTCAGATGATAGCGCTCGCCGTCCATAAACCGGGGAGAGCGGGTGCGGATATACACCGAACCGGCATGGCCAAAGTCACTGGCAGTCTGCAGCAGTGCACTCTTCTGTCCGTTGAAGAGGGTGATCTCCTCCACATTGTCGAGCGAGAACTGACCCAGGTCTATCTGTCCATTCTGCGCGTTGCCCAGCTCGATGCCATCGTAGCTGATGCCCAGATGGTGCGTGCCCATCGAGCGGATATTTACTGTTTTGATGCCGCCCACGCCGCCATAGTCTTTCAGCTGCAGGCCGGCAAAATAGCGCAGCGCATCGGCCACGCTGTGTGATGAGAGTTTCTCCAGGTGGGCGCCGGTGAGTGTCTGCGAGGGAATGACCTCTTTGTGGTTATAGCGACTGGTGACGACCACCTCATCCACATGCTGGATGCTGTCGAAACGAGTGCGCTGCGGAGTCTGAGCAGCAGCAAATGAGAAATGAGAAATGAAAGAAATGAAAGAAACGAGAAATGAAAGAAATGAGGAATGGCAATGCAGAAATGAAGGAATGCTCTTTGCAGCATCCGTTATCATTTTCGCATGGAGGCAAACGGCCATCATTTCTAATTTCTCATTACTCATTACTCATTAAAAAATGGGAGACCCATTTGTCTCACGACATAAGTCTCCCGACTTATATAATAATACACGTATTCGCACCGTCGGCCTAACCCCAGAGGCGCTTCGGGTGCATGGTTACCACAGTAGGCAGGTCTTCTGACTTGCAGCCGGGTGTCAAACGTCTTCCCAATAATATCAGTGACATCGTGTTTGAACCACTAACAGGCTGCTTACAGCTGCGGGACAGTTGGGGATTCGCACCCCATTCCCTTACCTATGGCATTGCAAAGGTAATACTTTTTTCGTTTTCCACCAAGAAAAAATGGAGAAACTTTCATTTCTCCATCATATTTGTCGGGTAGATAAAACCGATGAGTCTGCTGCCAGCAACATCAATGCTCCAGCAGAATTCTGACGATGCGCTCAGCGGAGCGCCCGTCCCAGCGGTCGGGCAGTGCCCCCTCCTTCCAGCGGCCTGCCATGATGTCGGCAAGGGCATCTTGCAGCTTTGCAGCATCTTCGCCCACCAGAATATTGGTACCTACTTTGACCGTTTCCTGATGTTCGGTATAAGAATTCAGAGTAATGCAGGGCACATGGTTCCACGTCGCCTCCTCTGCCACATTACCCGAGTCAGTAATAACGCCTTTGGCGTGCGCCGTCAGGTAGCCAAACTCCAGGTAGCTCATGGCATCGGTCACCAGAATGTTGTCCAGATGCTGCTCATCGACCATCCGCTGTACCAGCTGGCGAGCCCTGCCCCTGAGTGGTGCAATCACCTTGACAGGCTGCGTTTGTGTCTGTCCACTGACAGCCTGCGTGTTGGCAGCCTGCTTATTGATGGCCTGTAGCATCAGCGAGAGATTCGCCTCGTTGGCCATCAATGCCTTGCGGTTCAGCGTGAACACCAGATAGGAACCGTCGGCAATGCCGGCAAGACATGCCGGACGTTGCCAACGGTCGTGGTTCTGTCTGAGCGAATCCATCAGGATGTTGCCCACCATATAGATTTTATGCATCTCGGCCCCTTCACGCGTGGCGATGCTGCTCTGTGCCACACCAGCCGTAAACAGCAGGTCGGACAGGCCATCAATCACCAGGCGATTGATCTCTTTGGGCATCTTGATGTCGAACGAACGTGTGCCTGCCACCAGATGAGCCAGCCGGAGTCCGCGTTTCTTGGTCACGATGGCAGCTGCCATCGTAGAAGCCAGATCGTCAACGACGATGACCGTCGCCACATCCTGATGCTGCTCCAGATAGCAGTCCATCTCACTCATCACGCGCCCCGTCAGCTCGTTCAGGTTTTCACAGTCCACACCCAGGAATACATTGGGCGCCGGCATACCCAGGTCACTGAACATCGAAGGCTCCAACGTGGGGTCATCGGCTTTACCAGCATACACGAGGTCATAGTCCAAATGCTCCGTACGCCCAATGGCAGCGATGATGGGAGCCACCTTCACAAAGTTGGGTCTCGCTCCTGTGAATATGCACACTTTCTGTTTCATCCTGTTCTATCTCGTCAGTATACCTTTAGACTTACATGGCCGAAGCGGCAAAGAGGTAGTCGTAGATGCAGGAGCAGATGCCGAAGAGTGCGATGCCCAAGGTGCAGACGGCCAACGCCACACGGGTGCTGGGGTCGGTGCGGAAGGTGGGCAGCGGACTGTCGGTCTGCTTGATGTACATGGCTTTGACGATGAGCAGATAGTAGTAGAGGCTCACCACCGTGTTGACCAAAGCGATGAACACCACGAAGTAGGCCCAGAAGGAGCCCTGCTCAGCAGCGGCCATGAACACGAAGAACTTAGAGAACATACCTGCAAAGGGCGGAATACCAGCCAGCGAGAACAGGGCCAACGTCATGAGGAACGCCAGCTTGGGGTTGGTCTGGTAGAGACCATCGTAGCTGGACATCAGTGTCGTGCCGCCATTGTTCTGCTCCACGGTATTGATGACAGTGAAGACAGCCATATTGGCCACCACATAGACCAGCACATAGTACATGAGCGATGCCATGCCTGCCTGCGACGAGCCTACGACAGCCAGCATAATGTAGCCGGCCTGCGAGATGGAGCTGAAGGCCATGAAGCGCTTGAGCTCGCTCTGACGGATGGCGAAGAGGTTGGCAATGGTGATGCTCAGCACGATGACGATGTAGAGCATGTACTCGTAATACTCAACCATCGGGGCAAAAGCCTTCATCAGGATAGCCATCAGCGCAAAGGCTGCAGCACCCTTCGACACCACGCTGAGATAACCCGTAATGGGGGTGGGAGCACCCTCGTAAGTGTCAGCCGTCCAGAAGTGGAAGGGAACAAGCGACAGCTTAAAGCCCAGTCCGCTGAAGAAAAACACCAAGCCCATGATGGTGAGCGGGGTGACACCCTCGTAGAGCGGGTTGGCAGCCAGCAGCTCGGTGGCCACATCGTCGAAGTAGAGTGTACCTGTGGCAGCATAGACAAACGAGATGCCATAGAGCATGATGCCGCTGGAGAACGTAGCCACCAGGATATACTTGGCAGCCGCCTCAGCACTCTTCTTTTTCCACTTGTCGAAAGCCACCAAGCAGGCCATGGGCACCGAGGCGGTCTCCAGTCCGAGGAAGAACATGAGGAAGTTGCCGCTGGAGGTCATCATATACATGCCCAGCAAGGTGGAGAGCACCAACAGGTGGAACTCGCCAGCATACTTGGATGCCTCGCGCTCCAGCCAGGGCTGAGCCATCACGACCACGATGCATGTACCAAAGGTCAGAATTATTTTCATGACCTGTGCAGCCTTTGTGGCGACATACATGCCACCGAAGGCCTCAGCGGGGCCAACAGTCGTGAGCATTATAGTCTGGCA
>Ga0326514_10001660_pt1 | contig 14400 bp, 31 predicted proteins | sample 3_2548_0518_D_FD_203653 | JGI IMG/M metagenome (GOLD analysis project Ga0326514, IMG submission 203653) | Bovine rumen microbial communities from UC Davis, California, United States - 3_2548_0518 | ecosystem: Host-associated > Mammals > Digestive system > Stomach > Rumen | place: USA...
CTTTCTTTGTTCACGATTCCTTGTGACCCTCAAATACCTAATGTTATTTAATCACTTTTTTATAAAAATATCAACCGTTTTTTATATCGGCTGTTATTTCATCATAGATTTTGCGATCTCGGCATACTCACCTTTGTTTTTTTCTACGGCATTTTTCAAAAAGCGGTTAGCCTCCATTTTGACCGTGCCCTCATGCACATATATGCCGTATTCCACGTTTGTGCCGATATATACCGCGTTTTCGTCATTATTAACGCTGTGGGTTATGCTGTTCCGCAAATTGCCCGTGTCAATCCTGCGTGGGCTGTTTTCAAGTTCAAGTTTGGAGTATCCCTCGGCTTGTATCCCGATCGCCTCTAATGCACGATTAACAGCATCATCCATTGCGGCTTTGAATTTATCGGTATTGTCTGTGATCTTTACGTCTGCCATTATTCGCCCTCAAAAAACTCACGCCAAAATGGGTTTTCCTTGTAAAACAACGCCAGTTGTTCGGCTGTCATTTTATCCCGATCAGAAAAAATGTTGTATTGCGTCTTTTTATCAAAACTAATAACAAATTCGCCCGTCACTTCATCGGTATTATCCAGCCACCAAACCCGATCATTTGGGTTTTCCTTGTACCACCTGTTATTTGATGCCACCGCTTGCCCCCTTCATTTGTTTGCTTGCATCCGTATTTATATACCCTAAAATGCCCTTTAATTCCTCGGTTGGCTGGAATGATTCAACATCAACCAGCGTCGCTTTGCTGGTAAGTTTGAAACCATAACTTGTTTTTTGACTTTTCGTGCATCCAAACCGCCGATTCAATGTCTGCGCAACCGTTCGCCCGTTAGCTTCAAAAGGTTTCCACCCGTTGCCGTTTTCTCTTGCTGATTGCATTTCAAGATATTGCAAACCGTCGTCTGTTTTACGCACTATCGCCGCGTGTTTGCCAGCCACTAAAATATATTCTTTGTCTTTTTCGATACCTTGTAATATTTTTGCCGTGTCGCCAGCCTCTTTTTTAATGGTATGCGTTACAGCCTTTGCATTTGCCGTTTCAAATACTTTATCAAGGTTGCTTGACCGCGAAAATAGCCTTTGACTTAATCCGCCCCTGTAATCAGTAACGTCAATACCGCACCTGTTCGCCACATAGCATAACGATAATGACGCACACGACCCGTTTGTTTGATCTCCGCCAGCCAGTTTTTCTATTATCTGTTCTGATTTTAACGGCGTTTGCATCGTCTTAACCGCGTTATGCTCTATTTTATCGGATGTTGCCGCGTTTTGTAACCAATTATAACTATCCATATTGTTTGTATGGATTGCGTTTGCCGTGGTTTTCGGCTGTGCTGATTTTGTCTGCGTTTGCGTGGCTTGTGTTGTTTTTGCCTTTTTGGGTGCTTTCGCCTGTTTCCACTCGTCGTATGTCATGCCGTCAAGGTCTTTATCCTCGCGGTATACCTGCGTGTTTCGCTCAAACCCCTTTATCTGACCAATAAGCGTGCATCTGCAATTCATAATCAAGTGATACGGCGCTGTCGGGTCTGCTGGATACATGATCTTTTCGCCCTCGACTTCAAACGGCTCGCCCACCTTTCGGCGTTGTCCGTCAAGTATCCTGTGTTCGTGCCTTGTCCTGCCGTCGATTGTTGCAACCCACTCTTGCACAACATCAATGCCCATATCGTTTGCACGCTTGAAGCCGTCAACACGCCCTGCGTTTTGTGTCGCTGTTGTCATTGTTCGTGCGTGCCTCACGCAATCTTTGTAATTGCTTGCGCCCACGTCATTTGCCATACGCTTTGCCAGTTTGGTTGTGCTCTCGCCCTGCAATATGCCTTGTATCGCCGTTGATTGTATGTTTTTCATGTTCCACTTTTTAAGCACACCTTTATCAATCAACTCCTGCGTTGTGCGCCCGATCTGCGGCAAAATCTGCGGATTATCACGCACCAGCCGTTCAACCGATTGCGCATCATACAGCGTATATGACGTATCCAGCCTTGCGCCTGTTTCTATCTGATACGTTGCAAAGTTATGATTAATAGCGTAAACCTCGGGCATATATCCGTCAGCGATGTTGCGTGCAATAACATCTGTTTTTGATAAATCAGCCGCCAACTTGTCGCGCATATCTTCCCAACGTTTGCCGACACACATTTGACCGTACCGCCAGTCGTTATATTCCTTTTGCGTGATCTCGCCAGCATCTAATAACGCCCGTTTTTTTTCGTCTTTACGGCGAAAAGCCGCAAAGTAATCATCAAGTTTTTGCTCAACTTCCTTTGTGGCTTGTCTGTATTCCTTGCGTAATCGCTTTTCTATATCTTCAAGGATTTTATCTGTTTCCTTGTGGGCAACGTCCATTATTCAACCTCTGTGCCTAAAAACAGCCCGTCTGCCTCTGCCTGCTCTGCAATCTCCTGCGCCCTGTCGCCGTCGCCTAACAACGTGACGATCTTCTGCACAACGTAATCTTTGGGCAACATCGTTGAGGCTGACAATACCGCCGTGATCTCCTCGGTTGTGTTAACCAGCATTGACCGCGTAAATGTCGGTGTTGCGTCTATGCCTGCCAGCGTCAGTATATGGTCAAGGAAATCGCCCAGCATATACTCATAATCATCGGCTTTCAAGTCCATCGGCTTGTATGCCGCTTTGATCTGCGCCGTTACCACGCTACCCGATTTAATATCTGCAAGGTTAAGCGACATATAATCACGGTATAGGTCGTTTTCAAGCCTTGTTAACAGATTATCCCTTGCGTCATACGGCAAATCAAGCGTTACCGCCTCGACCGATTGACCCTCGGCTGGCGATGCCGCGCCTACTAAACGCAAGCGGTCAAGGAATTGTGCCAAATCGGGGTCGTCCATACCGCCAGCACCCTTAATTATCCAATACAACTGTGCGCCGTCAAGGTCGTTTGCAAAGCCGTTCTTAATAAAGTCGTAAACGTCAATGCCCTCGCGTATCCCGACAAGTTCGGATTGCTTTTCGGGGTTGCCCCACAACGGCACAATCGGGAATGTCGGGTAATTCTCTCCGTCAATGATCTCCGTACCGTCAATGTCTGATTGACTAACAGTAATGATATATTTACGCTTGTCCTGCAATATCTCGCCTTTTCCGTCTTTCCAGCAGTATTCGGTATAGCCGTTCTCCTCATACAGTGTTGCACGCAACGGCTTGTCTGCATCTATCTGCCAAAACCGCACGCCAGCGCGTAACGCCCCGTTTTCTTCGTCATATAACGGCGCAAATTCCGTAATTTTGAACACGTCCAAATGGTCAAGATTCCAAAATCCAAACGAAACGCCGCCGATCAACGCGTATAACCCTGCCTTTTTAACCTCGCTGTCAAACCTTGCCTTTTGTTTATCGTCAGCAAACGGATTGTCGCCCCACGAAATGCCGTTACCCAATGAATATTGATTTTGCTGGGTTACAAAACGTTTGAAAAAGCCGCTGACAACCTTATGATTCGGCGACCACTTATCAACAACACGACCACCCGTCAATGTTGTCAGCATCTTTTGGAATTTCACAAGCGTTATATTGCGCTTTTTGTAATATTCCTCTGCAATCGCCCCGATTTTGTAATCATCGCTTACCTTGTGCTGGTGTATGATGTTCATTACAAAATCCATACGATTGTTTTCATTGTCCCCTACGTTAACAAGGTCTTGATAGGTTAACATTTTATTCCCCCTTATTGATATATGATTGATTTATACGGTGTATCCCGTTTGCCCCACAATACTCTAATAATGCTTGCCAAACTGTCGGGCGCATCGTCGTGGTCTGCATTCTCGTTATAATCTGTAATCTGTTCGATGTATTCCTCGTCAGTGCCCTCGACAAATATTACATTTTTCCACTCGGCTTTAAGGTACGATACGATCTTGATAAACTTGTTTTCATTTTCGGCGTATTCCGTTACCCTTTCGCCCTTGCGCCGCAAGTCTTTAGCCAAATAACCCTTATCGGCGTTTGTTTCGCAATATATCCGCCCAGCATTAAACCGCTTTCGCCAGTTTATGATCTCATCCTCGCAATCGTCAACGTGCTTGCGCCATAACTTGCCAAAAATATAATACTTGCCGTCTGTTTTGCGACATATCGTAAATGCTGTGTAATCGCTACCGCCGTAAGCCGCATCAATATGGCAATAATTTGATTGCTCTATCTTTGCCGTATCGCCGCCTGTAACAGGATTCGTAAATATAACGTCCTCTGCCGCAATATGCTTCAACATATAGTTAGCGGCAAATAGTGACGGCAACATGGATTCTTTCAACTCGGCTATTTCTTGATCGCTGATTAACCCCGTGCGTTTGTAATCGTACTTTTTGGGGTTTGGCATCAACTTAAAGCAATCATCCTTGTGCCACGGCGTACCCGTGTTGAATATTCGACCGCCGCGGTTTATGATGTTGCGCAATTCTTGATAAATCAGTTTTGTGCGCTCACGCTCTGCCTTTGATGTTCGGTCTTTAACGTTAACTATATCATCCGTGAATATCCTGTCAAAGTGCTTACCCGTTATTGAGCCACCCATGCCCATGCCTGTTAATTGTGCCGCGCCTCTCGGGTCATTTGTCAGATTAGTCGTGATCTCGGTTGCGCTGTCTTTTGCCAGCCGTAAATCAATGCCCCAAATCGCCTTTACAAATTCGCGCGTAATCGGGTGCTTTAGTATCCGTTTTGTCTGCGTGATAACCTCTTTCACATCGTCGTCGGTCTTTCGCATAAATAGGGTTTTGTCATTAGGATACAATATGATAATAACGGCAAATGCCACGCTGTCGCACGTTGTCTTGTATGACCCTCGGTGTGCTTGTAGCGTTTCGTCCTCTGTACCGAAAATCATATCAATAAGCCACTCGTTATGTAATTGCTCTAATTTATTAAACCCGACCGCTTGCCCGAATTTATACGGTATCAACGTCAGTATCTGTACCGCTTCTTGTCTTGTTAAGTTCATCAATCAATACGCCGATTTCTTCCCTTGTATTGTCTGTTATGCTGGATTCAACCTCGATGCTATCCTTTTGGTCAAGGTATTGTTTACCCAGCCATATTGCCATTGCCGCTGATTTTTTTGATAATTCAAACTGATTGCGCCTTAACTGTATTTTTAACGCCATAAATCCATTTTGCTTGAAATACTCTTGAAAAGTCATGCCAAATGTGCGCTTGCACCAGCGCGTCAGCGTGTCTATATTCGCCGTTTTGCCTGTTTCATCCCTAAAATACCAGCATATTTCCTCTTGATTGCATCCCAGCCCAACAAGGTCTGAAAACGCCTTTTTATCAAACTCCTTTTTTGGTCTGCCTGTTCTTGCCATTTATACCACCTCGGTTCTTTGGGTGTCGGCTGTCAGTTTTCTTTGTGATCAACCGTGTTTTATGTATCGCTTAAACTGTTTATACATCGCTTTGTTGCACGACGATAACTCTATGTATGTTTTATTTGCCTCGGGAAAAGTATGTAATGCAAAATGACTTTCCGACAACAAATACAGCCGCGTGTATCCTTGCGGCGTAAAATAATGCTCTGATATTGCCAGCACTGTAAACCCTGCATCGTGTATGATCTTGTCAAACACGTTTTTCAGTCTGTCGGGGTCAGTTTCACTTATCCATTTTCTAAAATTCCATATCTTTGCCGTCATAATCTGCCCCGATCTCTTTAAATTCCGTTTTTATTTTGGCAATATCGCCCTTATAGAATACTAACACGTCTTGATAAACGTGTGCAACCTTTCGGCTTTTCATGTATTTGCTGGCGCGTATCTGCGCTGTTCCCAGCGGCGTTAATAACTTGATGTTGTTATATAGCACCATGCCGTTACGGGTAAAGGTATGTATTATATCATTCGGGAAATTGTAATATGCGCCCTTTTTGTCGCGTATGTCGCCCACGACTATAACAGCAAACCTGTTTTCCTTTAGACACTTGATTGCATCTGTGAAAGCATCGTCTAATATCTGATAAAATTCTTTATATGTCGGCTGATTGCTTGCATCGTTTGGGTCGTCGCTGTAAACCTCTAAATCATAATACGGCGGACAACTAAACAATAAATCCTGCGACCCCCCCTCGATATGCTTTGCGACGTTGCGCCCGTCGTCGCATATATATACACAATCCATGCCGTCAGTACGTTCATTGTTAAAATCGACCTGTTCCTGTCGCAATTCGATGCCCGTAAAGGTATGCCCCAGCGTACCAGCAACAAAGCCAAATACCGTATCGCCTGCAAAGCAATCAAAGCAAAAACTGGTATCGTTTGGCGTAAACCATTTGAGTATAACTTCACTTAAAACGGGGTCAAGTATACTCGTTCCACTTTTTACAGTTTCAATGCTGTATGCCTTTGCATCCGATCGCGCTTGCCCCAAATCTCCGATTTTTTCATTCCACATACGTTTGCGGTCTATCCAATAACCCTGCCTGCCGTCAAATATGTCAAACGGCGGCACTATAAACCGATCATTTAATGAAGCGTGGTCTGTGTCGCTGTCAAATCCGATGCCAGCGTCCGACAAATCGAAGCCAAAATCAGCCATGTCAATATCAAGTATGTTGTCAAGTTCAATATCCAGCAAATCAACGTCAAAATCGGTGTTCATCGTTAATTTGTTGTGAACAAGCATATATGCCCGTCGCTGTTCGTCGGTCATTTCGTCAAGGCGAATAATCGGCACTTGCGTTATTTCGGGCATTTCCATTAACGCCAGCAACCGCCCGTGCCCCTCGACGATCTCGTTTTCATGCCAAACAGCAATCGGGTCGTTCATGCCAAATTCGGCGATTGACCGCTTTATCTGCTCGATCTGTTCCGCCGTGTGTACCTTTGCGTTGTTTGCGTATGGCTTTAATTCCTGCTTATCAACGTATTCGATTTTTAAATCCATGTTATCTCCTTAAATTGCAACAATCATCGGGGTTGTGGTTAAAATTGTTCTGCCAGTATTTGTATGCTGTGTCCTCGTCCTCACATACTGACATTTCCTTAAACCCCGTGATATTTTTGATCAATGCGATTTTCTTTTTTAACGGTAAATGGCAATATCCGCTTTGTTTTACCGTGTATTCGCTGTAATCTATGTCAAACCACTTTTTGACCCATGTATTGACCCGTAAAAACTCGATCAATATTTTGTCTATGCCTAACGCGTTTAAACGGTCAAAATCGACGTTTTGTGGTATAAACGGAGATAATCTTAATTGCACGTCGAAACCGTCGTTTTGCAACCTTAAAATCGCTTTTACACGGTCGCTCGGCTTGCTAGCCTTTTCATACGTTGCCGCCAAATCGTCGTCAAGCGTCGTAACCGTAACTTGTATATGTGCCAAATCTTTGTCAAGTATGTCGGCGTAATCAGCAACCAGCGCGGACTTTGTAACAATCAAATACGGTATGCGTCGGCGGTTCAATATCTGTATTGTTTTGTATGTGTTGCGATGCAAAACCTCAAGCGGCTGGAAACAATCGGTCATGCCGCCCAGCCTTATAACTTGATTGCGTTTAACCTTTTTGATCTCTTTGCTTATATCCGCGATATTTGCGACCGACGGCGTTTGCGCGTTCCACAAACCGCGAAAGTCCAGCAACGATTTTGCATAACAGTATTTGCAATCATGCTGGCAACCGCAACCGTATGTATCTAACCGATACGGATAATTGCACTTGTCGCCCTCGTTGCCGTCAACCATTTTGCCAACGCTCTTAAAATCTTTCATTTCGCCCCCATAATATCACATTTTGCCGTTATCTTCAATGATTTTGATTATTCTTTCAACCGCTACCTCTGCAACAAGCCGTAATTGATCATCGGTGTATTTATCCTTTTCGTATTGCATTTGTTTCCAGCCTGCTATAACACCGTATATCTTGTTTAATATATCATCACTATTCATTATCGCCCTCCAACTTATCTATGCAATAATCAATCGCTAATCGTTCAACCTCGCTGTATCTTACCGACATTCTCATAACTGTTAAGATACCCTTTACCGCTTCATCGTCCAGTCCGAGATAATCTGATCTATCGCCGCTCCTATCCCTATCCCGACTAGGAACATATACCCTGCAATCAGAATCCACGTCATTTGTTCTTTGAGTATCTCTTTGAGCATAAACCGCACCCCCTGCAACGAATATCGTGGCTAATATCATGCCGCCCATTAAACCAAAACAAAACATTTCCATATCGTTCACTCCTTATCTGTATTTATCTATAATCTCCGTTTTTAGAAATCAACAAAAAAGGTGATTATAGCGTAAATTAAAAACCCACCTACTATTATTTCCAATAATCTCATAGATTCATATCCTCATGTGTTTTTTCGTACCAATCGCAATAAACAAAAGAAAATAAACTACCCAAAAAGAATGATATACTGCACATAATTCCAATCATTACCCTCACTCCTTATCAATAAATCTGCCTACTCCGAATCCTACAAGCACCCCTAACAGAAACGCACCTACAAGCGCATACCCTATATGTAACCCATACTCCCACGCTCCTTTTATTCTTCCTCACTTTCCTGTGGCTCTATACGTTCACACATCGTTTTTCTCACATACTTTGGAAAAGGCAACCCTTGTAATGGTATTATTTCCAATGGTCTGATACATTTGTATCTGTCAACGCATTTCCAATGTCCATTCTTGAATTGATGCGCTTCGTTTGGATATTCTACCCAACAAGTGCAATATGTCATTCAGCACCTCTCTTTAGCTTTCCTAAAACATCATCCACTGTATCCTCAAGATTCTCTTCAACAAGCCACTCAATCACTGTGGCAACACTTTCGCCTACCTTTGCCGCCGCTTCGTTCAGACGTTCTGCTTCGGTGTCATATATGGTTATGTTTGTCATATATCGTCCTCCAAAATACCCCGTAAATCCTCGACAACCTCACTGTATGCCCTTATTGCTCCCATGATGTAAGTCATTCCCAGAGATTGTTCCCTTGCGTCCTGTTCTAAATTCTCTATCTTGTCCGTGTACTGTTCTATCAGCCATTCGATGTTTTCTCGCATTAAATCACTCCTTCCAATCTGTCGGCGCATTCAACAATCCGTTGCATCGGTAAATCGTACCATGTTTCGCGATGATCGTTATACGTTATCGTTCCCAGCCTTGCGGTCAACATCAGTGCAAATGCCGCCTGCATTATCTGTTTTTTCATCAGTCTGCTCCTCGTTAATCGGTATTATGTCACTGTCGGCAAACGTCCAGCCATACGTCTTGTTTGCCTTTTCGTCCTTTAGCGTGTACCGCAACTTGCCGTTCTCGATCGCAATATCAGCAACGCGTGCTTTGATCATTACCTGTTCCCCTTGTTCGTAAATATTAACTGTTTTCATGCTTTTTAACTCTCCTCTGTGTTTTAATTAGTTCAATTATGTACTCCGCCAGCACTTGTAGATACATCATCGGATACCGCCTCACGGCTTGCTGGCATATTGTGATCAGTTCTCGCTTTTCCATAACAGACGATTCCCGATCTAATTCAGATATGTTCCATTTTTCCCAGTATCCGTTGTTGCGCTGGCGTTCCCACTCGCCGTTTAACAATAATTCTTTGTCAATAAAATCAACCCGTTCTATAACCTTTTCGTTGATGATCGCGTCGCTCATTTCACATACCCCGTTAATACCATGATTAACCCGATTATCAGCCATATAACCGCCGCTCCGTAATTGCCGCGCCCTGTTATTGCCTCTGCCATTCCAGCAATGGCTAAAAATGTTGTTACAACCCCTAAATAATATACTTTCATGCTCCCACGCTCCTATTCATAATCTTGCATATACTTTGTGCTTTTTTCTTATCGCCCACGCTACCAAACACAGGAATATTACTGTATCCGCGCATATGGCAATAATAGATACCCTCTTTTTGTGATACCACATATGGCTTTTTGCGATCACTCATTTTCCCTCCTTTCCTGCCATACAAATGTATTGTCGTCCGAAGTCCAGCCTGTTCTTGTCGGCTTTCCTCGGCTATAACAATCACAATATCCTTGCGGCAATCTGATCTGCCCCTTATCATCAAACGCCCTTAAATGCCCCGTTATCGCCGCGTAATTGCACATATATCCGTAACCGCTGTTTGATTTCATTCGGTATTTGCATTGCCTACATACCGCTTGTGTTGCCTTGATTAACATTTGTACTCCCCTTATATATAATAAACATATTGATTTATATTGTCAACTATTTTCTTCAATTTGCCCCGTGATCTTTTGCGTTACACCCTTAACCATATCCGCAAGTGCTGGCGGCACTTTATCATCAAACTGTTGCCGCTGTACTATTGTGCGGTAATTGCGCTGGAAGTTCGACGCGATCACGGTGTTAACGTCGTCAGTATCAGACATTGCCCATTGTCTTATCATATTTGCGCCGCCGACCGCCTTTTGTACCAGCGACGGCAATTCCTCAAACCTTTCCGCGCTGTGATAATTGCCGTCTTGTATTGCACGTTTAACCATTGCCCACGCCTCGCCCTCGGATATATACTCGTTATCCTTTGGCTTGTTGATACAGCCAATGATCTGCGACGCACTCGGAGCAAACCCCGTGTTGCTGGTTTTCATGTAGATTTTTAATGCGCCCATTGCCTGTTCTGCCGTATAATCAGCCAATGCCCAGCACCATGAATCAACCGCAAGGGTAAAATCATCGGGTTTGAAGTTAGCATACAGTGAATTGATAGTCAGCAAAAACTTTTTGATTTCCTCTCGGCTCATTTTACACCCCCTTTATGCGTTCATCCACTTATCATACAACGTTTGTGGCTGGCTTTGTGCCGAATACTGTTTTTTGTATCCTTGTTCTTTGACCGCATCAAATACCCACTTGCGCATACATAAATAATGGCTTTTGGCTTTATATCCTTTCATTTCGATATACTCGTCAAGGTATTTAATAGCGTCGTGTGTTTCTGCCTCGCCGTAATCGTTAAACAACTGATCGCGTTCTTTATCGGTTAATTTGACGTGCGCGTATTCCCCGTATTTATGCTTTACATTATCATTAACCTTTACATTATCATTATCATTGTCATTATCATTATCAGTATCATTTACATTATCATTATCAGTCGCACTTGATAACACTTGTTTACATTTGTTGTCATTTGTTATCATTTGTTGCGTTTTGTTTTTTCTTGCCTGCGACCTTTTTTCGCAAATATCTGCGTATTTGTCAGCGTCCGCATCTAATTGCTCACATATCATGGCATATATCGCCGCAATAACAGGGTCGTTAACCTCTGCGCCCTCGCCCAGTTTATACGCGCATACCGCTTTTATCAGTTTTCCAGCCGTTTCATCGGGCAAACCGCAAAACAGCCGTGACCAATTATCATATATCACAAATGATTTTTTATCAGCCATAATTGTACCTTTCAAATAAAAAACCCATAATCAAAGGCGTGCAGACCGATGATTATGAGTTTTATGTGCCAGTTATGTTGTTTTCGCCCGATCATGGACTGCACTCCATAACCGACAACATAACAATAACATATCATCAGACCGATTGCAAGCCTCAATCAAACAGGGATAATTGCCCGTCGATCTGATCTCGTTTTAACAACCGCTTGTGGCTCTTTATGCCCTTTAATATCTCCCGTGCCCTGTGCTGTTCCTGTCGTATGTAATGGGTCAAATTCGGGTCGTCGGGGTCTGTTGCTATATAATAGCCGTTGCCCACGTTAATAATCGGATATTCGGCTTTTAACGCCGCGATTGTTGACCTAACTTTGCGGTCGCTGTGACCTGTTAGCGTTGCCAGCGTTTCGCGGCTGATCGCCTTGTCTGCCGCTGTCGGTAAATAATCAATTACACTTGTTATCATATCTATACTCCTTTTCAATATCATTCGTTATTTTGTTCCAACTTTGCCTTGATTGTCTGCATCCGCTTGATTATATTACGGGTGTTATGCTTTGATATACTGTCAAGGCAATTATCCAAATGCTCGGTTTCAATCTGTAATTGCATCGCCAATATGTCGGTCAGCAATTCAGCCTGTGACGGCGTTAATTTAATGATCATTCGTATATACCCTCCGTGTATTCCTCAATCTGTGACCAGCATGGGCAATTCGGCTTGTCGTTAACAAAATGTTCCTCAAACTGTGCCTCGGTCAAATAATCAGCCTTTTTGCAATCCGACGCGTCGGTTGATCTGTCGTAAAAAAAGTGTTCGCACGTCCAGCAATCCTTTAACATCATTGCACCCCCTTTTTGTCTAAATGGTCGATAATCATATCAAACACGTCCTGCCTTGCATCCATGATCTGTTGTGATATATACGCCGACAATGCCAACGCCAGCGTATCTGCAAGGGTAAACCCGTACTGGTAGCATATAGCCGTGATCTCGTTCTGTATCTCGTCAATCGTTTTCATACTGATACCTCCTCAAAATCCTTGTAAACCTCAAATTCCCTTGATAACTCCCCGTCATTAAACGGCAACCGCATCATTGCTTGCCCGTGCTTGTTTGCCTCGTCCTCGGTGTCAAATCGGTCAAATTCCGATAGCCAGCCGTTTGTTGATGTTTCCGTCCATGTTCTGCATATCCAACCCTTAAAAACTGATTTTCTCATATTCCTAGTTCCTTTCAACTAAAATAACGATTATAACTCAACGGCAATTTATCCGCCCGATCTGTCGCCGCCATGCCGTCAACAACGCCGTCGCTGTGCAAAAACCTGTCAAGGTATGCGCCGTATTCTCTTTCCCTGCGGTATGCGCTTTCCGCATATCTTTTGCACATATCCTCATAATTTGCTCGTATAACTTTTACGTCAGCCATGTTGCACCCCCTTTTATGCTTCTATAACATCAATGATCTTGCATCTTGTCAGTACGGTCTGCTTTTCGCCGTCGTATTCGCTATGATCTTTGATTGTACCTTTAAGCGTTACCGTGTTGCCTTTTTCAGCAACCTTATATTGACCGTTACCCAGCGCAACATATACGCCGTTTGACGTTTTCCATATAAACGTATTGCCGTCTGTATCCTTAAAAGCGTGTATGTGCATCGTATCTGTGCCATATCCAGCGTATGACGGCTGTTCCCATGTTGCCGTATGGTCAAGCGTCAAAGTCATTTCCACGCGGTCGCCGATGTTGCCGACGTGCTGGCTGATTGCCTTTACCGCCGCGATCTCGGCTTCGCGCTTTGCCTGCTCCTCGGCTTTGCGCTGTTCCTCTGCCTCACGCTTTGCGTTTTCTGCCGCGATCTGTTCGGCGATCTGTGCCTCGCGCTTTGCACGCCTTGCATCTGCCTTTGCCGCGTTTTCGGGTGTCATAATGGTTTCGGTTTCATCAACCCAACCTGTGCCGTTACACTCAAAGCACTCGCCAGCGTAAACGTGTGCGTATGCTGATATAACGCCCTGTCCTGCACACTTCCAGCATTTAACACGGTATGCAACCTTGATATTGCCGTTCTTGTATGTCTGTATAAGGCTTGCGCCTGCTGGTGCTGATTTCATAAGTTCCTGTGCTGTCATAATCACTCCTTTGGGCGGTTTAGCCGCCGCCCTCGGCTTGCTGGTTTATGCTTCTGCTATGATCTGTGGCATATGGTTGTCGCCGAAACCCCATGTTTCCCACTCGTAATCGTTGCCGTGAAAAACGTTAAAACAATGTGCCTTGCATCCCTTGCCACATACGCAACATTCAAAACCGCCCTCGCGTCCGACGTATTCAGCGATAACCACGTCGCCCCTGTCATTGATCTTGTACCTTTTACCGATTTCCAACTTTGCCATATCGTACCCCTTTCGGTGCTAACCCTTGTTACAATCATATAGTACACCTTGCGGTTGATAATGTCAACATATATTTTTATTTTCTTTGCATTTTGAAATATTTTCTTTGCAAACAAAAAGAGGCGGCATAATTGCCGCCCCAGTATCCCGATCAATTAAACGGGATTTCCTCGTCAATATTGTCGGGTATCTTCATAAATTCGTCAGTCGGGTTTTCTGTCGGCTGTCCGATTGTTTCGGGTGCATCAGCCTTTTTTTCGACAAACTCGGCGCGATCAACAACAACATCGCTCGTATATACTGTTTTGCCGTCCTTATTGTCATATTTGCCCGTTTGTATATGCCCTGTGATACCAATTTTCATACCCTTGCGGAAATACTTACCGATAAATTCGGCTGTTTTGCCGAATGCCACGCACCCGATAAAATCCGCACCCTCGCCGAAACGGTCAACCGCCGTTGTAAAGCGTGTAACCGTTGTCGGGTTTTCTCCTGCTGTTTGCCTTTCGTCGGGGTCTTTGGTTAACCGTCCAATTCCGTTCCATACATTCATAAATAATCTCCTTTCATAAGTACGACCGCCCAA
>Ga0326514_10001663_pt1 | contig 14382 bp, 5 predicted proteins | sample 3_2548_0518_D_FD_203653 | JGI IMG/M metagenome (GOLD analysis project Ga0326514, IMG submission 203653) | Bovine rumen microbial communities from UC Davis, California, United States - 3_2548_0518 | ecosystem: Host-associated > Mammals > Digestive system > Stomach > Rumen | place: USA: California...
TTATACACCTTCTCCCAACGGCCCTCGTTCAGATACGATCGACAACTGCGACCAGCCATCGCAGCATTCACAATATCAATCTTCGTTTCGTCAAAGACCGTATTGGCTACTGCACCCCAGCCCCACATACCATTCTCATCTTTGTCAGCATTCTTCACCGTACTGTCACCCGTAATAAACACGACAGGCTTTCTCTCGGTACGTGTCAGGTCGTACACGGGCAACTGCACATTGCGCATCATAGCTTTCAGTGGATTCAGTGCTGGGTTGTGGCTGGCCATAATGCCCTCAGCAGCAGAGCGGGCATTCATCATCGCCCCAAAGCGACTAGTATGTATCTTGTCTAAAAAGAAGTGATAACTCGTCTTCCACTCACCATAAGCGTCCAGCTTCTTTCCAGATATTTCATTTAGATCGACAAAAGGCACTCCCTCTTCTGCTGCTACCTGCATCAGCCACTGTGTGTGCGGCTTACGGACTATCTTGCCCTTCTCGTCGTAGGCATTGCGGGGTGTAAGTGACATTAAAATGGGATAACCGCCTTTCGCGCGTACATCATTTATATACTTACGTATATAACCGCCATAGCTATAAACTGTCTCTTTCTCACCCGTCTCTTTAATGGTCACGTTCAGCGTGTCATTACCCGTTCCGGGAATACTGGCCCGAGCACGCCCGGAGTCATACGGACCGTTGTCATTATGACCAATTGAGATGATGACCCAGTCACCCGGACGGATAGCCTGGCGAATAGGATTCCATAGTTTGTTATAGAACGTACGGCTACTCATGCCGCCCAGTGCCTGATTCTCCACCGTAATACGTGCAGGGTCAAAATACTCATGGGCATAGTAGCCCCATCCCCACTGGCCGTTATTACCATTACCCAGCGTACCCGTACGCATCGTGGAATTACCTATCAGGAACAACACAGGGTTATTGCCCCTGCGACTGGAGCCAGGAACAGGTCTGGCAGTCATGGCCTTCGCAATACTGTCTGGCGTATTGTCTACCACCCCATTTACATCTTTCACACCACCACGGTCAACAACCTGTGACGATGCAGACATAGCAAGTACAGTCAAAATACTGCATAGAAAACCTCTCATCATATGATCACGTTTTAGATATCAATTAGTTTTATTATGCAAACTTACACATTTTTTTGGATTTACAATCTATCTATTAGGAAAAATTAGGGAAAATGGGAAAAAATCGCCAAAATATTTTCATAAATGCAAAAAAGTGCTTATATTTGCACGTCCTAACAAACCAAGTAGAATCTACTAATGCTTTATTTATGAATAAAACTAATTTTATGAAAAGTACTGTCATGCCATTTGTCATGATGTGCTCTGCTATGCTTCTTACCCCGCCAATGTTGGGTATGCAGAACGCCTACGCCTCTGTACAGCAGCAAGGTAGCATTTCTGGAACGGTTATCGACAGTAAGGGCGAACCTATTATTGGTGCCAGTGTAGTGATTTTAGGTGGTAAGACCGTTCAAGGTACGGTAACGGACTTTGATGGTAACTTCACATTAAACGTTGCCCCTGGTACCCAGTTAAAAATCTCGTATGTAGGCTACAAGGAGTTGACTGTGAAAGCAGCCAAAGGCATGAAGATCACCCTCGAAGAGGAGTCTACCTTGCTACAGGGTGTCGAGGTCGTTGCCTATGGTGTTCAGAAGAAAGTCACCGTTACCGGTGCATTGTCATCAGTCAAGTCCGAAGACTTGGTGCGTACACCAGTATCTTCAGTCAACAACGTGTTGGCCGGCCAGCTTTCAGGTGTGACAACCGTTCAGTACTCTGGTGAGCCTGGTAGCGATGCTGCCAGCATCTTCGTCCGTGGTAAAGCCACATGGGTTGACGCCAACCCACTCATCCAAGTGGATGGTGTTGAACGTGAAATGTGGGATATCGACCCCAACGAAATTGAGAGCATCACCGTTCTGAAGGATGCTTCTGCCACAGCCGTATTCGGTGTACGTGGTGCTAACGGTGTTATTCTGATTACGACCAAGCGAGGTGCAGAAGGAAAAGCCAAGATATCGGCCAGTGTTTCTTTCTCTGCCATGACCCCTACCAAGATGGTCGAATTGGCCAATTCCTATGAATACGCCAATTTCTATAATCAGATGCGTGCCAACGATGGACAATCGGCAACATTCTCTCCATATGTCATCCAGAAATTCAAGGATGGCAGCGACCCCATACGTTTCCCGAGCATGGACTGGGCCGATTATATCATGAAAGACGTTACGCTCCAGCAACAGCATAACGTTAACATCTCTGGTGGTAACAAGAAAGTCAAGTACTTCATCTCGGCTGGTATGTTCACACAGGACGGTTTGTTTAAGCAGTTTGGAGCCGATTACGATTTCGGTTACCAGTACCAACGTTTCAACTATCGTGCTAATATCGACATGAACGTCACCAAAACCACTCTGCTCAGTGTTAACGTGTCTGGTAAGGTAGACGATAAGGACTCCCCCCGTACCGGACAGGGTTCTGGCGGCATGATCAAAGCTATCTATCAGGCAACACCATTTGTTAGCCCTGGTATTGTCAACGGACGCTATATTGTCAATTCTGACAAAACGACAGACAACCTGAATTTCGACCAGAATCCAGACAATATGCTTCCTTTCGTTGGCTCATCTCCTATGACCTATTATGCCTATCAGCCTGGAGCTTTTCAGGACAACAGCAACAAGCTCAGTTTCGACCTCATTCTTGACCAAAAGCTTGATTTCATTACCAAAGGTTTGTCTGCCAAGTTGAAAGGTTCATATAACAGCTCATTCTCCTCACGCCGTACCATCACAGCAGAAATAGCCAACTACACCCCCATCCTGCAAGCGGATGGTGAGAATATTTTATACCGTAAGAATGGCGACACAACACCTCCTACCTACTCCACAGCTGTTAGCGGTCATGGTAGAAACTGGTACGTCGAAGGTTCTGTCAACTACAATCGTGTTTTTGGTGAGCACACCATATCCGCACTGGCCCTTTACAACCAGAGTAAGGAGTACTACATCAGTGGAGCCTATTCTGACATACCCCGAACCTATGTCGGACTAGTAGGCCGTATCACCTACGACTGGAACAACCGCTATATTGCAGAATTCAACATTGGTTACAATGGTTCTGAGAACTTTGCACCTGGTAAGCGTTTCGGTGTATTCCCTGCAGGATCTGTAGGATGGGTACTTAGTGAAGAGCCGTTCTTCAAGCCCCTTAAGAAAGTCTTCAGTTTTCTTAAACTGCGTGCCTCTTGGGGTAAAGTAGGTAACGACAAGATTGGTGGTAGCCGATTCATGTACGTACCCGATCCTTATTATGTAAATACGACTGCATTGGCAGAGCGTATTGGCAAGGACACGAACCCCTATGCTTACAACTTCGGTGTTGAGAATGGTACTGTTGCCAAAGGTGCTGTCGAGGCTGCCAAGAACAATCCTAACGTTTCATGGGAAACGGCCTTTAAGCAGGACTATGGTATCGATGTCAATTTCCTGGACGACCGCCTGCGCGGTGTCTTCGACTACTTCCGTGAGAAACGTAAGGACATTCTGCTGCAAGACATGACTGCTCCTACCATCCTCGGTTTCACTGTTCCCTACAGCAACCTCGGTGAAGTGAAGAGTTGGGGTTGGGAGGCATCGCTGAACTGGAACGATAAGATCGGACCCGATTTCCGTTATTGGGCCAAGCTCAACATCTCATACAACCAGAACGAGATTATCGAGAAGTTTGAAGCACCCCAAGCTTATAACTACATGTATGAGCGCGGCCAGCGCATTGGCTCCCGTTCACTCTACAAATTCTGGAAATATTACTACGATGGTGCAGAGGCTGACTACGAGAAAGAGTTTGGCTCAGCATTCCCCACCCAGTTGGTGGGCGAGCTAAAGCCCGGTGACGCTGTCTTTGTAGACCTCAACAACGATGGCAAGATTGACGGCAACGATATGTTCCGTGGCAATGCGTACACCGATGACCCAGAGTATATTGCCGGTCTCACCATTGGTTTCCAGTGGAAGCGTTGGTCATTCAACACACAGATGACATCCGCATGGAATGTATCCCGTGTCATTTCTGACGTATTCCGTCGCCCCTTCCAAGCAGCAAGCACCAATACTGATGGCGGACTGCTGAAATACCATCTCGACCACACGTGGACTGCTGAGAATCCCTCACAAGGTGCAGAATATCCCCGCGCCACATGGCTTAATGGCGATCAGAACTACGCAGAATGCACACTTTATGAGAAAGATGCCAAGTATTTCCGCGTGAAGACTATCCAGCTGGCTTACGACTTCAACTTCCCATTTATGAAGAAGATTGGTCTCAACCAACTACAGTTGGCGCTCAGTGCTTATAACTTGCTGACCTTCTCACCCTATCTTTGGGGTGATCCTGAGACACGCGCCAGCAACGCTCCTTCTTATCCCTTGCAGCGTTCATACACTGCCAGTGTGAAAATTGCATTCTAATGGTGCTAATGGTTTAAAATAAAATAGAAATCTTATGAAACTTCAACATATATTATACGCTTCTGCCCTCTCATTAGTCTCTGCTACAGCATTTATGGCATGTACAGACGACATTAAGTTGGGCGACAGCTTTGTAGAGAAGGCACCTGGCGGTACGGTTACCATTGACACCGTATTCAACAGTGCTGAATATACCCGTCAGTTCCTCACGGGTATCTATGGAATGCAGTATTACGGACTGCCTTTCTCAAATGCCTCAGGACTACCTACCAGCCAGAACAGCTATCAAGGCAAACTGGATGGTCTGACAGACATTTATCAAATTCACTGGAATGGTACTGCTATTTTCAATAGCTATTACAGCAATACCCTTTCTGCCAACAACGACCCTCTTATATCGTTCTTGAACGATAAGGTTTGGGCAGCTGTTCGCCAAGCATATCTTTTGTTAGAGAACATTGACAAGGTGCCTAACATGGACGAGGAAGAGAAGCAAAGTATCATAGCTCAGGCAAAGTGTCTGATTGCAGCTCGCTATTTTGATCTATTCAGCGTTTATGGTGGACTACCCATCATTGACAAGGCTTACACAGGCCTGGAAGGCGACTATACAAAATTACGCCGAGCTACAATAGAAAGAACCGTTGACTATATGGTAAATCTGCTTGATGAAGCCATTCCTCATCTGCGTTGGGCTTGGGACGGCAATACTACCGACACCGATGCCTACAACAACACAGGCCGTTGGACGGCAGCTGGTGCACGTGCCTTGAAAGCTAAAATCCTCTTGATTGCAGCATCTCCACTTTACAACGCTACTGAAAGCTATTTCGGTGGAGCTTCACAAGCCGAGAAGGACAGTCTTGTATGGTATGGTGACTTCAAACAGAGCCGTTGGGAACGTGCTGAGAAAGCCTGCCGTGAATTTTTCGCTGCAAATGGTGAAAACGACCCGACAAGTCTTTCTTTGGGAACGGGTGGTACCTTCTACAAGTTGACACAAGCCACAGAACAGTCAGCTGATGCTTATCGTCAGGCTTATCGTATGGGTTATATTTATGAAGGTAGCCAAGAGGTGATCCATTCTACTCGTGTAGCCACGATTTACGGTTCACAGGGAACATATGCCTGGTGGAACTGGGTAGGGCTGGGCCGTAATTCTTATTGCCCAACTGCTGAGTATGTCGAAATGTTCCCTTGGTCAAATGGTGAGCCTTTTGTTTGGGGGAAAGATCCCGAATATACACTACTGAATAATAGTAATCAGAAACTGACACCCGACGGACAAATCTTCTTCAGTCCTGTTACGAAGTCAGGCCGCCGTACCATTCAGAAGTATGCCATTCGTGACCCGCGTCTCTATGAGAATGCCATTGTCAACGGTCAGCAGATTACACTTGACTGGACAACGGGCAAGTCTTCTGGTGACATCTATGAACTTTGGACTGGCGGTTATGACGCTGCTCAGAACATTGCCAAAACCTCTGGTGAGATTGTAGAGCAGCTTACCTTCAAGTTCTCCACAGGCTTCGGTACCATTAAATACTATCTGGGTGAGGAGTATCACCGTAAGTTTATGCACTGGGTCTATCTGAGTTACGATGAGATGCTTCTGATGTGGGCAGAGACACTGGCACAGACTGGCAACTATGCTGGTGCCCTCAACTGCGTCAATCGTGTTCGTGCCCGTGTAGGTCTGGACCCCATTGAGAAGTACATCCCCAGCCTAACCTCCAACAAGGACCGGCTGATAGAGGAAATCCTACGTGAGCGTGCCTGTGAGTTAGGTATGAGCAATAACCGCTACTACGACATGATTCGCTACAAGCGTTCTGACTGGATGACCAAGGAACTTCATGGTTTGAAGATTATCCGTCTTCAGAATGTGATGGGTGAATATATAGAAAACTACAACGCTTATAAAGGCACCGACAAGGACAATGGTGTTGCAGAACCCGACCACTTCAAATACGAGAAATTCACTCTCCAGAATCGCCGCCGTGTAATGTGGGACTTGGACCCCAACTCCAACGAAGTCAAGAAGTGGTTCCTCTTCCCGATGCCAATTACAGAAATCAACAAGGGCTATGGTTTAGTGCAGAACCCTGGCTGGTGATCTTTTGCATAATAATAAAGAAAAATGTAAAAAAGATAAGATTATGAAGAAAAGAAATATATTTGTGCTTTCCCTGCTTGCAGGCATCAGTCTGCCAGCAGCTGCACAGACAGACAGCACAGGCATTGACTTCGTTGACCAAGTCATTGAGGTTGGAGCCGAGAAGGCGTTTACCCGAGAGCAGTCAACTGCTTCAGTCTCGGTCATTACCAGAGAAAACGTAGACAAACGTTCTGCTAAGAATATCGGAAATTCTATTATTGGTCAAGGCAATGGTCTGATGTCTTTAGACGGCAGTGGCACTTATTTTGTCCAGAACCCCACGTTCTACGTCCGTGGTCTTCAAAGTTTGAGCACCAGCACACCGCTGATTCTGGTAGATGGTATAGAACGTGAGATTTCTGTCGTTGCTCCGGAAGAGGTAGAAAGTGTTACCATTTTAAAGGACGCTGCCGCTACCTCACTCTATGGCTACAAAGGAGCCAATGGTGCCATTTTGATTACCACCAAACGCGGTAAGTATAACTCTAACGAGATGTCTATTCATTATGACCACCTCATCAACTATCAGATTGACCGTCCCAAGTTTGTCAACGGTGCAACATATGCATCTGCCATGAACGAGGCTCTGGCCAACGAGGGTAAGGCTCCCCGTTATGATGCCAATGCCATAGCAGCATTCCAAAGTGGTCAGTATCCTTACCAATTCCCAAGTGTAAACTGGGTTGACGAAACATTCCGTCATCATGGCGTAACCAATAAGGTTGGTATTGACTTCACTGGCGGTGGCGAGCGTTTCCGATACTATACTGCCCTGAATCTGCTATCTGATAAAGGTTTCATCAAGACCCCTGATGCTACTGACGGATATTCCACACAGGACAAGTACGTTCGTGGTAACCTGCGCATTAATCTGGATATCGACCTCACCCCGACTACCATGCTGAAGGCTAATGTGTCAGGAATACTGAGCGAGGTTTCCCAACCTGGTAGTCAGGCCACTCTATGGAGTAACATCTACAACTTGCCATCTGCCGCATTCCCCATCAAGAGCGAAGAAGGAGACTGGGGTGGCAACTCTACTTGGGCTGGTACTCTGAACCCCGTTGGACTCTCAACAGATGCAGCATATTATAAGATTCACGAGCGCGGTATCTTTGCAGACCTGACACTGCAACAGGATCTGTCTTCATGGGTCAAAGGTTTAGGGTTCTTCCTCAAGGTTGGCTATGACAGTTACAGCACCCTTTACGAAGACCACAGCAAGACCTATGTATACGGAAGTTATCCTGCTGTATGGACTGATGGCGTTCTCAGCAAGGGAACCTATTTCTCTGGAGGTGAGCGTACTGAAATGAGTAAAAGCGCTGCTACACGGTCATTCGCACGTCGTCTAACAGCTGCAGGCGGCCTCAGCTTCGACCGTTCTTTTGGCGACCACTATGTTTACAGCCAGTTGAAGTGGGACTACGATTATCAGCACACCAATGGCGGCAACAGCTCCATCTATCGTCAGAATTTTTCCTGGTGGTCACATTATGGATACAAAGGCAAGTATCTGGCTGAGTTGTCATTTGTATACAGCGGTTCAAGCCGTCTTGCTCCTAACACCAAATGGTCTTTCTCACCTACTTTTTCTCTTGCGTGGGTTGCTTCAAAGGAAGATTTCCTGAAAGATGTGAAATGGCTCGACTTCCTGAAACTGCGTGCTTCTATAGGTAAGTTGAATGCAGATTATCTGCCCGGTGACGATATGGATGTCTGGACTTATTATACCCAAAGCTACACAATAAGTGGTGCCTCTGCCTACTATTTCGTAGATGCAACTGCAGCACAGGACATCTACGGAACCACGACGTTAGGCACAATGGCTACCGTAGCTCCCAGCCACGAGAAGGTCACCAAGTTCAACATTGGTTTCGATGCTACTCTTTTCAAAGGTCTGAATATTGAGTTCGACTATTTCCACAACCACCGCTATGACATCTGGTGCTCTGGTGCCGGTGCTTATACATCACTCATTGGTTTTGGCGCTCCTTATGTGAATTCTGGTGTTGTTAACCATAGCGGCTTTGAAACTGCTCTTAATTACACAAGAACAATTGGTCAGGTGAAGTTTAATGTAGGTGGTAACCTGACATTGGCAAAGACCAAGATTAAGGATATGGCAGAAGAGCCACGCGCATTCGACAACCTTGTCCAGACTGGTGATCCCTTGAAGTCAACTTATGGTCTAATTGCCGAAGGACTATTCACCAGCCAGGCTGAGATTGACGCAGCACCGCGCCACACCTTTACCACCGTTCGACCTGGTGACATCCGCTATAAAGACGTGAACGAGGACGGTATCATCGATGCAAATGACAAGGTTAAACTAGGTTACAGCACAACAGCTCCAGAACTCTACTATTCCTTCCACGTAGGTGCCGAATACAAGCGAGTTGGTATTGATGCCATGTTCCAGGGTGTTGGCCGCTATAGTGCTGTACTCAACACACAGGGATACTATTGGGGACTCATCAACAACAGCAGCTTAGCCCAACAGGTATATGACAAACGATGGTCACCAGAAAATAATGTAGCTACAGCTGAATACCCACGATTGAGTTCTGAAAGTAACGCCAACAACTACCAGACCAGTTCATTCTGGCTGAAAAGTCGCTCTTATCTGAAGTTGCGCAATATAGAGTTGTATTGGAACCTGCCTGAGGCATGGCTCCAGCCTCTGAAGATTATCAAGAGTACCAAGCTTTATCTGCGCGGTACCGACCTCTTCACCATTGACAATCTTGACGAAGTGGATGCAGCTGCTTATGGCAGCACAACTCCACTCACAAGAAGTATTGCCTTTGGTGTAGCTGTGGGACTCTAATTCAGCATGCATAACCATGACATCTAATAAAAAAACAAGAATAATATGAATATCAAGAATATATTAAGTCTCTCCGCTGCAGTTGTTTTGCTCGCTTCCTGTGGCGACAAGATGGACTACAAGGAATACAGCGTCTATGACGAGGACTTCGTGAAGACCACCTTTGGCCGTTCTGCCGGCCTTGTGACGTCTGTCTATAACGACCTTGACTACGACTTTGGCAACTATAGCGGTGCCATGCTGTCATCAGCCACCGACGAATCAGTCTACAGCCATTCAGGCAATGCTATCGAGAAATTCTATGATGGTGGTTGGAGTGCAACCAACAACAATGACGCATCACTATGGACCAAGTGCTGGCGTGGCATCAGCTACGCCAACCTGTTCCTCGACAAGTTCAAAGACGAGACATTCAATGAATATCTGACAGACCTTGACTACAAGGCCGAGATTCATCAATATCAGAACCTACAGTTTGAGGCTCGTTTCCTACGTGCATACTACTATTTCCTGCTGGTACGTTCTTTCGGTGGTGTTCCTATGATTACAACCGTAATGGATGCAAACGAAGCAAATACCCAGCCTCGCGTCTCGTCTGATGATATCTTCAAGTATATCATGGACGAATGTGTAGCCATTCAGGACACGATAGTCAAAGACTACAGCAATCTGGGCAACCTTCAGCTGCAAAGCAAGAACGAGACGGGTCGTGCAAACAATTTGGCCGTACTGGCCCTTAAAGCCCGCGCAGCCCTCTATTATGCCAGCCCATTGTTCAATCCCAGCAACGACAAGGAGCGCTGGCATCAGGCAGCTATCGCCAACAAGGAACTGATTGACGAGTGCAAGAGCCGTGGCATGAAACTGACATCCGACTATAGTAGTCTCTTTCAGAAAGACAACTGGCAGAACAGCGAAGAGTGCATCTTCGTTCGTCGCATCGTATCGTCCACCAATACTTTTGAGAAGTACAACTTCCCCATTGGCCTTGAGAATGCCGGCGGCGGTAACTGCCCTACGCAGAATCTGGTTGATGCTTACGAGATGACGAATGGTAAGGCTATAGACGAGGCAGGAAGCGGCTATGACCCACAAAATCCCTATGCAAACCGTGATGCCCGTCTGGCTATGACCGTAGCCGTCAATGGTGAGCAATGGCCTAACGACATCCTTGAAACCTTTATGGGTGGTGCCAACGGTCAGCCTTTGGCCTATGCCACCCCTACAGGCTACTATCTGAAGAAGTATGTGAACAAGAGTCTGACTATCGGCGCTTTGAATCCAACAACCGAACGTCACCACTGGGTAACTTTCCGCCTGGCTGAGTTCTATCTAAACTATGCAGAAGCCATGTTAAATTACACCGGCAGTGGCTACGAGACTTCTACAGGACTTAACATGACAGCAGCAGCAGCCATCAATGTTGTACGTACACGTGCCAAGCAACCCAATATCGCCTCTGGCCTTGATGCCGCCAAATTTGCAGAAAGACTGGAAAATGAGCGTTTCGTAGAGTTGGCTTTCGAAGGGCACCGCTTTTACGATTTGCGACGCTGGAAGAAGGCTGGTGAAGCAAAATATCGCACCATCAAGTCTATGCAGATTACCAAAAATGCAGATGGTACCTTTACCTATACACCAAAAAGCGATAGTTCTATCCGTTCTTACTGGGATGACAAGATGTTCCTCTTCCCCATCTCTCAGAGTGAGATCCTAAAGTCAGGTGGTGCCCTGACTCAGAACCCTGGTTGGTAATCATTGGACATATCAACCCCACCCCAAAGAAATGGGATGGGGTTGATAATTTTGCAACAAGTTAAACCGAATAATTGTTAAAAACACAATATTTATTGCTAATTCAAAAATTATTTGTAACTTTGCAAGCAAAACAAGTTTAATCAAATTATACCACTAACAATTTAAAACGTATTTTTATGAAAAAATTTTATCTCACATTATTAGCCATCGTAGCTATGGTGACTAATGCCTACGCAGATCGTATTCTCTACCAAGAGAATTATGAAACTGGAGCACCCAGTACATGGACTGTCAACGGAGGTACAGGTTCTATCGCAGGTGACTCAGAAGGAAAGTATTTCTCTTTCGCTTTGGGTCAAAACAATGGCCGTTCTGCTCACTGCTTTTGGGGTGAAAACATTTTCGACCCAGTTAGAATTGGTCTGACAGAATATACCGTCAGCATTGACTTTCAAATCCAAGCATTTGGTAACAACCAGTACAACGGAGAGATTGCTGTTTTCTCTGGTGAAAAATGTGTAAAGACAAATGGCAATGCTGGTGGAAACTGGTCTAACTATGCTGCTGTAACTCCAAATTGCTTGTTCAATGCCACTGAGAGCGAAGATGCCATCAAGGCTATGGAAACAAAGGATCCCAGCCTGTGGTATCTCAATGGCGACTTAGAGAACACTATTAACTTTACCGCAGGTACTTGGTACACACTGGTACTCAGCGTAAACGCTAACACTCGTGAGGTTTCTTATACCATTGATGACCTGGATGGCACATTCCACAAGACAGGCAGCAAGACATTGGCAGAGGATGCCAGCATCTATGCAAGTGGCCTGTACCTGATGAATGCACGCTATCAGTCTGTCATCAACATTGACAACATTACTGTTAGCATTCCTGGTGACTATGCCAACAATCCTGTTATTGCTTTGACTGGTCTGAACATGGCAGAACGTACTTATTCTATCAAGTTTATGGAGGGCGAGACTCTGCATGTAACACTTACCGATGGAACCACAAAGACTCTTGGCTATTATGACACTGGTGACGTTCCTGGATTGTTCACCTTTACCACAGCCACTTCTGGTACCATTTCTGCATACACCACAGCAGGTACTATGCAGTCTGAAACTGTCACTATGGAGGCAGTTTGCGAACCAATCGTTCTTGACGGTGTTGTTTCTTCTGGAATTGTTGATGCTACTGAAGGTTTTGGAAAGACCTATCAGTTCTCTATTAATAACTCTGGCATTGAAATGCAGCCCGAAATCTTCATGGACTTCTCGTTCAAGTCAGACAATGGTACTGACGACTTTACTCTGAACAACCAGAACTCTGGAGCATTGGTTAAGGTTCCTTCAAAGGGAACTTTGACTATAACCACCAAGGCTCTAGGCTATGCTAATGGTACAATATCTATTGTGAACGACATAGAATATGTTGTCAAGCACGACATCGACATTCAGCATGTTACAGCTGAAGAACTTACCGCAAAAGGCTTTGAGAAGATGGATGACCTCGACTCACCAGCAACATCTGGTGAAAGCAACTGGACAGCACGTTTGCGCATGTACTATGACATTCTGACTGGCGAGAAGGACGAAGAAGGTAAAGACTTGTATACCAGATATCCTGTTTACGGCTATACCAAAGCTACTGTAAAACAGGAAGACGGTACTGAGGTTGAACAGACATTTGACTACGAACCCATCCAACGTTATCGCTATCTGCAGTCTAAACTGAATGAGACTACTGCACACTCATTGTTCGCTCCTATGTATGTATGGTACGGAACAACAGGTGTTGACAAGAGCTACTATGAGGAAGACGGAGTAACTCCTAAGGTTGACCCCGCTGGCAATCCTGGTGGTACCACTAACCTGCAGGTAAAGGTAGGTATTGGTATCGTATTCTCTGGTCAGGTGAACGATGCTGAGAACTACAACCCCAACAGTATTTCTTATTCTCCGATTCTGATTAACACCACTACAATGGGTGTTGATGGTCTGACAGATGATGACCTAATTGTAGTATCAAAGATTACTGACTACGGTTCAACAGCTGTTCATCCTCAGTTCCCCGCTGGTACTGATCCCGCTGCTGCAAAGGTTGAATATAAGAAGATGCACCTCGGTGGCAACAGCTCTACCTGCAAGGGTACAGAGACTTTCTCACTGAACCGTGTTGATGCAGCTCTGAACCGTGTAGTAGTTCTGACTCCAAAGAACGGCACTGGCATTGAGACCATCAACTACAACAAGATTGTTTCTGACCACAACGCTCCTATCTACAATCTGAACGGTGTCCAGATGAATCCCAACGCTCTGCCGAAGGGTGTCTACATCAAGCAGGGTAAGAAGTTCGTAGTTCGCTAATAGCGTAAAACTCTATTATATTCCCCACGTACAACTTTTCTGTGCGTGGGGATTTTTTAACTAAAAAAAACATCCTATGAGAAAAATTTTGCTCTTCCTGGCCTTGATGACATTCGCCACCATGCAAGCCAAAGTTGTCTATGTCGCCACTGATGGTAGTGACAGTGCAGCAGGAACCATCGACGAGCCAATGGCAACGCTGCCTGCTGCATATAAAAAGATTTCCTCGGGCGACACCATCTGTTTTAGAGGTGGTACATATCTGATAACTGATGACCAAGTGATGAAGAAAGACAATACGTATGCTTATGTATTTGCATTGGAGAAAGCCGGCACAGCGTCTAAAAGAACCTGTGTCATGGGGTGTCCTGGCGAGCGCCCCGTCTTCGACTTCAGCGGTATGCAGTTGGATGGCAAGTATCGTTTTTCGGCATTCTATTTGGGCGCCAACTATCTGCACCTTCGCAATTTCGACATCATTGGTGTTCCTGTGCGCATCAAAGGACATACCCAGTCTGAGTGCGTCTCGGCTCGAAAGGGTTCCTACTGCATTGTCGAGAACATTGCAATGCACGACGGAATGGCCATCGGCTATTATCAGACTACAGGAAGAAACAATCTGGTCATCAATTGCGACGCCTACAATAACTACGACAACTATAGCGAGGGGGACTATGGAGGTAATGTGGACGGTTTCGGCTTCCATGTACAACATACCACTGATACGGACAATGCCATACGCTATTGTCGTGCATGGCGCAAC
>Ga0326514_10001664_pt1 | contig 14375 bp, 15 predicted proteins | sample 3_2548_0518_D_FD_203653 | JGI IMG/M metagenome (GOLD analysis project Ga0326514, IMG submission 203653) | Bovine rumen microbial communities from UC Davis, California, United States - 3_2548_0518 | ecosystem: Host-associated > Mammals > Digestive system > Stomach > Rumen | place: USA...
TGGCCTTAGAATTGATTCCCATGCTCAGAAGGAAATCAGAAATATTTCTCATGCAATCTGGCAATATCTGAATGAAAGAATTCCTTTTGTCTGGGCTGATTGTTGGGATAGAATTATCAAGAAAGAGGCGGCTTAATGGTGCTTTCTGAGGCAGGTTGGATACGAAGTTTTCCTGGTTGGTATCGATATTGCAGAAAATTTTTACAGAAAGTTTCTGCACCAGGAGCATATGAAAAGTATTATGCGAATTTGAGCGATAGTTCTGTTGAATTCATATATAAACTATTAGCTCCTCAAGTCGATGCAATGAAGATTAGACCTGAGAATGAAAAAGATCCGAAAGTACCGACATTTGATTTTGGCGATAGCATTAATATTGAGTACACAACAGAAAATCAAAAACCACCTGTAGAAGATTGGCTGGAGGCTATAATGCATGATGAATATCTTAAAAACGAAGATTCGTTGTTTCCGTATTGTGTAAGACTTACTGCTGAGTATTCAGAGCTTTGCGATCGAATCAATAAGCTTAGTACATTTATTGATAACTACAATAGAACTAAGACGCCTAAGCTTACTTGCCCGGTTGAACTTTTGATTCAGCAGCTTGCAGCTATGCAGACTTATGCAACGATTCTCAAACAGAGATTAGCTTACGAAGGTATCACCGATTGATTCAGATTCGTCCTCTGATCTGAAAGCATGATGTGTCTAATACTAGTTTAGACACATCTTTTTAATCATTAACGTTAATGTTTAAAAATCAGAGGATTTTATGAGAAAGTTTCTTAGCGTACAGCTTTGCGATGATTACGAAGCTTCGCAATTAAATCCGGTATATGCTGATACTCCCGAGGGAGCTGCTCAGCATGATGCCGCTGTAACCGAGATTAAGGATATGCCTGAGAAGGACAATATGCGAGCTCGTATTGCCGTTTTCGAGGCTATTATCGATACTGTTGTTGAAGATGAACTCAAGGATGCTACTTCTCCTGAGAATGAGTCTCCGCGCACTGAAGATGTAACTCAGACTGCTGAGGAGATTACAGATAAGGCAGTTGCTATGCATCTGATTCCTTACAATTTCAAGAGTCGTATTCCTGGTATTGTTGCAAGACATCTTAGACGTTCCGACCCTAGGGTCCAGCTTTTAGCCAAGGCAGCTCATTTTGTTATGGATGCCGAGACTGCTGTTCCTGCAGCTGCTGAGACTCCGGGTGAGACTATTGATACTCCTGAGACTACTAAGGACAATGGTCAGTCGGGACTTGATCAGGAGATCAAGGATTCTACTAACGGCGATATTGAGAATGTTGGTGTTGAGCAGTCTCCTCAGGCTGAGTCGGCTTCTGCTATGAGAGCTCGTAGAGTTGCTATGGCTTATAACCGTCTTATGGAAGGTGAAATTACCGAGCAGGAGTTCAAGGAGGAGGCTGAGGAAGCTGGTGCCAATATGAATCCTTCTGCTGCTGCTCCTGAGGCTGATACTGTTGAGGAAGGTTCCTCAACTCCGGTAGTTGAGGATTCTGATGTTGATGTTCCGGCTGATGTACCGACTCAGATGTCGAGAGCTCTTCGCTATCTGGCATCTTCGTCGGTCAATCACAGGAACGCAACTACTCTGCTGTCTCGTAAACTGTCCGGTCCCATGCTTACTGAAATGCTGCACATGCTTCGTTATCATCTGCCTGCAAAGTTTATTCGTAAGTACGGTGTTAAGTAATTTAATTTAATATTATCCTAAGTTAGTACTCACTGTAATGGTGAGTACTAACTATTTGTATTTATATTTATAATTGAGAGACCTAATATAGCTCAGCGATTAGCTGAAGAGTTAGTATCGTTAATTAATTGGGATACCTAAATGGAAGATAAAAATTTAAAGAAGCGTACTGCCCGTAGACTGCGCAATAAGCAGATGAGACTGTCCAGACAGAAGCAGTCTATCAGAGATCGTCGTGCCAAGAAGAGTTATCACGACATTGGTTCTTTTGCTAAGGGATTTGTAATGGATGTACTCGGACTTGTTGAGTACAGAGAGCAGCTTCGCAGTTCTATTAAGGAACGTATCAGAACTATTCGTAAGCTCCGTGAGGAGAATCACCGCTATAGTAACCTTAGCACTGATATGTTCGATAAGTGCCTTGAAGATTTTAATGAGTTTGATACTAAGGTCGAAGATCTTGCTAAGGCAGCCGCAGAGGTTGAATCTGCTACCAAGCTGTCTGAGAAGATTGATCTTGTTACCAAGCGTGTTAAAGATCTGGCTGAAATTCAGCTTACTATTGCTGATGTTACTACCAATATTTCTAACGCTAATACTGATTTTATCAATAAGATCAAAGCTATTGATAATCCTGCAGAGATAACTACCGAAATTCCAACTGAAAATGATACAGTGGAATTTGATGAGCTTCTTGATGAGTCCAGAGGATCTGGTGATTATGAAGCCGATGTTCCTGCAGATGCTATCCCGGAAGTAACAGTAGAGCAGCCTAAGGTTGAGACAATAGAGACTCCAGTAGAAGTTAAGCCTGCTCCTGAGCCTGAGGTAGTTGACGCTGTCCCGATTGAGAATGCGGAAATTATTAACTGATAATTACTTAGCAATATAATTCTTTGAGGTTAAAGATTAGGGATTTTATCAATGACTGAAGAAGAATTAAAAGCTATGTGTAAGTTTTATCTTACCATACTGTCAGCGAGAGCTGCACATTATTGCTATTTTAATTTTAGAGATAATAAAGTAATCCTCTGTAATTCGACTACCAGTACAACGGCCCGGCATGGAGACAGATTGATGGATTTCTCAGTAGGAGAATTGGGACTTCATTTAATCGAATTTCGTGACAGGGCTATTATTCCGGCGATAAAAAAGTTATTGCATATACCGGAAAAACAATTTTACGGTATTCATATCGTTAACTTTATGAAAGACTGGAATAAATGTACTTTTGATGAGTTACCAATTGAATTTACCAAAGACCAATTATTTCTTAATGGAAAATTATGTGGATCTGTTATCTACAATTTCCATGTAATCATGATGCTTGATCGTTATGCCAGCATAATGGAAAGTATTATGGAAAGAGATAACGTTATTGAAGCTGAGGTAGATATTCATCCGGAACTTACTGGAAATTACTACATGATTTCAGTTGATACCGGACTCTTTTATAATTATAAAGGTGAAAGAGTATTCCGGGATGTTGTTCCTAAAATGAACATTCCGTGTATTGATGGATTAACAACTGTATCATTTAAGTCGTTTCTTCCGAAAGTTAAAGAGGATTATGAAATCAAACGTTACTTTTGGAATGAAGATATCAGAATTTATTCTATAACTTATTATTCTGATAGTAATGTTATCGTTAAATCTTTCAGACCGAATATTTTGTCCATACCTATTGCTAATATAACCAGTATGGATAAGGAGAACTAAAATACATGGCTAATATTACCTTTACGGCTAAGGAGACCGCTGCTCCCGAGCCTACTCCTGAGACTGCTCAGACAGCAGCTCCTAATCCTGCACCTGAGGTTAAGAAACCTGAACCTAAGGAAGAGGTTAAAGCTAAAGAGATTCCGGTAGATGATTCTGCTTTTGAGGATAATTCTTCTCCTAAGCAGGATGCGGAATTTGATATTTCTGAAATTAATGATTATAAAGAGAGTGTCGCTAAGGGTGATGCTGAAGTATCAGGCTGGGATAAGTTTGGTCTGTGCGTTCCTCTGAGTGATGCAGAGAAAACTGTTCAGCATGCTGAGCAGATCAAAACCAGTCTTGGAAGTGATGCTACCAAAGCACTGAGTGATGTAAGCTCTGATATCAATACTGTTATGGAAGCATCCAGAGCTATCACTTCTGCATCACTTCTTCTCGAGGAAGCACTTGAAAGAGTAGCTCATATTGATAAGCTGAAGGATAATCAGACTGGTCATGGTTTTACTAAGGCTAATTTAGGCAAGCATTATCAGGATATTGATTCTAAGGTTGTATCCGGAGATGAGGCTTTAAGAGTATTCACTACTATCACTGGTGGACTTCGTAAGGTTACTCTTTGGAATTCTGGATTCAGTATTAACATTAAGAATATGTCTCTTGATGCTCTGAGCTCTTTCCTTAAAGAGATGCATAAGAGTGATTACGAGTACGGTAAGGAGTACGGCGGATTCTATTATCTGTTCGCTGATCTCAGTATCACTGAGTATATTATTGATAAGCTTCTTCCTCTGGTAATTACCGGAAGTAACTATGCCGACTATAAGGATATTTCCAAGCTCAGGAAGGCTATTTCGTTCCAGGATTATCCGGTAATTCTCTGGGCATTAGCTTCGATGATGTATCCTGATGGTACCAATATCAGATATGTATGTTCTGAGCCTGATTGCCATCACATTGAGTCTGCCCGTATTGATCTCGAGAAGCTTCGTCTCAATAACGAGGATCTGATCAATGAGGATATGCGGACTTTCATGGCTGATCACGTTAAGACCAAGGTAACTGATGAGGATCTCGTTAAATATCGTGAACTCTGCAAGCTTGAGAAGGATGTTGAGTTTGAGTATGGTGATATCGAAGAGACCAAGAAGAAGTGGAAGGTAACTCTTAAGCAGTGCTCACTTCAGGAGTATATGGATCTTGGCAATGAGTTTAATGAAGAGCTTATTTCCAGGGCAAGTGCAACTTCCCGTGAGGAGGTAGCTCAGTTCATTGCTTATAATCAGATGAAGACTCTGCTTCCTTGGATTAAGTCTATGACTCTTACTACTAATGTTAAGGGTAAGGCTAAGACTTTCACTGTAGAGAATAATGAGCTTAATAAGGAAACTATCAATGCAATGCTCGATGAGTTTATGATGAATAAACCTGAGTTCTCTGATATGGTCAAGAATTATATTCTCGATACCAAGATCAGTCATATCGCATTCTACTATCCTAAGTGCCCTAAGTGCGGTAAGGCTCCGTATAACAGTATCGGCGGATTTATCCCGTATGATCCTATGCAGAATTTTTTTATCCTCGGTCTAACCAGGCTTCTACGGGCAACATCGAAACGAAACAGCTAGAGCAATACTTTAAAGAATTTGTAGTATTTGCCGCGAAGATCCAAAATGAGTCGCGGCATATCGCGACTCATTGGCTTATTCGCAGATTTAATGCCAGATTTTTTAACAGAGAATATTATAATTCTCATACTCCCAATCCATTCAATCTTGACTATGAAGAAAATATGGAGTATAAGGATGAGCTGTTTGAAGATGTTATAACCTTCTGCATGGACTGCGAGGTGCCTAAACTGTTAGGATTAACGCCCGTAGATATCATGAGAAATTTTGATCTTCCTTCTTATAACGTTCTTAAAGATATCGTGATTAAACGCAATCAGGAACGCTATAAACATCTCAGTGCCGTTCAGGATAAACTTGAGAAGAGACAGGAAGAGATACTTAACAATGCTAAAGGAAAAAGAGATGAGTGAAGCTCCTGAAATAGATCCGAGTATGCGTGCTGTGATAAACACCAATTTCGATACCAGTAATATTGTATCGATGGAAAAATCATTACCGCAAATTCAGAATACTCTCAGAAGGTGTCAGTCTATTCTGAAAGACCATTGCGGTCCTCAATCCGGATACGCAATGCTGGTTAACAATATGTCAGGTGGTATCAATTTTGAACCGAATGTTTTTACCAGGGATGGTATTAAGATTCTCAGTTCAATTGAGTTTTTATCACCGTTAGAAAGATATATTAAAGATCTTTTAACTTATGTAGGAACAAGAGTTGATAATAATGCCAAGGATGGCACTACAACCTCAATGCTTTTTTCCTCATTATTCCTGGATAAAGTATTGGGTTCTACTAAGAAATTACAGGATCTTAATCTGTCATTTTTCCAGATGAACAGATGCATAGAACGTACATTCAATACTATCCTACAGGATATAGAGAAATATACGTATTCTATTGAAAAGATAGTCGGTAAACCCGAGAATGAAATCACTGAAAATGAGAAAGTAAGAACAGCTGGGTTGATAGCTTTTATGCAGGCGTTATCATCTTCAGGTGGTAATGTTGAATTAGCTATAGCAATGAAAGAGATTTTCGAAAAATCTCCTTCAGTATCCTGGGAGTTTATCACTTCGCATAATTCGATTAAAGAAACTGGAAAATCATTTGAAGTTGAGACTGCTCCTTATGATACTCACTTCAAGTGTATCACCAGTCAGGCAAATGTTCTTAATGCTGCGTTAAGTACCGAATACGAAGATGAGAATGTAACCTGCTTAATCATTTCAAGTGTCTTGAGTGCTGGAAGTTTCAAGACTACTCAGGTACTTGAGTGGATCAAGAATTTTGATACTAATAAACCGTTAGCTATTTTTGCTCAGTTTATTGATGCATCGTTCCAATCTGAGTTAGCTAAAATCAATCAGCTGAGAAATAAGTTTATTTCTCTCTGGTGCTATAGCGCTGAAACCAGAGTAGCAAGTATGAATTACCCTTATGAGTTAATGATTGCTGCTGCTATCGCTGGTGCAGAGCCTTTTGATATGGATAATAACTCAGATGTAATTACTGATAAGCATATCTTTGTAGCCAAGAAACTTCATTGGCATGATAGCTTTATGGATTTCTACGGAATAGTACACACTGTCGATGACAGTAACTTACATCCGTTCTATGCGGATCCTTCTACTGCTACTCAGTTCTACAAAGATACCAGAGAAGCTATTGAGAAACAGTTATCTTTGTATAAGAATGGTCATAAGCCTGATGGAAGAATGTATGGTCTGTTTATGGAGATGCTGAATAAATTAGCATGTATTCATAGACCTACTCTCAGATTAGGCGGACCTGTTCATGAGCAGTTAGCTAATAATGATGTTGTTCAGGATGTTCAGGGTGCGATTATGTCATCGCTTAAGCATGGATTCTTAATCAATGGCCCGTTAGCGATGTATCATGCATTCTGTTCTACCTATACAAAATTTCAGAAGTTAGCTCGTGAAGCTACCGGTATTACCAGGAATATGTATATTTTCTCAACTATCATTCTTAGTGATATGTGCGATTCAGTAAGTGAGATTCTTAAAACAGTATATTCACTTCCTGACATCAGCTATGAGAAAATTATTCCTGATGATCTGTGTAAGAAGATGATGGATAATAGTGATATCTATAGAAATGTACTTGACGCTAAGGCAAGAAGTTTTACAGATTTTATCACTATGCTTAAGAGTATCAAAAAGATTTCCAATGATTCTGAAGAAGGTTTAGAGTTAGGTGTAACTTATCCAGTACTTCAGCCATTAGCTATTACTACTGAGTTACTTAAGCGTGTTCAGGAACTTTTAATGAAGTTCATTAACACTAATAAGATAGTGGTATATGGTGGTGTGGTAGTCAATAAGGAAAACACAGATGTCAATTCAAAAGATAAGTGAGGTTGCAGTAGGAGATGAAGTCAGATTTAAGACCAGTTCTCCTCATGACAATGTATTGTGGTCTGGAAAAGTTATTGGTATCTGCAGCTACGCTATAGCAAGAAACTTTTATGATGTTGACAGTTATTATGCTGACATTAAAAAGTATAAAGCTGATATAGTTGCTAAGGAAGCAGCTGAGTACATTGTACTTCAGGTTGCTACTTCTGATAATTCCAGTACCAATGTAGCATTTGCCAAAGATTGGATAGATCCATCAACAGTTGAATACGTAACAGCTAATGATTATGTAGATATTCGTATTTACAATATCAGTAAAGATAAAGCTACCGATATTCTGAATTATATTCAGACTTCGTACCTTGGATATACTGCTGAAATTCTTGATAATTAAATAGGAGTATACTCACCTTCTTTGCGGAGGTGAGTATACTTTTTATTTTATTTAATGTTGATCGTAGGATAACGGGAGCCATCACCCGTAGTCAACTATGCCTTCAATAGCCTCGGTGGCTACATAACATCACCTTTCTGCCATTCACTTTTAGTATAGCTCATACAAGATCCTTTAAGTTGTGATAAAGTATTCTATTAAGAGTGAATCTGAATCTGGAAAAAATATGATAATCCAGATCGGCTGATTTTGACAATACTCTCCAACCATTGGTGGCAATACCGATAACGCCTCTATTCCAATAAAGTGAGAAAATAGTCGGTGACATTAAAATCGCACCTGCTGTTGTCGGTATTCCACTAAGGAATGTACTAAGAGATGTGAAAACATCTCCCATCTTCCAGCCAGCATGAAACATTGCATCAAGAGAGGTAGTACCGATTTTCCAATAGCCCGGATATGTTTTATCAACATGCTTTACATTATTCAACCTTTCAAAAATCTTATCAGCTGTATCTTCAACATCAGAAACTTTTAATCTATCGAGATTAAGAGTATTATAATTTTTAACACTGGTGCTGAGAAGATTATCGATAAGTTCGTATTTTGCATCAATCTCTGCAGCCATTTTCCTTAATTGACGAGCAGCACTTTGAGCTTTTTCAGGATAACCAAAAAATTTATTGTTAGTTAAATTTTTCATCAGAGTATTAGCCTGTTCTCTGTATGAATCAGTATCAGCAATCTGTAATGCTTTTTTAAATTGCTGCATATCCGGTGCATTAAGATTACCTTGTAACGGAACATTTTTATTTTTCTTCAGAGTATTTAATCGGTCTTTGACTTTTTCAATAGCACCGCTGTAGTCTTTTAAACTCTGTAACCATCTATAGCCAGCACTGAAAGGTTTAATGAAATCTTCTATCATTGCCATCGAAAGATCACCCATCATGTTGGCGAAACTTTCATCACCAGCAAAAGATAATCCTTCAATAACCTGATTACAGGTATTTTGATCTATAGAAGTAAAATCTTCTAATGAAGGTAATGAAACATGAGTTACTGTACTTAATTCGTTGTTTTTGTTAAACATATACAATATCGATTTATCTATTCCGCAGTGCTGTATAGTATCAATTAATTTAGATAGCTGCTCATACTGCATAACTTTGATATCATTCTGATAAGCGATTTTATCGATATCGGCACTGGCTTTCATGATATTAGTAAAATCGCCATCATCTTCGATATCAGAATGTTCATCTGCAAGTTTATCAGTGAATACTGCTGATAAATTCATGACGTACCTCGTTACGAATTCAGCTTTTTATTTTTTCAAGGTATTGATTATTCAGACAAAACTGAACCATTAGCTTCTAATGCTGCAACTTTCTCTTCCAATGCAGCAATACGTGTAAGGAGTGCATCAAGCAGAGCATTAACACCACCTACAGTGATCAGTTCATCATCAGCAGTATATGCACCAGAAGTCTTATCTTTGGTATAGTAAACACCGTGGTTAGTGAAGTTTACACGAGTACCGAGATTAGCTGTCTGACCAGCAGCCTGGTTGTTAGCAATGAACTTAGCATAGAACTGAGCCCAGATGTCATTATCATTCTGACCATTGTTAACACCGATGAAAGAGATGATGTTAGCATCAGGGTTTTTAACCTGAACACCACCACCAGAAGCCTCATTCCAAACAGTAGAAACAACGTTACCAGTAGTAACCTTGTTAGTTACCAGATTATACTTACTCTGAGCATTAGTACCTGTAGTTGTTTCAGCTTTAGATACGAAATTCTCTTCAACAGCAGCAACTCTGTCATTTAAAGCAGAATGTTCACCGGGTAAGTTATCAACCGCTTCAGTAAGTGCAGTGATATCTGACTGGATGTTATCTAATTTAGTTGAGTTAGAGTTAGCTACTTCTAAGGTATTAGCAATACCAGACTCAATGTTATTCAGTTTTGAAGAGGTGATCTTATCACCCTTTTTCCATTCTGTACTATTATATTCAGCCATGATTAACCTCGACTTATAATTTTCAGAACAAAATGCGAAGTATTTGAGTTGCTACTTCGCAGAGCAAAAATCATCTTGTATGACGATTATTCTTCTAATACTGTTTCATCAACAGTTGCGTCATCTACAGTTGGTTTGTTGTCAGTTGGTTCATCAACAACTTCTCCGCCAACAGAAAACTTGAGGTATTTTCTAACAATGAACTTACCGCAAATTAATTCAAATCCAATTTGAGCATCTGCTCTGTTGGTACGTACTACTAAGTTAGCTATATCCTTGTTGATAGTAGCAGACTTTCCATAGATGGTTCTGATTTCACCCTGCTTAATAGTGCCTAACAGTCCTGCAAAGCCGAATACCTCGCAGCCAAAAGGACTTACCCTTAATTCCATGATCTTGTTATCTTTATCGTTGACGTTCACACCAGTTATAGGGCTGTCAGCGCCTAATACGATATTAACATTTTCGGGGATAGTTAATTCAGGGATAGATGGTTGCTCATTGGGTAATACGGTGAGCTTAACAGTAGCAGAAACAACACCTTTTGAACTCTCAGTACTATCATCTCTTACTGTAACAACTACGCTGGCATCACCATAGTCGCAGCCAACGAAATAAATAGAACGAAGCAGATTGTTAAAGGTCTTGACAGTACCCCTAACTACGTATGTGGTATTAGGGCTGCAGATATTAAGATCAGTGATACCAACGATATAACCATTGGTAGGAGTAATAGACATAGTTAACTTTCTGGCTAACGGATCTTTGAAAGTAATACGTGTAGTTACCTTGGTAGGAACATTAGTATGAACCTTAAGACCAACTGATTTATCTTTCTTAACAATAGGAATATAAGAAGCAACAGCGTTCTTAGGCTTATGATCTTTGTCATACATGTAAGCAACGCCATCTTCAATAGTGAGGAATTGCTTAAGCATGTCTCTGCGGGGATCGTTAGGCCTATTGCAATAAGTTAATTTAAATGCATCTGACTGATCAGATAATCCGAAATAATCAGCAATAAAACGCCAGGTAGTGTGAGTTTCCTTGATAGCTTTGAGAGCGGTGCCTATACGCATACCGCCAGTATACTCTAACGGCTCGATAATGTAACGATGATTGTCAAAATCTGCTCTAGCCTTAGGCTTAATTCCAAAAACTTTAAACATGTCTTGTACCTGCGAAGGTTAAATTAAAAAAAAACAAAACACCCAGACTTTCTGGTTATACAAGTGCGCACTTGTATCTTACAGCAGAAAGTACGTGCAGACTTGTAGAGATGAATAGGATATCACTAGCATCTGTTCATATTATTGCCGAAAGACATGGATAGCCAAAAATAAAAGATAAGTTATCCTCACCTAAATGTAGGTGAGGATAACCCAATTAAATAAAACCAGAAGTGTTAACTGTGATGAAAATTAAGTTTGCCTTTAATAACATCTGTTCTCTTTGCGCATTCGATCTGAAGTGCTACGTCTACACATCTATAAATGCAATCTTCACGTTTTTCGTTTTTATTAGGATCCATAAATTCTGTTATGTTCAGCCAGCCTCCTTTTACTCTGGTATACTGCTCAATGCCAAAATCATCCTCATCATCGTAATGATAATTCAGTTCGATAGTAGTGTCCAGTGGTGCTCTCTTCAGTCTGCGAATCAACGACTGTGTATCTTTTCTACAGTCATTCTTGGTCACCAATCGTCCCATAAATTCATCAAAATCTTTGTCACTCATTTTTCTTTCCTCCATTAACAATGTCAATGAACTGCTTGTACAATGAATCTTCAGAACATTCTATTTTATCAGTCCAATAAAAGTCATTAAGATTCAAAGGCAATGTTACGTTATCACTAAGAAAATACTTCATTCTGGGATCACAGTTAGGTTTAAATGCCCAACCTAATAACTGATTGATAGGGAACCAATCTATCCCTGAAGAAGATTTTAGTTTAACCCAAGGGTAAGGAAATTCAGGATCTTTCCTTACCGTAGGTAAACAATTTCTGGTAAGTATACCAAAGGTATTGGTGTAAATACTTCCTCTGTCCCAAACCGCACCAAAATCGGTTATCAGATACTGTTCAGCACCGATGAAGTCAAGCATACATACTTCACAATTAAATTGGAACAGTTTGGTTCTGAGTCTTCTTCTGTCTGAAGATCTTACATTAACAGACATCAGGTTCCTCGAAGAAACTAAGTCCATCATACGTTCTCCTCGCACATGGCTGTAAATATAATCCTACTTCGGAATAATCAAAGTCGTCAGCATCTTCATATGCCAGACTTAAATAATCATCAAACTCATCTCTAAGCTGTTCTATGATTTGGTATCCGAAGAATTCGCGAAAAGTTAATTCAGCTGAATCAACAATTAGTTCTCTGTTGTAAATATCTTGCAATGCTACTAGTTGTCTATATGAATTGCCAAATGAAACAGTAGCTATTCTTGAAGCAAAACTATCGTTGTAAGTTTTACGATAACTACGAATACTGTTATCGGTTTTTTGCATTTCGGCTGAATAGATTCTAAAGATATCTCCATGATGAGTAATACCGTAACCTGTTAAAAGTGGCATAGTGACGATACTTCTGCACATTAAAGTTTCACCAGGTACAATTGCATTACTCAGATAAGTGCCGATAGGTAAATGACGTTCAGCCCCTTTCAGATAATCATCGAGGAAAGCATCAAGTATCATAGAAGACATAAATCGAAAATACTGATAAATATACGGGTGCTTATTGCCGAAGTAAGTTACTGTAGGTAACTTACGTTCCTCTTTATTGTAAATCATAGTTAAATTCTCCTTATAAAATAAGCTGGTCAAATTAATAATATATAAATAAAATGCTGATGAACACTGCGTACCAAAGTACGCAGTGTTCAGATGATTTAAGGTTGTTGATCTTGTGGCTGAAGTGGTTTTTTGATTTTACCAGTTCTTTCATCTACTTCAGGTAATCCAGCTACAGAAGTAAGTAAACTCAGTAATCCGGATAATAAAGAAGCAGATACAATTAATCTCCAATCTACGTTTTCTATCACAGAGGCAGTGCCTAAAGTAGCTGCAGCAGTCTGAGCTATGGTTTTAATGGCTCGTATACCAGCAGCTTTAAACCAGTTTCTAGTAATGATTGCCATAGTAGTTAGCCCTTATTTATATTTGAGTTTATCACTTAAATAGAACAGTTTATTGCTGGAGAGATCATCAAGATTATCTTCAAGAACCTGAAGATCCTGAATAATGTTACCGTTATTCAGATAAGCATACCATTTGACTGGGTTGGTTAAAGATTGGAATATGTTAATAGCAGCCTGTCCGGCTTTAGTATCCCTTACACGTTTGGCAGCATTGACATTGTTTTCAATTTCTTTAACCTTATTCATCCATGCTACTACTACATCTTTAGGAGCTTTATCAGAAGCTTTAAAGAATGCGTAGGTATCCTGGGCTACTCGTAATGCTCTTCTATATTGGTTTTCATAGATAGCTGGATCGAACCAAGCAAAAATATCAGCAAAACTTAAAAGTTTAAGTACTATAGAGAGCATTATCTGTCCGATAGTACTGTTCCTTAAAGAAGTAGAGTCAGTAATACCATTGATAGCATCATGATCAACTAAAGTATCGAATTTATTTAAAGCGGACGTTAAATAATTACCATAGCCGTGTCTTGCTACAAATTCATCAGCCCATCTTTCAATAACAAAAGCACGATTGCGATTAGCACCTACGTCACTAAGTTTTTCACCTCGCCAGTTTCTATTCTTATCAGTACATCTTTTTTCCAACTCAGCAAGAATTAAGAAACCAGTGAGTATCATCAATATACTCATGAAGATAGTGAGTATGAGAATGAATATTGAAACGAATAAAGTTGCAGTTAATCCGATAAGAGTACCGAATACTGTAGCGATGATAGAATCATCACCTTTCTTATCAGATTTATCTTTCTTATGTTTAGTGACGTTGACGATAAGCTGATGACAGCTATCAACCATAGAGAGTAACCTTTCTTTAGTTATAGCTCCTTCAGCTCCAGAAAGATCAGCATCTTCTACCAAGGAACGTACTTTGGAAGTAAACTTAGTATCAAGCTGCTCAAGAGTTTCCTGTAATTCATCATCGTTTAATTTACTGTTCTTAAGATTAAGATTAATCTCCTGAACTCTTGATTTCATGAAATATAAATCAGCTGCATGCTCAATAGTAGACATAGCGTGGCCTATCTCATGCATCATCACAGCTGCTACTTCTTCAGGGGTCATAGGTTCACAGACGCTTTCATCAACAAAATCATCCGCAAGGAATGACATATTAGCATCGAAGTACATAGCAGGTACATAGATAGGACGATTGTTTTTACCAAATACTCTGGTATTCAGTTTGGAATCGAACGCATTAAACGTAGTTGCCATAGTAGCAACATCTGCTACATCTTTTTTAGCTTTCTCAGTATCACCTGCTACATAGCCGCATGAACCAGATGATC
>Ga0326514_10001665_pt1 | contig 14375 bp, 11 predicted proteins | sample 3_2548_0518_D_FD_203653 | JGI IMG/M metagenome (GOLD analysis project Ga0326514, IMG submission 203653) | Bovine rumen microbial communities from UC Davis, California, United States - 3_2548_0518 | ecosystem: Host-associated > Mammals > Digestive system > Stomach > Rumen | place: USA...
ATAGCCACTGTCGGGCGTGATAACCTGTTGGCTTTCCGTTGGCGTGGCAGTCTTTGCTTGAAGAGTCGGAGCGGAACCAGTAGGCACCGCCACGTCAACCGATGCATACTGCGCTACGTCTATACCCGTGCCGTTGGCGCTGATAGACTTGGTGCCTGTGGGGCGAATGTAGGTCAGCGTACCGTTGCCCGTACCCTTAGCCTTGATGCCTGTGACACCCGTGTAGTTGACTCCGAAGACCGTTAGGTTGTCACTCATAGCACCTCCTTATGATGCGGGCGCCCAAACGGCAATCCATTTGTAATTACCACCTATTGCGTAAGTTGTAGAGGCATAAAGCACAATTCTGCTTTCTGTCGCCCAATACTTCGGATACGAAGTACCAGTGTTGGAGCTTGCTTGAGGGTATGTCAATTGGTATGTGGCAGTATTTATCGTAGAGCCAGAGGTCGCAGTTCTGATTAATGTAACAGAACCATATATAGTGTTGTAGTTTTGGTTTGCTGGGGTAGCGCCGTAGGCTTCATTCAACGAATACGTGCATGACATTACTTGGCCTGTATCTATAGCATTACTCAAAGATACAATAGTGTAATACGCTGGTGGTCTATCATGCGTATCATTAAAATATATTTCATAATTAGCCGTTTGATACGGCACGGTTATTGTACCTTCTTCGTACTCTAAGCCTCCACCGCCGCCTACGTTTATCGTTGCCCCTGCGTAGTCAGCAACATCATACGTGCCGTTCGCAGTGATGGACAGATTTCCCTGCGGAGCGGAGGATTCGGAATCATCCACTACTAGATATCCGTCGCCGTCTTGATAGACACTGCCTTCTGTCGTATCTGCCGTTCCCGTGATGAGCGCACCGCTCTTATCATGAGCCGTGTAGCCTTGTAGCAAAGTTTCGGGAGTTACCGTATCCGCTGTCAGGTCAACCAACACTGTAGTACCATAGACGACTTTGTTGACTGGGAGGTCGTATTCGATTAGAACGTCTGCTCCGTAAAACTTCACTGTATCAAGAGAAGTGGTATTGAACCTAACATAAAAGACCGAAGGGTCGACCTTTTCCATATTACTCAGAAAACCATATGTCAAAATTCTAGGCGTTTTATAATAAGAATAGTTGGTCGATCCGTAACTTTGGGCATTATATCTAACCATAAAGCCCATACCAGAAACAGTATCCACATTCAATGCCGCGACTTTTACTCTAGCAATCGCGTTGGTAATGACCGCATTTGACGGTATTGTACTAAAATCAAAATCTTTTAGCGCTATGTACTTCTCGCCATTTCCTCCGCTAGTGATAGAAACATAATCATCACTATTCGTATCTCGATTTAGCAATTGTCCGTCAGCTGTGCAGTTACTCAGCTCGACGTCACCTGCTAGTAAAAGAATCGTTCTACTCACTCAGCACCTCCTTTCTCCCCCAGTTAGGAAATATCCTACGCGGCGCCAGCAATGGTGACGGTAACGCCACCCTGGGCATTGTCTGTGCGAGTCACCGGAATCGCCTCGACCGTCACCTGCGCCATGCCGTCATAGCCCGTCGCGGGGAGCACGGTCTGGGCCGTGGTGGCAGGAGTGACAGTCTTTGCGGGTTCGATGTCCATGTCCTCGGTGCCGGACATGGTGCCCTCGACGCCGAGGATCGTCACGCCCTGACGGATGTTGGTGGCGATGATCTTTGCCTGCTCGGTCGAGCTGATGGACACCTTGCCAGAGCCATCGTGGTAGCCCTGAGCGATGGTGTACTGCTGGGTCTTGGTGGTGATGGTGCCCGTCACCGCGCCACGGTTCGGCATGGAACCCGTGACCTTGTTTCCGTTGACGTAGGCAGTCTTGGTGGAAAGAATCTCGGCTGCGGTGGCCGTGGCATCGCTGGTGTCGGCATCGAACGTGCTCGTTCCCGTGATGGGGGCACCGCTCTTGTCGTGCGCGGTGACGTTCTTTGCGAGCTTGTCTGCCGTTATGGTGTCGGCAGTAAGGTCAATCAGCGTCTCGCCGCCGTAGACCACCTTGTTTACGTACTGGTTGGGCATCTTATTCTCCAATAATCGCTGTGTATCCACCTGACTCGTTGGTGGTGGTGAAGTACGGGATTTCCCGCACGGTTATGTCCGAGCGAACGGACGTGTCCTTGGTGGGCAACGTCTGAACCCACGTCCTCGGGATGACATCTGTCGCGCCCGTGTAGTCTGGGAGCGCATGGTCCACGACCTCGATGCCCGAGCTGAGCGTGAGGTGCGTGGTCGGGTCCTGCTGCACGAAGCTGAGATGCACGTCCCCGCTCGTTGCAAGCGAGAGCCTTACCATCAGATGACCTCCTTGAGAAGGATGTCCTCGACGCTCGTCTGCACGATGTTCGTTGCGTAGGCAAGGTCGTTGACCTTGAACCGCACCTGCACCCTCACGGGATGGTTCGGGTCGAGTGAAAGCGTCTCCTCCTGCGAGAGCAGGAGCCTGATTACCTTGCCGTCCTCGGAGAGCGTGCAGTCGCTCTCGGTCTTTGTGATCTTCTTCTTGCCGTTGGCTAGGGTGACGCGGTACTCGCAGTCAGTGAGCGATGCATCCAGCGTCAGCTCAAGGGTCGGCGTAGTTCCTCGTCGCATACTTGCCACCTGCCTTGTGAATGCTGGTCCTAGATGATAAAAAAGAGAGGCCACCGACCTGGTGACCTCTCTTGGTGAGTTGGTGATTTTAGAGACAACTCTGCAACGCCTTACACTTTATCACTCTTTGCCTTAAGTGTCCAGCGTTTGACCAGTTGAGAGAGGGTCTTTGCCGTAGTCAACCGTCACGACGCGCTCCGTGTGGAGGCACCGCTCGCACACAAGCTCGACCGTCCTCACGCCGTTGAGCGTCCAGTCCGAGTAGTTGAGCATGTAGAGCAGGGCACCGCACTTCGGGCAGCGCCGTTCGGTTATCGTCGTTGCGTCGCTCATCCCGCGCACCACAGCAGCATCAGCACCAGCGCGACCACCGACACGAGGCCGATGATGCCGAAAAGCGTCATGGTGTCATCGAGCGGTGTCTTTGGCTGTCGGGGGAGATCATACTTGTGGTAGCTCACGATACGGTCACCTGCCCTTGCAGCGCGATGTAGCGTGTCTTGCCCGCGTAGTTGTCATAGACGCCCCACGCAAGGCCGTCCGTGTAGACAAGGCCACGGCAGACCACCGACTCGCCCGGCTTGAGCTGCCCCGTGACATAGGAGTTCGATGCCGTCGAGGGCGTGTTGCGGACGTTGCGCTCGGTGCCAGCGGTGACCGTGAAGTTGGCGCTCACGACCGCAGGGCCGCTCGAACCCTTGCCGTAGCGATAGATGTAGGTCCACGAGCGAAGCGAACGCACCTCGACCTCATACCCCGTCTGGTCTCCCCTGTTGGGACCAGTGATGCCGCCGTACTCGTCGCCGTGCGCGTCGGCCTGCTTGCCGTTGCCGAGGGCGATGCCCGTGTGGCCTGATACTAGGAGCGCATCACCACGTCGAACCTTCGATGCCGAGTAGCCCATGCGTGTGAACCCGAGCGATCTCAGCTTTTCGTCCTCCGAGCCAGTCCACATGTGCGCAATGGGCTTGTTGTAGGTTCCACTGAGAGCGCCGTTCACGCACTGGCGCACCATCTCCGAGCAGTCCACGTCGGAGCTGGTCACGCTGACCTTGCTGCCGTCGCTGAGCGTGATGGTCTCGGCGCTGCCCGTGCCACGGTTGGGCTGCGAGTAGCCGTGGCTGTCGTGCTTGGCGAAATGCTCTGCGATCTGAGCAATGCGCTCAGGAACCGAAAGTGCCATGCCACTCACTCCTTGGCCGTGATTGCGGAAGCGCCGTCCACCTCGGGAAGGCCCGTGGCGATGGAGGTCAGCACGCTCACGATGCCGGAGAGCGCCGCGCCGCTCACGACGCCGACCCAGTTGACCTCGGTCACGCCTACGGCGTTGGTGCCGATGAGCGCGACGGCGGTCTGCGCCATGGTGCGGATGGCGCGGATGGCGGTTGCCCGGACGAAGTTCTTGTTCATGGTCTTTCCTCCTTAAAAGAAAAGGGACGCCCGACAACCGAGCGTCCCTGCGGACCGATGTGTGATGGGAGCCTGCTATTGCTCCTCTGGGTGCTCTGGCAGCGCCATCACCTGTGCCGCCAGAGAGTCGATGAACCCGTTATTCGGGCAGATGGACTGGTACTGGGTCCACTCCTCGTGCCACGACTCCTTTTCCTCGATGGATGCGTAGCCCTTGTCATCGACATACCTGTGTGCCTTGTGAATAAGGTCCCCGCGCATGACGCACACGAGCGAGTCGTTGATGACGCCGACCTTTTTGGTGAGGTCCTTGCGCCATGCGTGGCTCTCGGCGCTATAGTCCTTGAACGACTTAATGAGAGCGCGGACACCCCCGAGGATGCCCGCGCTGATAAGCCCGGTGATGATCGTGTCCCAGTGGACGGGTGGCATCATGCGACCACCTCATGCCACAGCGTCTCGGTCCCAGCTGCACCAGGCTCCCAAACGTTGGCGTCCACGTCGCTTACCCACACCTTTCCGTTATGCTTCACTTGGTCGCCCTTGGCGTAGGCGTCATGGGCACCAGTCGGTTGCACCCACTCCTCTGGCTCTGAGGGGTCGGGGTTGGCCTTGATTCGGGTCCAGAGCGCTGGAACAGCGTCAGGGGTCCAGTCGGCCTGCGAGGTGTGGGACTGCACGCAACGGTACACGAGACCGTTGTAGCTTGCTCGGTCGTTGAGCTTGTAGGCGTGGTCGGTCTCCCACTCGTCAAAGAGCAGTGCGGCGGTCTCGTCTCCGACCTTTTCAACCATCTCATCGATAAGCGCCTGAATCGGGTCGCTGTACTCCGCGAACTCCTCGGCCTCCTTGGCGATGGCCTCTGCCTCTGCCACAGTCAGCCCGTCCGTGAAGGGTTGCAGAATAGAGGTGCGGACAGAAGCGCGGGACTCGTCGTGTGCCTCCTTGTTCTCCCAAGACGCGACCTCAATCCAAGTCGAGGTGTCCACGAGCTGGGTGATTCCCGTGACCTCGTGCCACGAGCAGACCTGCTCGTTGGGCATCTTTACTGGACGTTCGAATGCCATGCTTGTTCCTTTCTACCTGTATCCGATGACATGGACGATGCTGATGTAGTCGTTGTTGGTGACGCTGTAGGAGCCGCCGAGCCTGACCTGTCCCGTGCGGTACTTGGAATCGCTACTGTCCTTGGCCGTACTGATGGTCGTGCCAGAGATGGTCACCCAACGCACGCGCTGGTACATCTGTTGGGTGGACGCGCCGTTAATCCACGTGAGGTCGAGCGACACGCGCTTGCCGTTGGGATTCCACACATCCACGCTACTGTAGGTGTTGTCTTGGTCCCTGTAGAAGATGGTCAAGCGCCGGAAGTTTGCCGCGCTCTCATTGAGGGTTGCTGTCGCGCTTGCCGCCGCGCTATCGTTGTCGTAGAGCGTCACGCCGCCGCCGAGCACGTCCATGACGTTCTGCATGGTATAGAAACCATCTGTGGAGTCATTTTCCAGCGCAAGGTAGTTTGCCTTCAGCTTTGCGCTGCCCTGAGGTGTGCTGCTGCTTGAATCGGTATCAATTACGTCAGTCAACCGAAAGTACGTATTGTTTATGCCGTCGTTATCGGTGTCTACGCCTAGCTCAATGTCGTTGCGGTAGCTGTCTTGAGCCTCGCTTTCGTAGTGGTAGCGCTCGAAGGACATGCTGGCCTTGCCGTACTCTCCATTGCCGACAGACATAGTTGATACGTCTGATGTTGTTGTGCTCGAAGTGTCCTCGTGTACCGTCTCGCTTCCAACAAGGCTGAATATCTCGTTCTCGCCGTTAAGCATTCCGATTGAGCCGCTGTCAATGACGATGTGCGCTGCCGCTTCGCAGCCAAGCCTCACCTTCGCCGTCGTTCCGTCCACCCACGCCTTTAGCATCGACACGCCACCCCTGATGAAGTCGAGGAAGTTGCTCGCCAGTTGCAGGTAGGTGGTTGCTGAGGACGGGCTTGCGTTGGCTATCTTGATGCCGTTGGTCGTATCGATTGTGGTGATGTAGTTGGTTGCGGTCTTGGCTGCTTCCGAAATATCAGCGTCCACGTCCTCTGGGGCTAGGGTCCAGTCGGTGGGTTTGTTGCCCTTTTCGAGCTTAATGCCACGTATGAGTGTTGGCTTTTTACTACCGAGCGAGCCAAACTCCACCGTAAAGTTGCTTCCCGCCACGAGAGCCGATGCCTGACCAGTGGTCAATTGAGAAGGCACGCTGACCGTGACGCTCGCCATCGTCCATTCGGTCGAGTAGTCGGTGCTTATCGTCTCACTGTAGAACCTGTCGTAGCTTGAGCTAAACGTGTTCCCCGCTCTGCTCGTCACGTTGAAGCCGATGTATGCAACCAGCTGCGTAGCCGTGTAGCTCGTCGTATCGTCGGACACGCGGTACTCGAAGCTCAGCGTGTACTCGCCCTCTGCGTGGTCGGAGTAGTCGAGGTAATCGACCTTCAACTTCGCATAAGAGGAGCTGGTTGTCGGGGTCAGCTTGATGGTGTCACCATCGACGGTAGCCCTCGTAAGAACCATGTCACCAGAGACGAGGGAGCCTGTGTTCCGCAACAGGTTCCTCCCGCCGACCTGCACGTTGCTGTTCAAAATCGTCGCAGCAGCGGCGTCGGTCATGGCTCCCACGGTCAGGCTCTTGCTCGCGTTGATGTCGGATGCGTTGAGCTTGTTCGCGGTCACGGTCCCCGTGATGATGTTCCCGCCGTCAATCACCGTGATGCTGTTGTCGAGCAACACGTCCGTGTGACCGAGCGTGCCGTCCGCCATCTCATACTGCTCACACGTGTAGATGTACTTGTGCGTACTGGTGATGGCTACGTGCATCTTGGTCCAGAGGGCCGAGCCATCGTCACCCTTGGTCACCCAAGAGGTTGGGGCGGCTGGGGCCGTCGCGCTGTTCCAACGGTAGTAAATGCGCTGGGTGCGAGAGACAATATCCTCGGGCGCAGGCGACCAGTCTGTAGCTTTGTTGCCAATCTCAAGCTTGGGTCGGTCTACTGAATACGTATACGACGTGCCGCTTGTCGAGTATCTAGGCACCCTGAACGCGAACATCTTTCCGAGCGAGAGCCGGTCGGCGGTTGGCGTAAACGTGATGCTTGCGCGACCGCTAGACGCAATTTCCTTCGACGCAATGTCCTTTTGGAGTGCATTTGTTCCAGCGCCAACCGAGATAGCGAACGGTGTGATGCTGCTCGTAACGTCAACCGAGAACGTGTACTCAACACCAGCTTCAAGCTCATATGGCATTAGGTAGCCATTTGCCACATTGAACTCGATAAAATATCCGCTTGACGTTCCAGCTCTTGGATAGGATAAAGCGGCGCCACTGGTGGCTAGGAGGTTGCGACCGCCAATCTCGAGGTTGTCGAGGTTCGTCTGTACCGCAGCTGCAGCACCCTTGGCGTCATACAGGTTGTTCGCCTGTGCCGTCGTAGAGTAGCTTTGCAGCTTCGTGTCGGTGGAGCTGTTGGCCGAAGAGATGGCTTCTGACTTCGCCGTTGCGACCTGTGTGGTGGTGGCATAACCCTTGTTCGTGATTGCAGTGTCTACATCTGAGCTAATAGCATTGAAAACCGCCGTGCCGTCAATCTCGACCTTTGACGCCTGAATCTTGGCGGTCTCATTGGAGAGGTTGATTGCGCCAATGACCCCATCGGCAGACACCTTCAACTCGATGTTGTCGGCATTTTGGGTGATGCGCGACTCTGCCGTTGTAATTCGTTCGTCTATGTCTTCGGGCGCTATGGTCCAGTCGGTAGACTTGTTGCCAATCTCAAACTTTGGCTTGGACACCTTGACGGTGCCACTCGTAGCGTTCTGGATATAGATGCCTTCCCTGTTTGGCACAAGCTCGTAGCCCTTGAAGTCTCTGCTGAGCTTTGCCGTGCTCCATATGCGCCCATGGAAGGAAGTTTCGGATGACACATATGAGATTCCAGCGCCATTGTCACTGATGCCGTTGGGTCCCCACCATACGCCTACGTACTGGGTGCCACTCACTACACCGTCTGACTGCTGAAACAACTCAAACCCGACACGTCTCGTGTAGGACGAATCTGCCCAAGTAACATTGTCGATATCGACCTGCACGGATGCGATTACCTGAGTTCCCTTTGGTATGGTTTCGGACAGAGCAAACCCACTAAGGGCCTCACGGCCAGTTCCACTCCTGACAAGCTCCCTGTTGGAGTGCAGCAGCAGATTCCTCCCGCCCACCTCCAAGTCAGCGAACTCTTCCTTAGTGGTGTACGTCTCGCTGACGTTGGACGTAATCTCATTGGCCTTCACCGCGATTGCGGCGTTGCGGTCTGACACCTCCTGCGTGATGAGGTCATCGCTCTCCTGCTTGGTGTAAACGTCGGAGGAGTTGGCCTTGAGGGCGATGGCCTCGTCGTTCTGCTCGATTGCCGTCCAAGCCGACGTGACTTCCTCGGCCAGCGTCGCGGTGGTGTAGGTCGGGTTGCCGCTTGAGAAGCTGACCTTCCAGCGCTCCCAGTAGTAGCGGCCCTTCACGTATGCCGCTGGCTTGACCGTCCACGAGCCGCCCGTCTGTGACGTGCTGCTGGTCGAGAGGTAGTACTGGTGCTCGACGCCCGTGACCGACACGCCGTTGGTGCCAGCGCTTCCCGTCTCGCCCTTCGGGCCTTGTGGCCCCTGCGGGCCAGTCTCGCCCTTGGCTCCCGTCTCTCCCTTCGGTCCCTGCTCTCCCGTCGCGCCCTTGATGTTGGTGGTGTACACCCACTTGGCCGTGGATGCGTTGCCAGCGACGGTGCAGCGGTAGGTGTTGTAGGTCGAGGTGTTGAGGTACATGTCGCCGACCACAGCGGCGGTGATGCCGGAGCCGGAGAACACCGTCGCCGTGGTGCTGGTGCCAGTGATCTTGGTCCCCGCGTACCAGCGCCCGCCGTCCGTGCCGTTGGTGCCGTTGGTACCGTTAGTGCCGTTCTGCCCGTTGGTTCCCGCCTTGCCGCCGACGCTGTAGCTGACCGACGTAGTGTTATCTGAGAACTTGAGGGTGGTGCGGGTCCAGAGGTACTGCGTGGTGGTCGGGGCGAGCGGTGTGGTGCTCCATGTGCCAGTCGGTGCCGTGGTGCCGCTCGTGGAGAGCTGGTAGTCCACCACATGCGAGGTGACCGTGAGTGGGTCGGCATCGTTGCCGTCCTCGCCGACGTACTTGCTCCACTTGAAGCTGGTGTATGCGGGGACGCTTGAGCTGGTTCCCGTGTACACGCCGATGTACTTGGTGGCGCTCGTCGGGGTGGTGACCATACCGCTGCCACTGGCGTTGGCCGAGTAGCGGACGTAGGTGTAGTAGCTCGTGCCGTCAGCGCCCGCCTCGACCGTATTGCTCGCGGTTCCGTTGACGTAGATCGTCACGGACCCGTCGCTGTTCTTGGTGGTCGTGATGGTCGGCGTGCTGCCGTCCTCGCCCGCGTCCACGGTGCTCGTCGCGGTGCCGTCCACGTAGATGGTCACCGAGCCGTCGCTGTTCTTCGTGGTGGTGACGGTGGGGCTGTGTCCGTCCGCGCCCTTTATCAGCGACCAGCTGTAGTCGGAGTAGGTCTGGGAGTCTGCGGCTGTGTTGTCGGTATAGACGCCGAGGTAGCTCTTGCCAGCGGATGTGGTGGTCGAGAAGTCGGTCCTGCCATCAGCAGAGTTCGCCCATGCGGTGTGGACGTACCCGTTCGCGCCAGCGGTGCCGTTCTGCCCGTCCTCGCCGTCTTTGATGGTCAGCGTCGTGGAGGTTGTGCCGTCCGTGAGAACGACCGTCGTGGTGTCGCCGCTCTTGGTGGCCGACTGGACGAACACGCTGGTGCCGTCCTCGCCGTCCGTGCCGACGTAGCTCTTGGTCGTTGCGTCCGTTCCGTCGCTGTAGGTGGTCTTGACCCAGAGCCACTGGCCCTTGGCGATGGAGGTCGGGACGGTGGTTGACCAGCTCGTGGGCTGCGTGCTTGCGCTGGCGCTCGTGCCGTACTCGACCTTTCTCACGGTCACGCTCGTGCCGTCGTTGCCCTTGGGTCCCTGCGGGCCTTGGTCGCCCGTGTCGCCCTTGGGTCCCTGTGCGCCCGTAGCGCCGTCGCTGATGGTCACGGTGTCGCCGCCGACCGTGATGGTCGCGGTGCCGCCAGTCTTGCTCACGGAGATATCGTCGCTGGTAATCGTGGCGTCGTACTTGGCAAGAAGCTCCGCCAGGGTGGTAGAGCCGCCGATGGTGACGTTGGAGCCGCCGATGTTGATGTGGCCGTTGCCGTCGAAGAAGATGTAGGCGTCCTCGCCGCCGATGTAGAACGTGCGATTATCTGCGAAGCTGATGCCCGTCCCCGTGAACTGGGCCACGGTCACGCCGCTGCCGTCGATGATGTAGGTGCCAGCGGTCGGGTAGGTCTTGCCAGCGCCGCCCGTCGCGACCAGTACGCGGTAGCCGCCAGACTGCGTTGGGGTCAGCCACAGGCCCTCGTTGGTGACGCTGAGGTGCGTGGCGATGTAGTTCTCAACGCTCTTGTCGATGGTCAGCTCGTAGTAGCTTGAGAGAGCGGACGCAACAGGCTCCTGCACGATGGAGTAGCGGTTGCCACCCACCGTATAGTCGCCATTGTTGTCGCGGACAAAGTAGACCTTGGAGGGGTCAACCGCCGTGTCGATGGTCTTTGACATCGTGCCGTGCTCGGTAATCCACGTGAGGGTGTCAACCACGTCCTCGACCGTGGACAGGCTGTTGAGCGCTGCGGTCGCGTGGGCGTTGGCCGCGTTCGCGCTCGCCTGTGCCGCGTTGGCCGCGCCCTGCGCAGTGTTCGCGCTCTGCTGTGCCGCCTCTGCCGTCTGCTGGGCGGTGCGTGCGGACTCTGCCGCGCTGTCGGCGCTGCCCTGAGCCGCCTGTGCCGCGTCGGACGCAGCGCCAGCGTCCTCGATTGCCTGTAGCGCGTTCTCGTTGGCGGTCTGGGCCGAAGCCGCAGCGCTGTCAGCGCTTCCCTGCGCTGCGGTCGCTGCTGCGGATGCAGCCGCCGCGTCGCCGATTGCCTTGGTGGCGTTGGCGTTCGCCGTGCGTGCGGACTCCGCTGCCGCGTCGGCGCTGGTCTGGGCGTCGCCCGCCGCACGAGCAGCCGTGTCGGCGCTGGCCTGTGCAGCCGTAGCGGCCTGAGCCGCCTCGTCCGCGTGTTCCCACGCCTCCTGAGCCGCCTGTGCCGCTCCGTCGATAGCCTCTGCCTGAGTGTCGCCCTCTCCGGCTACTGCGGTCACCATGGGGCGCTTGGTGGACGTGCCGCCGACCAGCGTCACGATCACGTCCTGACCCTCCTTGACCTGCGGGGAGGTTGACATCTCTATGCCAGCGCCGTCCCACTCGGCGACCACGTTGCCGTCCTCGTCGTAGAGGTCATCGGGCAGCGTCACGTCGCCGCCGAGGTCAACGCGCACCGTGCCGTCAGATGAGTCAGAGACCGCGACGCCCATGTAGGTGCGGGTGGTCGCGTTGGTCTCGACCTCCTGCTCCTCCGCACGCTTGCCTCCGAAGAGCGCCTGTGCGAGAGAGTCGATGTCCATCAGCTTTCCCCCTTGTCACCGCTCGCGGTCTCCTTGAGCCGGAGCCGCATGGTCATGTCCTTGAGGTCGAGGTCGAGCGACTTGACGAAGCACTTGCGCACGCCCTGGTACTCCTTGAGGCCGTCGTGGACCACAAGCTCAACCACGTCGCCCTCCCATACGGGGCGGTACATCGTCCGAAGCTCCCACTCGACCAGCTCGTGCTGCTCGTCCTTGAGGTACTTGGTGGCGAGCTTCTGAGCCTGAGCCGCCGTCTTGGGCGACATCTCGCTCACGCTGATGAAGTTCACCACGCTGTAGCCGCGCTTGTTGTGGGCCTGATGCGTGCTGGACGAGACCTTGGCTATGCCCGTTATCTCGCGCTCGACCGACTCCTGCTTGCCGTTCTTGCGAACCTTGTCGCTGTACTTGTGGGAGACGGCAACCATGTCTGCCATCTGCAACCAGTCGGTTGTCCTGCTGAGGCCGTCCACGGCCATGCCACGCTCGTCGGCAAGGTCGATGCGCCACTTGCACGTCCTGCTCGCCGGGCTTGTCGCGGGCGATATGGTGACGCGCCCGTGTGGGTCAACGTCGAGTCTGTCGCCAGCGACCTCGCTTATGTCGAAGAGCGCCTTGAGCCTCGTCGTTCCCGACTCGACCACCACGGCGTCCTTGTACTTCTTGTCCTTGGGCGAAATCTCCCTGAACGGCGTGCCGCTCGCCCTGAGCGACTGCCTGATGGCCTTGAGCGCAGAAGCGTTGGCCGCGATGGTCCACGGCCTCGCGTGCTTGTCCACCGAGAGGCCGAAGAGCCGCGAGTGCAGGGTGAGGCTGTACGACCACTCCCCGTGCTCCCTGCTCGCGCCATCGTCGGTCACGATGTAGGTGCCAAGCTCGTTGCGGTAGCCCCACTCCGGGACGGAGTGGATGACGCGGATCATAGACCCGCGCACCCAGTTGCCGCCGATGACGCGGACGGTCCCGCTCGTGCGGGTGTCGGTGTAGTAGGCGGCAGAAAGAGAGGAGCCTGAGAGGTCAACCCCCTCAAGCTCCCCGTACACCTGGTCTATGTTCGTCGGGCTGACCATCTGGAACGTGAGCACGTCCCGCCGCGTCTGGTCGGCCCAGTCAACCTTCGATGCCATCTATACAGTCTCCCTCGTCATGCTCACGGAGCACTCCCAGACGCCGCGCTGGCAGCTGAGGGTCGCGCCGTCGATGGCGACCTCGCAGACGATGCCGTGCGGGCTGCGGTAGGTGACGTGCCTCGCGTCGATGAGCGCCTCAAGCTTTGCCCTCGTGGCCTCCACGTCGAGGTTGCGCCCGAAGGCCCCCTCCGCCGTGAGCTTGCCCGTCTTGGTGTCGCCGATGCGCACGGCGTCCCAGCCGCGCCTGTTGAGCTTGTAGCTGCTCGCGTCGTTCTCGACGCTGTACTCCGTCGAAAGCGGCTCGTCGCGTCGGACCTCAAGCGTGAAGCCGCCGCCGTCCCAGTTCCATGCGTGGCAGGGCCGCATGCCAGCGAAGCCCTCCGCGCCGAACGAGAGGTGCGCGACGCCCCACCTGTCGCCGTCCGAGCTGTAAGCCGCCGCGTACACGTCGAAGTCAACGCCGAACGGGTAGGTCACCGTGGCGGTGCCGCCCTTGACGTTCAGCTCCCGTAGCGTGCCGCTCGCGGTGGTCCACGCCTTTCGGACCGTCGCGCCGCTGGTGCTCACGGAGACGAGCAGCGTGCGGCCCTCGCCCACCGTGTAGGTCGGCGTGACCGAGAGGCCGTAGCCCGTGTCGTAGGAGACCGTGAGCGCCCCGCTCTCGGCTGCGTCCTCGTAGGAGGTCCCCTGGTCCGTGCCAACGTGGTAGGTGACCACAAGCTCGCTGCCGTCATCGACCCACTGCGAGAGCCTTGACATGGGCACGAGGATCGACCCCTGCTGGTCGAGGCCCGTCACGTAGAGGTCGCCCTTGAGTGGGTGCGACCACGCGCCGCCCGACTCGCGGACGCTCAGGTCGGTGATGTCGATGTTGGTGGTGCCGCCGTCGTATGTGCTCGCGTACTCAAGGCGAAGCCCCTCGGGGCCGAATCCAGCGACGGTGAACTCGACGGTCGGGACGGGGAGCGCCCTCAAGGTCGCGTCGGCGACCTCGCCGTGGACGAGCCTGCCCTCCGCGTCGATGCCCGCCGAGCGCACCTGAATCTCGTGCTGTAGCGCCTTCTTGCCGCTGGGAACCTCGGCGCTGAGTCCGTCAGTCAGCCAGACGCGCTGGCCCTCGACGGTGACCGATGCCGTCTCCCAAGCGGTCCACTCCCCGAACTCGCCCCAAGCTGAGTTGGACCCGCTCATGGTCTGGGAACGGTACCTGAACTCGTAGTGGTTGAAGCTGTCGGATGCCCATGTCTGGGTGGTGGTCCACGTCGGGTAGTAGGTCTCCGCCTCGGGGCGCTCCCTCGTCCAGTCGGTGCCGCCAACGCTGTCGGTCCAGCCGAGGTCAGCCGCCACGGGCATGTCGGGGTCGATGGGGTTGGTGGGCACGAGCACGAAGCGCTGCGAGACCTCGTTGGACGCCGTCTCGATGTTGACGTTGGCGCGGTTGGTGGTCATGGCGTCGAGCACGTCCATGTTGTAGGCGCTGCCCGTGCCGTCCACGTAGCTGCCGAGCGTCACAACTACGCACTCCACGCCGCCGATGGTGCGGGTGCCGTACTCGGTGAGCTTCCACCGCTGGGCGCGGGTGTCGTTGTCGGTCCACTGCTGGACGTTCGCCCCGCTCCTCGCGCTGCCGCTCG
>Ga0326514_10001666_pt1 | contig 14368 bp, 11 predicted proteins | sample 3_2548_0518_D_FD_203653 | JGI IMG/M metagenome (GOLD analysis project Ga0326514, IMG submission 203653) | Bovine rumen microbial communities from UC Davis, California, United States - 3_2548_0518 | ecosystem: Host-associated > Mammals > Digestive system > Stomach > Rumen | place: USA...
TATGATCCGATGAAACACCGCACGCGTCCGGAACTGCGTATCAAGGCTGGTAGCAAACAGTATATGTCGCAGGAGAATCAGGCCATTCTCACGCTTTATGACTACGATATCTCTCGCAACACCCTGTTGAAGGTCTCTCCTATTCCGATGCTTAAGGACGGCTTCACCGTGAAGGCTAAGGACGAATCGAAGCAGGCGTTCGTGGATAAGTTGGGACTGCAGATGGAGGCACTGACCGACCGATGCGACGAGGGCCGACTCTGCCTCGTCCGTAGTTTGAAGGGTGTGCTCGATGCGCCCAACCGTATTGATGCCGAGTGTATTATTAAGGTGAAATATCAGGGCCCGAACAATGCCGAGCCAAAGATCTACACTTGTACTCATGCGATCCGTCTGGCATCACAGCCCCGTCGTGAAGTCAACGACATGAACGCTGCCGAGGCCTTCATGAAGGAAGACCAGCATACCTACGACCGCCTGATGCATATCATTGAGTCAGTCGTCCAGACAGGACAATTGAACCGGATGTTCCCGTTGGTGAAATACACCGAGATGCAGCTTGAAGGCTATGATGCGACTTACGGCTATGATAAGCGCAACGTTAATCGTATCCGAAGCACGTATGCCCGTCTGGTCATGGGTGACATCGGTGGCGTGGACGAGGAACTGCCGCCAGAGTTAGGCATTAAGGATGAGTTGGAGTGGTGGTTCGAAGCCATAAAGCAGGTCGAGAAAGACATTGGTTTCATTGGTCGTATTGTGGCAGGTGTCGGTTCCTGGGGCCTCTCAGAACTTATCTTTATGCCCGTTGATTTTGCTGAAGAGATTCGTGAGTACGTTTACGACAAGAACGGCGACAGCATGCTGAAGATGTTCTGGATAGGCATTAAGAATGGTGCATTCATGGTGTTGGGTGCTACTGGCGCTGCCAGCACAATAAAGGCTAAGAACCTTACCCGTCAAGGCATGCGTGAGGCTATACAGAATGCCAAGAAGGGCTTTGAAAAGCCGTATAACACCCTAAAGGGATGGCTGTTCCGCGAATCGGCAGAGAAGAGTTTGGAGGCTACACGTCGTGCTTCATCGGTAGCAGAGATGCGTCTGAATGCTGCCAAGAATGCGCCACGTTTGCCAGGTGATTTGAACCTCGACAAAGCGATGGCGACAGGACGTGCCAATGCTGCTGAGAAGGTGAAGAACCTGAGAGCTGCCATTGAGATGGCGGAACAAAATGGTGAATGGACGAATATAGCTCTGAAGAACCGTCTAATTCTGGAGGTACAAGGCGATAAGCAAGCCATGTATATGTTGAAGAATGCCAGCTCGAAGTACGATGTTGTCCGCAAGGAATTGAACGGCACGCTGAAGAGTATCTATGAGATCACCGATGCCAAGAGTATAGCGGAGTTGTCGAAGAAGTACCCTGGCAGGAAGATACGGGTCATGAATGCCACATCGTCGAAAGCCGAGCAATTGGCCAGTGGAAAGACCATTACGATGGACCGTGACATCACTTATTATTTCGTCGACGAGAACAATGTGACGCATTATCTGCCTCATGAAGAGGTGGTTGAAGTCTATAACCGCAACTTCTACGAGACGACTCGACGTTTCACGTCGAAGTCGAATGTGATTGCGGATTCGTCTGCATCGTCTGCTGAGGTATATGGCAGGTATGCCAAGGGTAAGGATCAGACTGTCATCCAAGACGTATTGCATGATAATGAGAGTTTCGGCGTCGATTGGGAGAAACTTGCAGATAAGAGTCGTCATGGTGAGGCACTCACTAACCCAACCAAGGTGGGTGATGCCATGACCTTCAAGGGTTATGACCGTTTCCAATCGGCAGAGAAGTTGCTACAGGAGGCAGAGACCATCACCAACGAAGCAGAACGACTGCTTGTTCAGAGTAAAGCTGTAAACGAGTATATGGAAGGTCTGCGCCAGATGGCCAAGGAGTTCAATAACTTCGTTAAGCCCTACGATATCGCTCGCTATAAGGTTAATGGTACAAGCATGATTCCGCAGCATATGCGTGAGGCAGTGGAGATGGTTGAGGATATGTTCAAGGCTGGATCGACGGTCTCTATCGACCAGATACAGCGAGCTTTCCGTAGCATGAACTATAGTTTCTACCAATTCGCTGACGATATGGGTGCCTGCATGAAGCGGATAACTACAGCTAAGAGTTGGGAGATCGCAAAGTAAACGTATAAACAAAGGATTCTATATGGAAGAGAATAAAAATGGTCAGGGTTTCTGGGTGGAAAGCAACTTTGAACCCAATCCTAACTATCAGCCGAAGCGTAGACAAAAAGCTAAAGGTGGAACCTCGAAGCATAAGGCTGGGAACAGTAGTGCCCTGTCGGGACTTAACGCCCTATTGCCAAGTCTTACAAGGTTTTTCCCAAGACTCTCTGGAATAATCTCACTGGGTACAGGCATCGTTTCACTGTTCGGTGGACTTGGAAAATTTCTAAAACGTGGATGCTTGATACTGGTTGTTGGTATTGTCGTCATCATTGCCTTACTTTGGGGACTCGGTACATGCATGGGAATTGATGACGATGGTCATCAGGTAAAAGCTGTTGCTGATAGTACAATAGTGGAATCAGAACCAGTCGCAGAACCTGAGACTATTGCTGAACCAGAAACAGAACAAGAGGTTACAGAACCTGTTGAAGAACCAGCGATAGTTGAGGAACCTAAACCTGAGCCAGTTGAGGTTTCTGTGCCAGAACCAGAGCCGGAAAAGCCGAAGGTTACGCCTCAGCAAAATCCGCAGTCGAAAGCTGTGAACCGAAATAAGTCGACTCGTAAGCGTTCATCAAAGTCCACGGATACTCCTCCTACTAAAAAGAAGAAGGGCGATGGTTTCCGTTTGGAGAGGGTTGATCATATTCCAACGAAGGATAACCCGTAATTCTTTGTTGGAATATCAATCTTAGCATTTTCCTTGTTCGTGATAGCTGTAATAGTTGCCGTCCGTGATGATGACGTGGTCGAGGAAGTGGATGCGCATCATGTCGCAGGCTTTCTTCAGTGAGGTGGTGATGGCATCGTCGTGTACGCTGGGGTGCAGGCTGCCCGACGGGTGGTTGTGGCAGACGGCCATGATAGTGGTGTTGGCCAGTATGGCCTCGCGCATGACGATGCGAACGTCGACACTGACCTCGGTGATGCCGCCATGCGAGATGCGGAGCTTTTTGATGAGCCGGTAGTTCTGGTTCATGAGCAGCAGCCAGAACTCTTCTACGTCCAGATCTTGCATCAGGGGATGCATGTGGTTGTAGATGCGTGTGGCAGTACCCAGGTCTGGACGCTCCTCGGGCGTTTCCATCTGGCGGCGCTTGCCCAGTTCGCAGGCGGCGAGAATGGTGATGGCCTTTGCTTCGCCCACACCGTTGTATTCGCAGAGCTGGCGGATGGTCATCTTGCCTAAAGTGTTCAGGTTGTTGTTGCAGTCACCCAGCACGCGCTTCATCAGGTCTACGGCACTCTCCTTGGTCGAGCCGGAACCAATCAGGATGGCCAGCAGTTCTGCGTTCGACAGGGCCTCCGGTCCTTGGCGCATGAGTTTCTCGCGGGGGCGATCCTCCTCAGCCCACTGATTGATGTTCAGCTTCTCTGACCGATGGTCAGAGTGTGGCGTTGCAATTTCCATAATCGTTATTTGTAGAAGTTCTTCTCGAAAGCCGTAAACTCATCGTGTTTCCTGACGCAGCGCTTCCACCACGACTCCAGGAATCCGAGGCCGTAGCCCATGAGCTGTACGAAGGCAGCGGGGATGCTGAGCAGTCCGACGTGCAGACTTTTGTTCTGCAGGGATGCGTCCGTGCAGATGATCAGTGCGTAGAGCAACAGGGGCAGCAGTGACAGCCAGGCGGTGAAGGGGGCCAGTAGCATGAGACCGATGACACCCAGGGTGAAGACCATGGGTAGCAGATGTACCAACTTCAGTGTGCCGGGATGGCGCTTCTCCAAGTTGACGCGGGCGATACCGCTGTTATAGACCTGTCGGAAGAATTTGCGGAAGTCGGTGCGCCGCTTGTGCCACACCCATGCGTCGGGGAAGAGGCGCGGCTGATAGCCTGCCTCGACAATGCGATAGGAGAAGTCGATGTCCTCGCCGAAGCGCATCTTCGAGAAACCACCCAACTCCTGATAGACGTCGCGGCGGATGCCCATGTTGAACGAGCGGGGGTAGAACTTGTCGAGCTTTGCCTTGCCGCCACGGATGCCTCCGGTGGTGAAGAAGGAGGTCATCGAGTAGCTGATGGCCTTCTGCACGGGAGTGAACGACGGATGAGACGCATCAGGTCCTCCCCAGGCGACGATGTCTGGTGTCTGGTGGCCGATGGCTGAGTCGATAGCCTCCAGATAGCCCTCGGGCAGGACGACGTCGGAGTCGAGGATGATGACGTACTGGCCCTGTGCCCGCTCTACACCGTAGTTGCGGCTCTGACCGGGACCACTGTTCTCCTTGAGGTAATAATGCAAATCAAGGATGTTTGCGTACTTGTCGCAAACATCCTTGCAGGGTTTTTGTGAACCATCCTCTACAATGATGACTTCAAAGTCTTTCAGTGTCTGTGAACAGAGACTCGCCAGCAACTCGTCCACCTCGTCGGGACGATTGTAGACAGGAACGATGATTGAATATTTCAATTGTAATTGTCAATTATCAATTATCAATTGTCAATTGGATTACTCTTTGGCGCGTGCCAGATAAGAACCGTCGCGGGTGTCAACCTGAATGAGGTCGCCCTCGTTGATGAACAGGGGAACGCGAACCTCCACACCAGTCTCCAGTGTAGCGGGCTTCAGGGTGTTGGTGGCGGTGTCGCCCTTGATGCCGGGCTCAGAGTGGGTGACGCGCAGAATAGTCTTCACGGGCATTTCGGCATAGAGGATGGTACCGTCTGTGGTGTCGCTGACAACGGATACGACATCGCCTTCCTTCATGTATTCGTGACCGATAACCAAGTCGTTAGCGATGGGAATTTGCTCGAAGGTCTCCTGGTTCATGAAGATGCGGCCTTCCTGGTCTTCGTACAGGTACTGGTAGTCGCGGTGCTCGATGACCACGTCCTCCAACTTCTCGCCGATGTTGTAGCGACGCTCCAATACGCGGCCGTCAGTGACGTTCTTCATCTTGATGTTCATGATGGTGTTTCCCTTGCCGGGCTTACGATGCTGAAAATCGATGCAAACCCAAATAGCACCGTCCATGCGAATGGCGGTTCCTTTCTTAATGTCTTGTGAATTAATCATAAAATAGTACTATTATAATATGTGAAATGTCATTTTGCGGGTGCAAAGGTACGAATAAGCGAGCAAAATACAAAAGGAAAACGCGTTTTTCTTTTGTATTCTCGAGCAAAAGTTCCTTCGAAGGCTCTCAAAGGTACGAAATATTTCTTAATTCATTGCCCATCAAACATAATTTTTTGAGAAAAACTTGCATAATTCGAAAATAATGTGTAATTTTGCAGCCCAAATCGACAATAGATAATTAAATAACGATAGAAAACAATGAAAAGAACATTTCAGCCGCACAATCGCCGCCGCGTGAATAAGCATGGCTTCCGCGAGCGCATGGCAACTAAGAATGGTCGTCGCGTACTGGCTTCTCGCCGCGCTAAGGGCCGTAAGAAGTTAACTGTATCTGACGAGCATCACGGAAAGTAAATCCAGTATGTACGGATAAGAATTGGGTATGTTTTCTAAGAAATATACCCAATTTTTTTGTTGTCTCAATTATTCTTTGTACTTTTGCTATCGATATCAGAGAATTAAGGATAAATGACTACGAAGGAAATGTTTGGCAAGATATTCAGCCGCTATCTGTTGCTTCACTTTTTGGCTATGGCCGTCTTCATTGTATTAGTGGGACTGGGCATTAAGTTCGGGCTGGAATATTATACACATCATGGCGAGGGAATAGAGGTGCCCTTAGTGAAAGGGCAGACTTATAGCAAAGCTCGTATGATACTTGAAGAGTTGGGACTAGCCATCGTGGTAAACGACTCGGGCTACAATAAGGAATTTCCTGCCGATTACATATTGGCGCAGTCGCCTAACCAAGGTATGAAAGTAAAGCGCGGACATGTGATATATGTGACGGTCAATTCGCCTTCCTCGCCCACGTTCGTCATTCCGGACATTGTGGACAACAGCAGTATTCGTGAGGCCGAAGCCAAGTTGATGGCCATAGGCTTCCGTCTGTTGCCGGCCCAGCAGGTGCATGGTGAGAAAGACTGGGTGTATGGTATTATGTGTCGTGGACGGCGCATTTCCAATGGTGACCGCATCCCCATTGAGTATCCGCTGACCCTGTTGGTGGGCAGTGGTACTGTCAGTGAGAGCGAAGAATTTGAGTATGTCGATGCCACCTCCTCAAATACTGGCGTTGTTGATGAAGAAACAGACGAGTTTGAGGAAGTCAAGGAACCCCCTGTAGGAGAAGAGAATGCTAGATGAATGGGACGATATAGAGCAGAGCACTGACGAGGGCGGTGACGGTCAGCTGTATGAGCACCTGCGCATGGAGGTAGATCATGGGCAGGAGCCTGTGCGTATAGACAAGTTCATGGCGGAACATGTGCAGCACTCCTCGCGCAATCGTATCCAGAAGGCTGCTGATGCAGGCTTCGTCTTCGTCAATGACAAGCCTGTGAAAAGCAACTATAAGGTGCGCCCCGGTGATGTCATTACACTGATGCTGGACCGTCCGCACTACGATACGACCATCGAGCCTGAGGATATCCCACTTGATGTCGTCTATGAGGATGACCAGCTGATGGTCATCAACAAGCCTGCCGGGCTGGTGGTGCATCCGGGAGTGGGGAACTTCCATGGTACGCTGGTCAATGCCATTGCCTGGCATCTGCGTAATCTGCCCAGCTATGATCCCAACGACCCCAGCGTGGGACTGGTACATCGCATAGATAAGGACACCAGCGGACTGCTGGTGGTGGCTAAAACTCCCGAAGCCAAGACGGAACTGGGTGCCCAGTTCTTCAACCACGACACCCATCGTTCATACCAAGCATTGGTGTGGGGTAACTTTGCTGAAGACCAGGGACGTATAGAGGGCAACATCGGACGCGACCCGAAGGACCGTCAGCGCATGGCTGTATTTCCACCGGGTTCTGATATCGGCAAGACGGCAGTGACTCACTATAAGGTCTTGGAGCGCTTCGGTTATACAACGCTGGTTGAGTGTCGTTTGGAAACAGGACGCACCCATCAGATACGTGCCCACATGAAGCACATAGGACACCCATTGTTTGCCGACGAACGATATGGCGGCATGGAGATCTTGCGCGGTGAGCGTACGGCATCGTATAAGGCATACATCCAGAACTGCTTCAAGTTATGCAACCGTCAGGCGTTGCATGCCAAGACGCTGGGTTTTGTCCACCCCGTCACTCATGAGCAGATGGACTTTACCAGTAAACTGGCAGCCGACATGGCGGCCCTGCTGGATAAATGGCGAGCAAGAACCCCCTGAGTAAGGGGTGGGGGGCTGAACAGGCGCAGCCCCTCATCATGGTAATATTAAAATAAAAGGTCTGGTAAACGCTTGTTCAGACCCCCATCCCCCTAACTTAGGGGGCTTGAATAATGAAACAACTGAAACGCAACATTGCCATCGTCTGTGGTGGCGACTCTTCTGAACACGATGTGTCTTTGCGCTCGGCACAAGGACTCTATTCGTTTTTCGACAAAGACCGTTATAACGTGTACATTGTCGACATCAAGGGACAGGACTGGCATGTAGAACTGCCAGACGGTACGACTGCACGCATTGATCGCAACGACTTCTCGTTTGTGGAAGACGGCAAGGCCAAACTTTTCGACTATGCCTATATCACCATCCATGGTACACCGGGTGAGAACGGTATTCTGCAGGGATACTTTGACTTGGTGGATATTCCTTACTCTACCAGTGGTGTGTTGGTAGAGGCTATGACGTTCGACAAGTTTGTGCTGAACCAGTATCTGCGTGGCTATGGTGTCGCAGTTGCCGATTCGCTGTTGATCCGTCGTGGCTATGAGCATCTGGTAAGTGACGATGAGATAGAACAACGCATAGGTATGCCGTGCTTTGTCAAGCCAGCAGCTGACGGTAGTTCATTTGGCGTGTCGAAGGTAAAGAACAAAGACCAGTTGGCCCCTGCTTTGCGAAAGGCCATGATGGAGAGCGACGAGGTCATGGTGGAGCAGTTCCTAGAGGGTACTGAAATCAGTATAGGTATCTACAAAACCCGCGAGAAGTCTGTGGTATTTCCTGCTACAGAAGTGGTGTCACAGAACGAGTTCTTCGACTATGATGCCAAATACAATGGTCAGGTGCAGGAAATCACACCGGCCAGACTCAGCGAAGACGTTACTCGTCGTGTTCGTGAGATTACAAGTCACATTTACGACATCCTTCACTGCAATGGCATCATTCGCATTGACTATATCATCTCCAAGACGGGCAAGATCTTCATGCTTGAGGTGAACACTACGCCGGGTATGACCGCCACTAGCTTTATTCCCCAGCAGGTACGTGCTGCCGGCCTGGACATGAAGGATGTGCTGACAGACATTGTGGAGAACCAGTTTTGAGAGGTGAGTGATTAAAGGTTAGTGGTTAGGAGCTATGGATATCAAGGAGTTTGACGAGATAAGACCCTACGAGGCGGGAGAGATGAAGCAGGCCTTTGAAGACCTGATGAATGACCGCCAGTTCTCGTTGGTGCTGAAGGGCTTTGCACCATGGCTGCCTCAAGGCATTCGTAACGGACTGCTGAGGCTGGCCTTCATGGGGGTCAAGACGCCGCTCGACTTTCAGAAGCGCTTCATGAAACCCGTGGTCAAGTGGATAATTCGTAAGCATACGGACGGTTGTACGTTTGATGACCAACAGCTGCTTTCAGACAAGAGTCAGCGCTACATATTTCTTTCCAACCACCGTGACATCGTGCTCGACTCGGCATTCTTGGACGTCATGCTGGTAGACCACGGCTACCCTACTACCGTAGAGATAGGCATCGGCGACAATCTGCTTATCTATCCTTGGATTAAGCGGTTGGTGCGCATGAACAAGGCTTTTACCGTGCGACGTGGGTTGACAGCCCATGAAATGATGCGTTCGTCAGCGTTGATGAGCCGCTATATCCACTATGCCGTCACCCATAAACGTGAGAATATCTGGATAGCCCAGCGTGAGGGGCGTGCCAAGGATTCCAGCGACCATACGCAGGATGCTGTTTTGAAGATGTTGGGCATGGGGGGTGATGGGACTCCTGTTGACAGTCTTCGCGAACTGAACATCGTGCCACTGACCATCTCGTATGAGTACGACCCGTGTGACTACCTGAAGGCTCAGGAGTTCCAGCAGAAGCGTGACAACCCCAGCTTCAAGAAGAGCAAACAGGACGATTTGGACAATATGAAGACGGGTATCTTCGGATACAAAGGCCGTGTGCATTACCATTGTGCCCAGCCCGTCAACAACTGGATTGACGAACTCGGCGACCTGCCCAAGAAGGAATTTTACGAACAGCTGAGCCTGCGTATAGACAGTGAACTGCACCAGCACTATCGGCTCTATCCATGCAACTATATCGCTCTGGATGAGTTGGAGGGTCGTCAGACCTGTCAACAGCACTATACCCAGCAGGATGTCCAGCGTTTCGAACACTATCTGAAGGGCCAGCTGGCCAAGATCCAGATACCCAATAAGGATGAGGCTTTCCTGCGCGAGCGTATGCTGACCATGTATGCCAACCCTGTTCGTAACTATTTAAAGGCCACTGAGAATGTTTGATGGCATGTCACACTCTGCCCCATGTGCTCTGACCAAGATCAGGGTGACCAAAAGGTCGATGACAAGGTTTACAGTTCAAAGCTTTTTAACCTTATTACTCCTCTCTTGTACTACCGACAGTTACGACAAGGGCGAGGGGAAATACTCGCTGATGCAGGCAGACTTCTGCGAGTTGACGGTCGATGGGCAGAAACAAGCCCTGACGTTTACTACCGACGATGGCGATACCTACCAGTTCACAACCCCTTTTACGGCGAAATGGATTGAGACCGCCGATACGACTTATCGTTCAGTGATATATTATAATAAGGTAAGTACAACGCAGGCAGAGGCAGTGAGTGTCGGCACGGTGGTCACGGTGAACCCCATTGAGCACTGGCGCTTTAAAGAGCAGCCCCAAGATCCCATCGGTTTTGAGAGTGCATGGATGGCCAAGAGCGGTAAATACTTGAATGTGGGGCTACTGATGAAGACTGGTCGCATCAGCGACGAGGAGCTGCCCCATAACATAGGACTATCACAGGATACGGTCTATACCTACCCCGACGGACGCCGCGCTGCCTACTATCGGTTCCTGCACAACCAGAACGGCATTCCCCAGTATTATACCAACCGTCGCTATGTCAGCATTCTGCTGCCCACCGTCAAGCCCGACACCATCCATCTGAGCATCCAGACATACGATGGCATTGTGCACAAGATCTTTATAGTAAAAAAGTAATAACGATGAAAAGGACTATTTCTCACCTGCTGCTGACCATGCTCTGCCTCTCCGCTACAGCCCAGACACTTGACTGGGGCGACCAAGGCAATGGTACTTACAAGAATCCGGTGCTGAATGCCGACTATTCTGACCCTGATGTCATTCGGGTAGGCGAGAAATACTATATGGTCTGCAGCGATTTCCACTGGCTGGGTATGCAGGTGCTGGAGTCTGATGATCTTGTCAACTGGCGACTGCTGAGTCAGGTGTACCGCCGTATGGACTTCCCCGGGTGGGACTCCAACAGCCACTATGCCGGTGGTGCCTGGGCTCCGGCCATTCGCCACCATGACGGTAAGTTCTGGATATACGTATGTACGCCCGATGAAGGATTGCTCATGACTACGGCTACCGACCCTGCCGGTCCGTGGGAACCACTCTGCCAGGTCAAGCAAATTGAGAAGTGGGAAGACCCCTGTCCCTTCTGGGACGACGATGGTCAGGCCTACCTTGGCCGCAGTCGCCATCGTGCCGGACCTATCATCGTCCATCGGATGTCGCCCGACGGACGGCAGTTGTTGGACGATGGTGTTACGGTTTATCAGGGTCCCGTGGCTGAAGGTACCAAGTTCCTCAAGCGCAATGGCTGGTATTACCTGATTATTCCTGAGGGCGGTGTCAGCCGTGGCTGGCAGACGGTGCTCCGCTCGCGCAATATCTATGGACCCTACGAGCGGAAGATTGTGTTGGAGAAAGGTTCCACTGACATCAACGGACCGCATCAGGGGGCTTTGGTCGATACCCCCGACGGGCAGTGGTGGTTCCTGCACTTCCAGTCTACCACGCCCAATGGCCGTGTGCTCCACCTTCAGCCGGCCCGCTGGAAGGACGATTGGCCGCTGATGGGTGTCGACATCGACGGCAATGGAGTAGGCGAACCCATCCGTGTGTGGACCAAGCCCTTTCCTGCCACCACCCCCTCGCTCCCTGCCACTACCGACGAGTTTGACGGTCCACAACTGGGCTTGCAGTGGCAGTGGTGCCACAACCCCGTGGATGCCAACTGGAGCCTGACGAAACAGAAGGGCGCGCTGACGTTACACACCATTTCTGCCGACTCGCTGAAGGTCTGCCGTCAGCTGCTCACCCAGAAGGTGATGGGCTACGAGGGTGAGGCTACTCTACAGCTGACGACGGCTCCCAAAGACGGGCTGCGCTGTGGTCTGGCTTTTACGGGCAAGCAGTTCCGGGCCATCGGCCTCTCTGCCGAGGGCATCTATACCGAAGAGGGCGGACGCTATACGTTGGTCAAGCGTTGCAAAGTTAGCAAGGTGTGGTTGCGTGTTGCTATCGACAGTCGCCGCAATCTGCATCGTTTCCAATATAGTATAGACGGCAGCCATTATGAGTCTGCTGGTGATGCCTTCTCCATGCAGGAAGGCTACTGGAAGGGCATTCGTGTCGGTCTCTATGCCTACCATACGAAAGGAAGCAGCCAAACCGTTTGGTTCGACCGCTTCCAGTATGACGTCTTACATTAAGACATTTTTCTTGTTTACAGACCTCGTGCTTTAAGCAGGGCTGAGGCGTCTGGTTGCTTCATGCCGGTGAAGTCGGTGAACATCTGCATCAGGTCGCCAGTGTTGCCACGGCTCAGTATCTTGTCTCGCATGTCCTGTCCTGTTTCAGGTTTCAAGGCGCCGCGCTGTGCAAAGACGTCGGCAATGTTGACGGCCAGCACCTCGGTCCACAGATAACTGTAATATCCTGCGGCATAGCCTCCGCCCCAGACATGGTTGAAATAGCTGGTCTTATAGCGTGGTGGAATCTGTGTGTCCAATAGTCCAATCTGGGTTAGGGCCTGCTGTTCGAAATCGGGAGCCTTGTCTGCCGTGGGAATATCTGCTGACGCGAGCATGTGCCAGGCGAGGTCGAGGCAGGTGGCTGCCAGATTCTCCCCCAGAGCATAGCATGGCTGGAAATTGATGCTCTTCAGCATGCGTTCCTTTAGGTCGGCAGGCATGGGCTTGCCGGTCTTGTAGTGCAGTGCATAGTGGTCAAAGATTTCGGGTATCGAGGCAAACGACTCGTTGAACTGCGATGGCATCTCTACGAAGTCGCGGGCTACAGAAGTGCCACTGAGGCCGTTGTACTGGCAGTCGGACAGTATGCCGTGCAGGGCGTGGCCGAATTCGTGGAAGAGGGTAGTCACCTCATCCCAGGTCAGCAGTGATGGCTGTCCCTCGGGAGCCTTGGCATTGTTGCATACATTATAGATGATGGGCTTCTGTTCGCGCTGTCGACTCTGTTTGGCAAAGCCGTCCATCCATGCTCCGCCGCGCTTGGTGGGTCGGCGGAAATAGTCGCAATAGAACAGGGCCTTGGGTGTTCCGTCCTTGTCTGTTACTTCGAACACCTTCATGTCGGGGTGGTAGGTTGGGATGTCATTGCGCTGCTTGAACGAGAGTCCATAGACGCGGTTGGCGGCATAGAACACGCCGTTCTGCAGCACGCTGTCCACGTTGAAGTAGGGTTTTACCTCGTCGTCCGATACGTTCAGCATCTCTTTCTTCATCTTGGCCGAATAGTAGAAGCGGTCGTAGGGCTGCAGCTGGAAGTCGTTGCCCTGGGTCTTGCGGGCAAAATCCTCGATAGCCTTTGTCTCTGCGTCGGCCTTGGGGCGGTAGGCTTGTATCAGGTTCTTCAGGAAGCTGTAGACACTCTCCGGCGTCTTGGCCATGGTGCGCTCCAGGGAGTAGGAGGCATAGTTCTTGTAGCCCATAAGTTCGGCTTGCTCGGCTCGCAGCTTGGCGATTTCGACTACCAGGGGGAAGGTGTTGTGCTTGTTCGTTCCGTCGGCGCGGTGTATGGAGGCCTCGAAGACACGCTTGCGCAGGTCGCGGTTGTCGAGACTGGCCAGCAGGGCCTGCTGGGTGGTGTTGACGATGACGATGGCGTAGGGGGCTTTCTTGCCTAAGTTCTCGGCATCCTTGGCGCACTGGGCTATGTCGGCCTCGCTCAGTCCGGCCAGTTCTTCCTTGTTGTCCACCCATACTACGGCATCGTTGGTGGCTGCTGTGAGCTGGTCACCCCATTGCTGCTGCAGGTCGCTGATGCGTAGGTTGATTTCCTTCATGCGCTTCATTTTTTCCTCTGGCAGCAGGGCTCCTTTGCGCACGAATTCCTTGTAGACCTCGTCCAGGAGTTTCTGCTTTTCTGTTGGCACGCTGTCGCCGTTGGGAGCGCTGTGCTGGCGGTCATAGACCAGCTTGATGCGTTCGAACAGGGCTTTGTTGAACGATATGTCGTTCTCCAGGTCGGTCAGCATGGGCTGTACTTTCTTCTCTATCTCGCCCAGTTCCGGGGTCTTGTCAGCCTCCACGAGGGCAAAGAATACGCGGCTGACGCGTTCCAGCATCCGGCCGCTCTCGTCGTAGGCCACGATGGTGTTCTCGAACGTGGCCGAGTCGGGGTTGTCTACTATTTTCGCGATGTTGTCGCGCTGGTCCTGGATGGCAGCCTCGAAGGCGGGCAGGTAGTCCGTCGTCTGAATCTTGCTGAAGTCAGGAGCGCCGAAGGGCAGCTCACTCTCCGCCAATAGCGGGTTCTCACGCGGTGCCTGTTGGCAGGCTGAAAACTGTACGGTCATAGCCGATGCGATACCGATAGTCATGAATGTCTTGGTTATTTTCATAGTCTTATTATGTTGTTAGATGTGTAAAGGTAGTCATTTCTTGCTAATCTGCCAAGTAAGTATCCGCGTCCTCGCGTACAAACTCGGGACGGGCGTCCGCCTCCTCAGTGTAAGTCCTTACCCGGTCGAACTTCACCCCCCGTCCATG
>Ga0326514_10001667_pt1 | contig 14367 bp, 15 predicted proteins | sample 3_2548_0518_D_FD_203653 | JGI IMG/M metagenome (GOLD analysis project Ga0326514, IMG submission 203653) | Bovine rumen microbial communities from UC Davis, California, United States - 3_2548_0518 | ecosystem: Host-associated > Mammals > Digestive system > Stomach > Rumen | place: USA...
AAGTAAAGCTGTTTTCGGAATTATTTTTAATTAAATCAAAGACTTACGATCAAATATTAGATCTTCTAACAATTTTAAAATAGTGTAAGATCTGCGACCGCGATCTTAGGGATATTTTGATCAAAATTACTGATTGTCACTAAAATTCTTTAACCATCCAAACCAAACGATGTATGCTTATATATGTCATATATTGAAACTTAATTATTATTTATAGTTATTTTTGATTATTCAATCACATATTTACTACATGTTTATTGCATAAAACAGACGTTTTTGATACTATATATTCACAAAACAGAAAGTTCTAACAATTTTTCAAAAGTAAACGACTTTTAAATACATCAGACACAAACAAACTGCGGTTTCTTGGATTAAATATGAATTAATCTGATTCTACCGCATTGGGAAAAATTTCAACTAATAAAGGAGCATCTTATGCGCAACTTCGATCTGGACGCCATTCGAAATACTAAAGGTTTCATTCCGCAAACCGAGGCTCTTCTTGCCGCCGAAACAAACCCGAAACTTGCTGAATTTATTCGTCTAACCCATAACTACATTGCACCGCTGTACAATCTCGAATTCAACAATGAAATTGAATATCTGGAATATGACTCATGGGTTCAGGCCCGCGACTGCTTCCGTTCATATATTTACGGAAGTGCCGATCTAATGCTTACTTTCTATTATGTATATCAAATCATGAAAAAATCATTTAACGATACATTACCTGCGTTTCATCCGGAGGCAACATCACAATGTTTCCTGTATCTTGCAACAAAGCACGTGGATTTATTCGATCTGACATGCTCCGAAATAAAGGATAAGGTTGATGAAATCATGATGGTTCATAAGGATATTACAAACATGGTAATACACCTGTCCGATCTGTATTATCGCAAGGAGGAAAATGATAAATCCGAAAATAACGAAAAATGTTCCATGCTATCATGGCCGCCGATAAAAGATCCTGCAACTGCCGCCAAGATTGCTAATGTAATTATTTTTGCAAGTCTCAACTGCATGCCTCTTTATGACGAAAAATTCAAAAAAGGATTAAGAGAATTCGGTATAGATGACAATCCGGGGAAGAAATCTCTTCTCGAATTATGTTCATTTTATGAAGATAATAATCTGGATGACTTTTATGGAAGAAAGTTTTTCAAGATTGAAACAACCAAATTTTCACAAATGAAATATCTCTATACCGGATTTTATGAAATCGGCTGCAAATCCGCATAGCATCATCGGATATCCCGGTAATTAATTTATTTCCATCAAACTATTTTCCGGTGCAGCCTGCAGGCTGCACTGCTTTTCATGTATTTTACACGATCATTTACCCAAACAACCTCTGTTGAATGTTCTCCTCCGGAAATCACAATTTAAATCAGAATTGAACTTTATATTTTTTTAAGTTTATAATGATGCGATGTTCGGAAAAACAGCAATAAGTCAACAGCAACAGAGAACGGAGGTAATCATATGCAGATATCCCACGTGGCAATGTATGTAAAAGATCTCGAAGCTGCAAAAAAGTTCTTTCAAACTTTTCTGGAAGGTCATCCGAATAAACTGTATCACAATAAAAGTACCGGTTTTAGTTCCTACTTTATATCTTTTGACAGCGGAACAAAACTGGAGATAATGTCAAAACCTGAAATTACAGACGAGGATAAAAACATAAACCGCACAGGATACTCTCACATTGCATTCAGTGTCGGCAACAGAGAAAAGGTGAATGAAATTACTGAAAAATTAAACGCTGCAGGTTACAGGATTCTGAGCGGTCCGAGGATCACCGGCGATGGATTCTATGAAAGCTGCATCATATCCATTGAAGACAACCTTATCGAAATCACAATCTGAACCGCATCCTGCAAGCAAAGACAAAAAAATGAATAAAAATTTTATTACGCCGCCTAATCATGTCAACTTCAAAGCAAAGAAATTATTCGAAAACGCAGGAGAAATTATCGATGGTGCGATTGCATACATGACGCTGAACGGAGGAGCTCCCGTCAAACAGCACACTCATGCGCACAACCGTCTTTTCATTGTTACCAAAGGTGAGGCAAAAATACTGCCAGGAGATCAGAAAATAATAATTCATCAGGATGAGGCTTTTTTAGTGAAAGGCTCTATTCCTCATTCCGTATGGAACAATCATGATGAAGAAACTGTAATAATCGGCATATCAGTCATGGAATCAGACAGATAACAGTAAACATGCCGGACGAAATAACTCTTTGTTTACCAGGAGAAATCATAAAATGATGGAAGATAAAATAGAACTTGTTCCGCTGCAGAACGATGATCTGGAGCAGTTTGTATCAGACAATCAGGAAGCTTTTAATTACGGAGCAATAAAAGAATTCGGCTTGCGGGATGCTCACATGGAAGAGGACGATCAAATCATCTCAAGAGATACAATACTTCGGGCGATTTCAGAAGGAGAGGCATACCGTATAGTTAAAAATCACCGTAAAACGGGAGGAGCAGTAATTAAAACAGAAGGAAACAAAGGTTACCTGTCACTTCTGTTTGTTGCGCCAGACTCTCACAACAGTGGAATCGGCTATGCCGCCTGGTGCGCCATTGAAAAACTGCATCCGGAGGTGAAAATCTGGCAAACTGAAACACCGTATTTTGAAAAAAGGAATATCCACTTTTACGTCAACCGCTGCGGCTTTCATATTATTGAATTTTACAATGAACATCATATTAATCCGAATGAACCGCTGGATATCAGTGACAGAACATCCGACGAACAATGTGCTGACGAAATGTTCCTTTTTGAAAAACGAATTAATTAAACGATTAGCATACAGAAAGAAAAATGCCGGCGTTGTCATGTTCTGAATATTAAACATACAATCAGCCGGCATTTTCATTCAATCACGAAATTTATATTAAGATACTTTCCTACCCGTTATTTCTAGCTTCAACACACAATCTTTTCATTTCGGCAACAGCTTCCGGCAAACCGGTAAATACAGCTCTTGCAATAATGGAATGACCTATATTCAGTTCATTGATTTCAGGAATAGCTGCAACATTCTGAACATTATGATAATTCAGACCGTGACCGCCGTTAACTTTTAATCCGAGGCTGGTTCCGTATTTAGCCATATCCTGCAGACGCTTTAATTCAAACTGCTGTTCTTCGTCATTTGCGGCATCCGCATAACGACCGGTATGTAATTCTATGAAAGGAGCCTTAACAGCAGCTGCGGCATCGATCTGCTTCTGATCCGGATCGATAAACAAGGATACCTTAACACCTGCTTCAGTTAATTTTTTCACTACTGCAGTCATGCGCTCCACCTGTGATGCCACATCCAGACCGCCTTCTGTGGTTACTTCCTGTCTGCGTTCAGGAACCAGACATACAAAATCCGGCTTCAGCCTGCAGGCAAAATCAACAAGTTCATCTGTAACCGCCATTTCAAGATTCATTCTTGTTTTAATTGTCTGACGTAATATTTCAACATCGCGATCTTTTATATGACGACGATCTTCTCGTAAATGTGTGGTAATACCATCAGCTCCGAATTCTTCGGCAATTCCTGCAGCATATACGGGATCAGGGTAGGAAGTACCTCTTGCATTTCTTAAAGTGGCAATATGATCAATATTAACCCCTAAAAAAACCTTATTAGCCATTTTCTATCTCCTCATAGCCAAATATTGAGCAAACAATGCTCTTGTATATATTTTATGATTTCCTAATTTAGAATTTATTACCATTTTACATATATATTTAGTTGCCTGCAGAACATTGCGATCTCTGAAATCTCTTCGATAGATCGACGCCAGGCAGGCCCCTAAAAATACATTTTTATTGTCTGAATCAAATGAAATCGGAATAAAACCGCTATCTAATTCATAAACGTAATTTACATTTGACCGTATAATATTTCCCTGATAATCATTTACAAAATTAATGCCGTAGCCAAGATTATCAAGAAGATCCAGTTCGAAGGATCTAAGCAGAGCCTCTATATTTGTCTGCCCTCCACTCCCGAGTTCCTTTAATGCACGATAGTAATTACCAAAAATCTTAGGCTCAGGTATGTTTTTTTCCAACAGATAGAAAATGATTTCATTCAGATACTGGGCACAAATCAGCTCTTTCGGTTTAAGCACGATTGAATTTTTCAGTTCTATGTCCTTCAAGCTGCACAAATCCGAATTTTTCCGCGATAAAACCGCACTTATATAGTTGAACGGCTGCAACAGAGACTTCAACGGAGACTTTGGTTTTCTTGAACCGTGAATTACGGCAGTAACCCTGCCGCAATTTTCTGTAAAAAGATCCACCAGCTGACTGTATTCCTTGTAAGGAACAGTTCTCAGTACCCACATTCCCTGTTTTTCTGTTTCCGACATTTTTACTTATTATCTGACAAGATATCGTTATCTATATACCCCAATGAACGTAATGCCCGCTCATCATCAGCCCATCCTGACTTAACCTTCACCCAGGTTCTCAAAAACACCTTGGCATCAAACAGTCTTTCCATATCCTGGCGCGCCTCTGTTCCGACCGTCTTAAGTTTAGAACCGTTTGCACCGATAACCATCTTCTTCTGCGAATCCCTCTCAACCAGAATCAAGGCATCGATATGATAAATTCCCTTTTCATCAATTTTGAAATTCTCAATTTCAACTGTTACAGAATAAGGTAACTCATCCCCGGTAAAACGCATTAATTTCTCACGTACAATTTCCGAAGCCATAAAACGAGATGAGCGATCGGTAATGTAATCCTCAGGAAATATGAATTCGCATGGAGGCAGCGATTCCTGAGCAATTTTTCGTAATTCCTGGACATTGTTGCCATGGACGGCGGACACCGGAATGATTTCCCTGAATGACATTTTTTCATTCATCTGTGCAATAAAAGGTAGCAGACTATCCTTATCAGCAACCTGGTCAATTTTATTTATAACCAGAATAACAGGTACCGTTAAATTCTTTAATTTGTTCAGAACAAGTTCGTCATCCTTATAGAAATGTGTTCCTTCAACTACAAAAAACACCATTTCCACATTACCGATTGAGCTTGAAGCGGCGCGGTTCATCAGACGGTTGATTGCTCTTTTTTCCACCGAATGCAGACCTGGAGTATCAACATAAATCGTCTGATACCTGTCCACGGTATCAATACCTAAAATACGATGACGTGTAGTCTGAGGTTTTCTTGATGTAATTGAAACCTTCTGTCCTAAAATTTTGTTTAACAAAGTGGATTTACCGACGTTCGGTCTGCCTACTATGGCTACGAAACCACATCTGGTATCGATATTATTTTCTTCCATTTATTCTCCAATTCTGGCAAGAACCTTGGATGCAGCATCCTGTTCCGCTCTTCTTTTGCTTGTTCCGATTCCGGTAAACAGTTCGTCAAAAATCGAAACTCTGCATGTAACTGTAAAAGTCTGCTTATGCTGATCGCCGACTGTATTAAACAACTTATACTCCGGCAGAGGCAGTCTCTTGCTCTGCATATATTCCTGAAGCATTGTCTTTGAATCCTTCTGCACCTCTGGAGTAATTGTCTCCAGACGATTCCTAAACCAGTTCGTCAGTACGTCATCCAGCAAATTCAGATTATGATCCGAATCAAGATATATTGCGCAAATCATAGCTTCCATGGCATCGGCCAAAATTGAACTTCTGCGGTAGCCACCGCTTTTTAATTCACCTGCACCAAGGATCAGAAAATCACCGAGATGAATGGTATTGGCCATTTCCGCCAGTGTTGTTTCTTTCACCAACGAAGAACGCATACGAGACAATTCCCCCTCGTCTGCACGAGGAAACTTTTCAAACAGATGGCGGGAAATTACGACGCCCAGCAGAGCATCACCGAAAAATTCATATCGTTCATTATTATAAACGGCTCCCATACTGCGATGAGTAAGCGCATGCTCAAGATGAGTACGATCCTTAAACTTATAACCTATTCTGGTTTCCAACAATTCCAAGTCAGCAGTCATTTTATTCAATACCACCAATACGATTAAAACGGATACTATTCGGTATATGCTTTTCAAACCATGTTTTAGGTTCAGGGTTGTAACCCAAACTGAACCAGATAAATGAAGCCTTGCCGATTAAATTCTCTTCAGGGACAAATCCCCAGAATCTGCTATCCATACTGTTATCGCGATTATCACCCATTACGAAATAATGATTAGGAGGAACTACCCATTCAACTTTCGAACGGTTGATAATATCCCTTTTCTGCTCTTCCGTTTCCACTCTGGCATACAAGTTATGACGTGCCGAATTATCTGCATACGGATTGATCAGAATGTCATGACTCAAATCCTCGGATATTCTTTCATGATATCTTTCCAGCTCCAGACCCTCATAATTGAATTCGCCCTTGTTAACCAGCTCGGTTTCAAGCTTTATCAGTTTGTCGCACTTTTCGGAAACATCGTCACAAACAGGCTTTATGAACAGCTGCTTATTCCTGTAAACAATCGTTTCACCGGGCAGAGCTATCACTCTTTTAATAAAATCGATATCCGGATTAACAGGATATTTAAATACTACAATATCGCCTCTTTTTGGCTTGCCGGTATCAATCATATTATTATTTGTAAACGGATTTTTTATTCCGTAACTGAACTTTGTCACACCTATAAAATCACCGTCAAACAAAGTAGGCATCATGGAATCAGACGGAATTCTGAATGGTTCAAAAAGAAATGATCTGATTACAAGTACAGCAAAAAACACCCAGAAAAGACTGCGAGACTGATCAATGAAAAAATTTTCATGTTCCAGTTCCTCCAGATCCTTCTTGGTAAATTTATCGCCCTTTTCCTTAATAGCCCTGGCAATCCTGTCATTCCTGGCTTTACGGCAAAAAATCAAATCGTAAATATAACCGACAAAACAGCACGCGGTTACAGCTACGATTATTATGGTAAATAAATTCATCTCCTTAATCCTTTCCTACATGCAAAATAGCAAGGAAAGCCTCCTGAGGCACGTCAACCTTACCTAAAGCCTTCATTCGTTTCTTACCTGCCTTCTGCTTATTCAATAATTTCTGCTTACGGGTAATATCTCCTCCGTAACACTTTGCAAGCACATCCTTGCGCAGAGCTTTTACAGTACTGCGGGCAATTATCTGACTGCCAAGAGCAGCCTGTATTGCTATATCAAACATCTGACGCGGTATAAGTTCCTTCATCTTAACCACAATATCATGACCTCTCGTCTGTGCGGTTGAACGGTGAGTAATAATAGCCAGCGCATCCACACGTTCACCGTTGATCAGAATATCCATGCGAACCATGTCGGCCGCCTCAAAATGAGAGAAGCCGTAATCAAGAGAGGCATAACCGCGCGACGTTGATTTTAAACGGTCAAAGAAATCAAGAACCACTTCAGCCATAGGGATCTCATATGTTACCTCAACCTGCTTCCCATGATATACCAGTGATTTCTGCACCCCGCGTTTTTCAATGCACAGATTTATAATATTACCTAAATAATCCGTCGGTGTAAGAATATTGCAGGTTGCTATAGGCTCTCTGATTTCCGATACATTGCTGATAGGAGGAAGAGCTGCAGGGGAATCTATATGAATAACCTCGCCGTCGGTTTTCAGAATTTCATACACTACAGTAGGAGCTGTGGTAATAAGATTTATATCATACTCTCTTTCAAGACGCTCCTGAATAATCTCCATATGAAGCATTCCCAGGAAACCGCATCTGAATCCGAATCCCAGCGCCGTTGAAGTTTCAGGTTCAAAGAACAGTGAAGCATCGTTCAATGACAGCTTGTCCAGAGCTTCTCTGAATGCATCGTAATCATCAGTCTCAACCGGGAACAGACCAGCATACACCTGAGGTTTAACCTTTTTAAATCCCGGCAGAGGTTCTTCCGCCGAATTTTTTGCTGAAGTCAAAGTGTCGCCAACCGGTGCGCCGTGTATTGTTTTCATACCGCAGGTAACCCAGCCAACCTCTCCGCAGTTCAGACCGTCCGTATCAACCTTCTTCGGAGTTGATATACCGATACGGTCAACACTCCAAACAACTCCGGTTGACATCACCTTGATCTTCTGTCCTTTCCTGATGGATCCGTTTTTAACTCTGACAAGAGAAACAACCCCGAGATAATCATCAAACCATGAATCGATAATCAGAGCCTGCAGAGGAGCTTCCGGATCTCCTTCAGGAGCCGGAATTCTTGAAACAATCAGTTCAAGAACATCATCAATACCGATACCGGTTTTGGCTGAACACCTTACTGCATCAATAGCCTCGATTCCGACAATATCCTCGATTTCCTCCGCTACACGATCTGGATCCGCTGCAGGTAAATCAATTTTATTCAATACCGGCAAAACCTCGAGATTCATTTCCAGCGCGGTATAGCAATTGGCCAGTGTCTGAGCCTCCACACCCTGTCCCGCATCAACTACCAGCAGAGCACCCTCGCAGGCGGCAAGTGAACGTGAAACCTCATAACTGAAATCCACGTGACCAGGGGTATCAATAAAATTAAGCTGATAGGTTTGACCGTCTTTGGCCTTGTAATTCAAAGTCACGCTCTGAGCTTTAATGGTAATTCCTCTTTCTCTTTCCAGTGACATTGAATCAAGCACCTGCTCCTGCATTTCACGCGCAGTGAGCCCTCCACAAACCTGAATCAGACGATCCGATAAAGTGGATTTACCGTGATCTATATGAGCTATAATCGAAAAATTTCTTATGTTTTGCATGCGTCAGTCAATCTTGTTTTTATTGTAAATATTAATTTTATAAATAAATCTAATTGTATTGCAGTTAAATAATAATGATCTTTATTGTTGATCCTAAGTCTATTCCAACATTAATCAATCCCATATTATATTATAAAGTAAACAAGTTATATAGGAATATTCTCTGAGTCGCTGATTACAAAAAAAACTTTTCCGGCAGAATTTTTCTACTGAATAAGCTTATTGTCGAACTGAAACAAAATCAGCCAACTTTTCATATTTGCAGTTTTAAAAGTTGATTTTTACACCTTAAAATAGCATAATCTTTTAAGTCTACTCAAACAAACAGGATCAAAAAATGGCTAATCCTTTATACAAAAGAAACATCATTTCAATATCGGAGTTGACAAGAGATGAGGTTGAGTTAGTTTTGACTACAGCCAAAAAATTAAAAGTTCTTCCTTATCATAACTTGCTCAATAGAAAAGTAATCGCCAGTTGTTTTTTCGAAGCTTCAACCAGAACCAGATTATCCTTTGAAACTGCAATTCACAGACTGGGCGGTTCCGTAATCGGTTTTGCCGATGCAGGAAATACATCCATGGCAAAAAAGGGTGAAACCCTGGCGGACTCAATTAAAATCATAACAAACTTTGTCGATGCAATAGTAATGAGACACCCTCGAGAAGGCGCCGCCCGGCTGGCAACGGAATTTTCACGTGTTCCTGTAATCAACGCAGGAGACGGCTCAAATCAGCATCCGTCCCAAACCCTTCTAGATTTATTTACCATATATGAAACCCAGGGTTCATGCGACAATCTGAAGGTTGCCTTCGTCGGCGATCTGAAATACGGCAGAACTGTTCATTCTCTTGCCCAGGCATTGTGCTGGTTCAATGCGGAACTCTATCTGGTGGCCCCTCAGGCGCTTGCCATGCCGGATTACATACTGGAAGAACTGGACGAAAAAGGAATAAAGTACACGGTCTGCGATAATCTCGAAGAGGTTATACCTCATTTGGATATTCTCTACATGACACGTCTCCAGAGGGAACGTTTTGATGAAAGTGAATACCTCTCAATTGCATCAAAGTATGTTCTTCATCCGGAAATGTTTGAAAAGGCAAAATCAAATCTGAAAATTCTTCATCCGTTACCGAGAGTTGACGAAATCGACCTTGCAATGGACAAGACTCCATACGCATATTATTTTGAACAGGCGGAAAACGGTGTTTATGCCAGAGAAGCTCTGCTGTCTTTGGTTCTCAATGAGGAGGTTAACTAGGATGACGGAAAAATCTCAACTGCAGGTTGAAGCAATCTGTAACGGTTCGGTAATCGATCACATTCCTGCAGGTCAGGGCATTAATATTCTAAAGCGTTTTGAAATGCTGGATACCCGTGCAGCAAACCGCATAACAGTAGGATTTAACCTTCCTTCAAAAGCGCTGGGCGCCAAGGATTTAATCAAAATCGAAAACAAGCAGCTGACACAGACTCAGGTTAACCAGCTAGCTCTTCTGGCTCCTACCGCCACAGTAAACATTATAGAGAATTTCGAGGTTGTTCAGAAATATCATCCTCAGTTGCCGGAAAAAATTGAAGGCGTATACAAATGCCCTAACAATAACTGCATCAGCAACTATGAACCTGCGGTAACAACTTCGTTCTTCATTGTTAAAGGTAAAAACAACAATGTAAAACTGAAATGCAAATACTGCGAAAAAGCTTTTGAAAAGGAAGTCATCGGCAGTACTCTGGAAAAAGCCGGCAAATATTAATTTCTGCTGTTCCCGTTTCTAACATATAAATCCTGTCCGTCACGAATGAGACAGGATTTTTTTTGAGCCGATTTCTTCAAATATTTCTTTAACCGATAAAAAATGCATCCTCTGTCATATCGGCAACGGATGCATCTTCAGATTGATATTTCAGATTACTTTCCCGAAATCAGTGGAATCCGACATTTCTCAGAACGTTATCATCATGACGACCTTCCTTCAGCTTGATTGCCAAACGAACATCGTTCTGGGAATCAGCATATTTCAGCGCATCCTCGTAACGGATTACCCCGGAGAAATACAACTCGCACAGCGACTGGTCGAATGTAATCATACCCTGCTCGTTGGAATCCTTCATAATCTGCTTCAGACGTTCTAGTTCACCCTTCAGCAGCACATCCTGAACAATAGGTGTACCGATCAGGATTTCAAATACGGCTCTGCGGCTCTGTCCGTCCTTTGTAGGTACCAGCTGCTGAGCAACAACACCGCGAAGGTTGAATGACAAATCAAACAGCAGCTGACGATGTTTGCTCTCAGGAACAAGGTGCATAATACGTTCAATAGCCTGGTTTGCGTTATTGGCGTGAAGTGTGGCCATGCAAAGGTGACCGGTTTCAGCAAATGACAGTGCGAACTGCATGGTTTCCTCAGATCGAATTTCACCGATCAGAATTACGTCAGGCGCCTGACGCAATGATGATTTCAGTGCGGCATCAAAAGATTCGGTATCCACACCGACCTCACGCTGGGTAATAATTGATTTATCATGATGATGAACATATTCGATAGGGTCTTCAATGGAAAGTATATGACCTTCGGTGGAACGGTTACGATGTCCGATCATGGCAGCCTGGGTTGTTGACTTACCGGCACCTGTAGCACCAACGAACAGGATCAGACCGCGTTTCATCATTACCAGATTTCTTAAAATTTCAGGGATCTGCAGCTGTTCGATTGTAGGAATATCACTAACAATACGACGCAGAATAAATCCTGGAACACCGGTCTGCATGAAACAGCTTACACGATATCTTCCAAGTACTGGACGCTGGATGGCAAAGTTTGCCTCAAACGTGGTCTTGAAAAGATTTTCCAAATCAGGGCGATCATAAAAACATTCCTGCATTAACTCCATAACCATATCCTGGGTAAGGATAACAGGATCTATTTTTACAATTTTTCCGTTTAACTTCATTGACGGTTCCAAACCTGTAGTTAAAAACAGGTCAGAACCACCTTTCTCATTCATAATGCTGAGAAATTTATCAATTTTAAAGGTTCCTTCGTACATTGCCATATATCGTTTTCCTCAAAATTAAATTGTTGTAGGATCTTTAGCCACAGCTCTTGCGTCCTGAGCGGAAATTACACCGGTTACCACCAGACGCTTCAGACAGGCATCAAGAGTCTGCATACCGACTGAACCACCGGTCTGAATAGCAGAGTACATCTGCGCAATCTTATCTTCACGAATGAGGTTTCTGATAGCAGGAGTACCAATCATGATTTCATGAGCGGCAACACGACCTCCGGCAATTCTCTTAATCAGAGTCTGGGAAATTACAGCATTCAGAGATTCTGACAACATTGAACGAACCATACCTTTTTCAGCACCAGGGAACACGTCGATGATACGGTCGATAGTTTTGGATGCCGAATTTGTATGCAGTGTACCGAACACCAAGTGACCGGTTTCAGCAGCAGTCAAAGCAAGACGAATAGTTTCAATATCACGCAATTCACCGACGAGGATAATATCCGGGTCTTCACGAAGTGCTGAACGAAGAGCGTTGTTAAACGAATGTGTATCTTTATGAACTTCACGCTGGTTAACCAGGCAGTTCTTTGAAGTATGCACGAATTCGATTGGGTCCTCAATGGTCAGAATGTGATCATGGAAACTTTCATTCACATAGTCAATCATTGCAGCCAGTGTGGTTGATTTACCTGAACCTGTAGGACCTGTTACCAGCACCAGACCTCTAGGAGCTTCCGCAATTTTTCTGAAGATGGAAGGGCATTTCAACTGTTCAAGTGTAAGAACCTTGCTTGGAATGGTACGGAATACTGCACCGATACCGCGGTTCTGATGGAACACGTTAACACGGAAACGTGCAACATTAGGCAGTTCGAAAGAAAAGTCGCACTCCAGATTATCTTCAAGTTCCTTTCTCTGCTGGTCGTTCATTATATCGTACACCAGTTTGAAAACTTCCTTATCCGGCAAAGCTTCCAAATCTATTTTTCTCATATCACCATCGATACGGATCATTGGAGGCAAACCGGCTGACATGTGCAAGTCAGATGCATTGTTGCTCACGCTGTACTGGAGCAATTCAGTCATATCTAAAGACATATGTTATCCTTACTTATTATCATACTCATCCCTGAGCTCTTACTAAAATAACACTAATTATACAATATCCTTTTTTTCAACTTTAAGAACTAGATAACGTTTTGAGACTAATATTATCAATTTAAACGAATTGTTTATTCAAAATTTGTACAAAACGATGCCAAGCAACCGGACAAAATCCAAAAGTATCGATGCCGCAGTTGTGGTATCATATCAGCCGTACATATTGTTTATTCTGTTGGGCATAATTATGACAATAAAGGAAAATATTCAGAGCGTATTGAATGATATAGAAACCTTTCGCAGCAAATACAAGGTTTCTCATCAGGTAAATCTTCTAGCTGTCAGTAAAACAAAACCCTTCGACTCGATTATCGAAGCCTATCGGTGCGGTCAGCGAAGATTCGGCGAAAATTACGCACAGGAAGGATGCGAAAAAATAGAAAGGTCCCGTCAGGAACATCTGGACGATCTGGAATGGTTCTTTATCGGACCGATTCAGTCAAACAAAACAAAAATGATTGCAGAACATTTTGACTGGGTTTTAAGCTGCGATCGGCCTAAAATCATTACCAGACTTAACGAGCAGAGACCTTATCACATGGGTAAACTCAAGGTCTGCATTCAGGTTAATATTTCCCATGAAGAACAGAAAAGCGGAGTATACTCCGATGAAGAAATCAGGGAACTGGCGGAATTTATCTCTAAGCAGCCTAATCTGGAATTCAGAGGTTTAATGGCTATCGCGCTGAATACGGACAATCTCGCCACATTAAAGGAAGAATTTGTACGAATGAATGATTTGTTCCAGAAACTGAAAGGAATTTATCCGGCAGTTGATACTCTTTCCATAGGAATGACGTCAGACATGGAAACAGCCATAGAATGCGGTTCAAATCTGGTTCGTATCGGCACTGCAATTTTCGGTGCAAGAGATTACAGTAAACATTAAAAATAAAAGGAAACATAAAGTGAAAGATCTAAAAATAGCTTTTATCGGCGGCGGCAATATGGCACGCTCGCTAATCAGCGGTTTAATCAAATCAGGTTATGACAGGGAACTGATCTCTGTTTCCAACCGCAGTGAAGGAAAACTGACCGCACTGAGCAGGGATTTCGGAATTAAAACATCTTTGGATAATTATGAAATTGCCAAAGATGCGGAGCTTATCGTTTTAGCGGTAAAACCGCAGTTTATGGCAGAAATGCTTGAGAAATTAACTGCAGACATTAAGGATTACCAAAATAAATTAATTATTTCCCTGGCGGCAGGCGTAACCATTGAAAGATTATCCTCCTTATTAAACGGACATAAAAAGATAGTCAGATTAATGCCTAACACTCCTGCCCTGATCGGATATGGAGTTACCGGAACATTTGCAACGCAGGACGTTTCCGAGGAAGAAAAGGAATTTACCAACAGGATACTCTCTGCTGTGGGTAAAGTAGTATGGGTTGCACGTGAAGCGGATATCAATACCGTTACG
>Ga0326514_10001668_pt1 | contig 14366 bp, 11 predicted proteins | sample 3_2548_0518_D_FD_203653 | JGI IMG/M metagenome (GOLD analysis project Ga0326514, IMG submission 203653) | Bovine rumen microbial communities from UC Davis, California, United States - 3_2548_0518 | ecosystem: Host-associated > Mammals > Digestive system > Stomach > Rumen | place: USA...
TTCTCTGTCAACGCATCAGATGATCCCCATCAGGAATACGATGAGGAAGAGGACCGGAAGAATGAAGGTGAGATAGAATCTCATCCATCTCTGCATCTTCATGAAAAGCCCCTCTCCGCCTTTTTCTTCCTGTGTATACATGAAAAGGCCGATTTTCTGAAAAAGTGATCACCTGACCAGCGTATCCAGCGCCTGGCCGAGATCGGCAATCAGGTCTTCCGAATCCTCGATGCCGATGGAAAGGCGGATGGAATCCGGATAGATTCCTGCGCCGTGAAGCACTTCCTCCGGCTGGCCGAAATGAGTGGAGGTTGCCGGATGGGTGATCAGGGAGTGGCAGTCGCCTACGTTGACCATGAAGCCGAAGAGATGGACCTTCCCGAGCAGGGAGGCTGCGTCGTCCCGGGAGCCGTTCACCCGGAACATCATCATGCCGGAGCATCCCTTCGGGAAGTACTTCTCTGCCAGCCCATGGTACTTGCTGGACGCAAGGCCCGGGTAGGATACTTCGCGGACAGCCGGATGCTTCTCCAAAAACTCCGCGACCGCCTGTGCATTTTTGCAATGCTCTCTCATCCGGAGGGAAAGGGTCTCGATTCCCTGGATGATGAGCCATGCGGAGACAGGGCTCAGGTTCGCGCCCACGTCGCAGAGGTAGATCTGGCGCAGTCTCTGCGAGAACATCTCACGGTCCATCTTCTCCCCGCCGACCCAGTCTCTGTATTTCCTGTTGAATTCCTCAAACTGTGGGAATTTCCCGTCAAGCCAGTTGAATCCGCCCTTCTCGACGACCAGTCCGGCGATCGTGGTTCCATGTCCGCACAGGTATTTTGTCGCGGAGTAGACGACGATGTCGGCGCCATGCTTCAGCGGCTGGAAGAGGTATGGTGTCGCAAATGTATTGTCCACGACGAATGGGATCCCCGCTTCGTGTGCGATTCCGGACAGGATGTCGAAATCCGGGATGTTGATCAGCGGGTTGCCGAGGCACTCGACGTAGACGGCTTTGGTGTGCTCATCGATCCTTGCCCTGAACTCTTCCGGGTCATCCGGGTTATCGACGAAATTGCCCGTGATGCCATACTGGGGAAGGATGTGCTGAAGCAGGTTGGTGGTCCCGCCGTAGATGGTCCTGACCAGAACGATGTTGTCGCCCGCCTGACAGAGGTTCAGGATCGTGTTCGTGATGGCAGCCATGCCCGAGCCGAAGGACACAGCAGTCACGCCGCCATCGAGGGATGCGATACGACGTTCCAGAATGTCATTTGTCGGATTCTGGAAACGGGAATAGCTCTGTCCCTCCTTCGCGAACTTGAAGATATCGATGCAGTTGTCGATGTCCTTCAGGGAGTATGCGGCGCTCTGGTAGATCGGGACCGCTTTGGAACCGTAGGTATCCCCATCCGGGTTGTAGCCCGCGTGAAGCTGTCTTGTCGTGAACCCGAGTGACGGATCGTTGTATGCTGTGAATGCCATGCTGCTGCCTCCTTGCTGCTCTGTTCTTCCTCTGCTCTTCTGCGCTTTCCATATTCTGGCAGAAAGCCGGTTCCGGCTTTCCGGAAAATTCTAATAGAACTATCTTAAAACCATGTCCTGAATCTGTCTAATAGATGCTGATTTTATCCCGCTATAGGTTTTTCCTATAGGGTCCGGAAGTAGTCTTTCGTGATTCGGACGACCTTCGGCGAAAGTGCCAGGACTGCGATCAGGTTCGGAATCGCCTGAAGGGGAGTCAATGCCCTCTTCCTGCTCTCCTTCCCGGAAAAGAGCCTGCCGACCGTGGACTTCATGATGAAGCGGAAATGAGTGAACTTGTCTGGTGCCTGGCACCTGACAATTAAGACACAATTCGCTCAGCGTTCTCTCACGACCTGGAAGATCAGGAACTTGAGGTAGTAGGACTCATTGTCGCCCCAGAGGATCGGGTGGTCGGGTGCCTGGGTGCGGAACTCGATCTGGCGAAGCCGGCGATGAGCGCCGTGGGCTGCTTCCTTCAGGGTCTTTTTGAAGAGTTCTTCTTCCATGAAGTGGGAGCAGGAGCATGTTGCCAGAAACCCGCCGTCTTTCACGAGGCGCATGCCGCGGAGATTGATCTCCCGGTAACCTTTGATGGCGTTTCTGGTCATCTGGCGGGATTTGGTGAATGCCGGCGGGTCCAGAATCACGACGTCATACTGCCTGCCGGCCTGCTCGAGTCTCGGAAGCAGCTCAAAGACGTCTGCAGTAAGGTAGCAGATCCCGGAGCCTCCTTCGGACGCAGTGGCTGCTTCTCTTCCGGTATCAGTAGTTCCGGCTGCCTCTTCCATGCTGAGTTCTCCCGGAACAAGTCCGTTCAGCTTCGCGTTCTCCATCGCCTGATGGATTGCCAGCTCTGAGGCATCCACAGACAGTACCGATCCGGCGCCGGCAAGGGCACAATTCAGGCCGAAGGAACCGGTGTGCGTGAAACAGTCGAGGACAGTCGGTCCCTCAAGCTGCTTTGTGGCTTCTCCCTCGGAATCAGGATCCGCATGCACGAAATCCTTCGCCGCGTTCTGCTTTCGAAGTCTTCTTACGATATCCGCTACCGCTGCCCTGTTCTTTTTCTGGTCCAGGAAGAAACCGGTCTTCTGGCCATCCTTAACATCGACGATGTACTTTACTCCGTTCTCGACGATTGGTACGTTGGTGTCAAACTCCGGCCCGATAAAACCTTTGGTCCGCTCAAGTCCTTCCAGCGTCCGGACTTTCGCATCGCTTCGCTCGTAGATTCCGCGGATCGTGATTCCGTCTTCCGCCAGGACATCGACAAGCTCCTTCAGGATCATGATCTTGAAGCGCTCGGTCCCAAGGGCAAGGGATTCGACGACAAGGATATCCGAGAACTTGTCCACGGTAAGCCCCGGAAGAAAATCCGCCTCGCCGAAAATCACGCGGCAGCAGGAAGGATCGATCACAGCCTTGCGATAGTTCCAGGCATCCCGGACACGGGCCTTCAGGAAGGCAGGCGTGATGCCGTCTTTCTCATACCTCGCCAGCATCCGCACGCGGATTCTGGATATGGTATTGATAAAGCCGTACCCAAGATCATACCCATCGAAGTCACAGACCTTCAGGATAGAGCCATTTGCGAAAGCAGGACTTTCAGCCGGTCCTGCATCCGCAGCCCGGCCGCAGCCGCTTTCGATCCGTTCCACCTCGTTATCATAGATCCACTGGCCGCCTGCCTTGAGGGAGCGGCCTGCCCCCTTCTTCAGATACAGGCAGGCGTCCGCCGCCAGATTCTCATCATCCGCAGGATAAGGCTGCGAATGGAGCCATTCCATTAAAGTCATCATGAGTTCTCACTTTCCATGTCGACTTCCGCAAGTTTTTTTGTCAGAGTATCACGAAGTTCCACAATAGCCGGTATAAAACTATCTTTGATCAACAGGATCATCTCGTCGATCTCATCTTTATGATAAATATGGACGGAAATCAACTCCACTTGCTTTGGCGAATCTTCTAAGGTTGTATTATACCCTTGGTGGTATATTCAAGTCAAAAACCCCGAGGCCCCGCCCCTGACATCCATATACGCTGGATATCGAGGCGAAGCCCCGGGGTTCTGTTTCGTTTTTTATGCCCGGTTTACTGTACCCTTATGTTGGTGTATCCCATCAGGCTCTTGTCGACGGCCTGCGCGCACTCGCGGCCCTGGCGGATCGCCTTGACGACGAGTGACTGACCGGTGTGGCAGTCGCCGCAAGTGAATACTTTCGCCACGGAGGTGGCGTACTGGCCATCCCCGGTCTTGATGTTCGAGCGCTCGGTCGTATCGACTCCGAAGGCGTCGGTGATGTACTTCTCCGGTCCCAGGAAGCCTGCTGCGATGACGAGCACTTCGCACAAAAGCTCCTTCTCAGATCCCGGGATCTCGGTCATCGTCCTTCTTCCGGTCGCCGGGTCCTTCCCGAACTTGAGCTGCACGGTCTTAACCGCGCGAAGATTGCCGTCCTTGTCCTTAAGGAATTCCTTGACGGTTGTCTCATAGATGCGCGGATCATGTCCGAAGAGCGCGATTGCTTCCTCCTGACCGTAGTCCGTCTTGCTGACCCTCGGCCACTCCGGCCACGGATTCGAGGCTGCGCGCTCCTCCGGCGCCTTCGGCATCATCTCGATAGAGGTCACCGACTTGCAGCCATGCCGGATTGCCGTGCCCGTACAGTCATTGCCGGTATCGCCGCCGCCGACAATAATGACATGTTTACCTTTGGTCTCAACATACTGGCCGTCGGCAAAATCCGAGTCAAGAAGACTCTTTGTATTGCGCTTCAGAAAATCGACCGCGAAGTAGATTCCCTTGGCGTCACGCCCCGGTCCCTTCAGGTCGCGCGCACACTTTGCGCCGACGGCCAGAATGACCGCATCATACTCCTTCAGGAGATCCTTCGGTTTTACGTCCTTGCCGACATCCACTCCTGTCAGAAATGTAACTCCCTCCGCCTTCATGACGTCGATCTTGCGATCGACGATGTGCTTCTCCAGCTTCATATTTGGAATTCCGTACATCAGAAGTCCGCCCACGCGGTCGTCTCTCTCGTAGACGGTGACCAGGTGGCCCCTGTGGTTCAGCATATCTGCGCAGGCAAGTCCGCTCGGACCGGATCCGATGACTGCGACTTTCTTGCCTGTCCTCACCTTCGGCGGATTCGGGCCGGCAATCCCATGTGCATACGCATATTCAATAATTGCATACTCATTGTCTCTGGTTGCAACCGGATCGTCCCAGACGCCGCAGGTGCAGGCTTTCTCACAGAGAGCCGGACATACCCTGGAGGTGAACTCCGGGAAATTATTTGTCTTGTGAAGGCGGAAGTAAGCTTCCTTCCAGTTGCCATGGTATACCAGATCATTCCACTCCGGGCAGAGATTATGGAGCGGACAGCCGCTCGTCATGCCCGCCAGCGTCATGCCGGCCTGGCAGAATGGCACGCCGCAGTCCATGCAGCGGGCGCCCTGCTTCTGCTGCTCCGCCAGTGAAAGGTGTTCATGGAACTCGTTCCAGTTCTTCACGCGCACCTTCGGATCTTCTGCCTTCGAATCTACTCTGTCATATTCCAGAAATCCCGTAGGCTTTCCCATATCGTTATCCTTTCCGGTCTCAGTTCTGCTCGCCTTGTTTCACCTCGCCTCCGGCTCGGTGTTTTGCGGCTCGCATCCCTTCGGCCTTCCCGCGCTAGGCGCTGGCGGCCTCAGTTCTGCTCGCCTTGTTTCATGTAAAATGCTTCTGACTGCGCCTGCTCCGGCGACAGTCCTCTCTCCTCCGCCTTCGCGATCAGTCCCAGCATCTGCTCATAGTCGTGCGGGATAATCTTCTTGAACTTCGGCAGATAGTCCTCGAAGTGGTCAAGAATCTCCTTGCCCTTCTTCGAACCGGTAGCCTTCACATGAGTCTCCAGCATCTCCTTCATGTCCATGACATCGTACTTGGACGTGATCTCCCTCGAGGAAACCATGGACTTGTTGATCTTGGTGTAGAGGTCGTTGTCCTCATCGAGAACATAGGCAACTCCGCCCGACATACCGGCTGCAAAGTTTTTGCCGACCTTGCCCAGGATCAACGCCTTGCCGCCTGTCATGTACTCGCAGCCATGATCACCGCAGCCTTCCACGACAGCCGAAGCACCGGAATTACGGACACAGAATCTTTCACCTGCAGTCCCGCAGATATAGGCAGCTCCTGAAGTTGCACCATAGAGAGCAACATTTCCGATAACGATGTTCGTATCCTGGCGGAACTTCGACTCCTTCGGCGGATAGACGACCAGCCGGCCGCCGGAAAGTCCCTTGCCGAAATAGTCATTTGAGTCGCCCTCCAGCTCGAGCGTCAGTCCCTTCGGGATGAAAGCGCCGAAGCTCTGTCCCCCGGCGCCCTCGCACCTGATATGGAACGTATCGTCCGGAAGGGTGTTCCGGTAGCGCTTCGTGATCTCGGACCCGAAGATCGTTCCGAACGTACGGTCGGTATTGCTGACCGTCAGACTGAGCGAAGCCTTGTCTCCATGTCCCAGCGCAAGGCCAAGCTTCTTCAGCAGCACCTTCTCGTCAAGGGTACTCTCCAGTTTGAAGTCGTAGACCTTCTTCGGGTCAAATGTGATTTTCATCTTCCTTGCGTCATACGGGTTGTCCAGAATAGCGGACAGATCGACCTTCTGCCACTGCTTCGGCAGGTTGTCCCTCACCTTCAGGAGGTCATAGCGGCCGACCAGCTCGTTCACGGTGCGTACCCCCAGCTTCGACATATACTCTCGCAGCTCCTCTGCGACGAACATCATGAAGTTCTCGAGGTATTCCGGCTTGCCGCGGAATCTCTTCCTCAGCTCCGGATTCTGGGTCGCGACGCCCATCGGGCAGGTATCCTTGTTGCAGACACGCATCATGACGCAGCCCAGCGTGATCAGGGCAGCGGTTCCGAAGCCGAACTCTTCCGCACCCAGGATCGCTGCAATTGCAACATCGCGGCCGGTCATCAGCTTTCCATCGGTCTCCAGTCTGACACGGGACCTCAGTCCGTTCTGGATCAGCGTCTGGTGTGTCTCGGAGAGGCCAAGCTCCCACGGAAGCCCGGCATTGTGGATGGACGATCTCGGAGCGGCTCCGGATCCCCCGTCATAGCCGGAAATGAGGATCACCTGTGCGCCTGCCTTCGCGACTCCGGCCGCTACCGTTCCGACGCCCGCTTCGGATACCAGCTTGACGTTGATATCGGCGGCCCGGTTGGCACATTTCAAGTCATAGATCAGCTGCGCCAGGTCCTCGATCGAATAGATATCATGGTGCGGCGGCGGAGAGATCAGGGAGACGCCGGGCGTAGAATGTCTGACCTTGGCAACCCACGGATAGACCTTGGCTCCCGGGAGATGGCCGCCCTCGCCGGGCTTGGCTCCCTGGGCCATCTTGATCTGGATCTCCTTCGCAGACATCAGGTACTCGGATGTAACGCCGAAACGGCCCGAAGCAACCTGTTTGATCACGGAATTCCGGTCGAGGCCATCCGGACCGACATGGAACCTGGAGGAATCCTCACCGCCTTCACCTGTATTGGACTTGCCATGCAGATGGTTCATCGCGATCGCCATGGTCTCATGCGCTTCCTCGGAAATGGCGCCGAAGGACATGGCACCGGTCTTGAACCGCTTCACGATCTCGGACGCCGGCTCGACCTCCTCGAGCGGGACCGGCTTCTTCGCATAATTGAAGTCAAGGAGTCCTCTCAGGGTCTTGACCGAATCTTCATCTTCCACCAGGTCCGAATAGGTCTTGAACATCTTGTAATCATTGCGGACGGCAGCCATTTGCAGAGTATGGATGGTCGCCGGATTGTACAGATGGTCGTCCCCGCCCGACCTCATCTGATGATCGCCCGGAGAATTCAGGGTCTCATCGGTCTCGATCTCAAGCGGATCGAATACGGCAGAATGAAGGTCGTCGACTGATTTCTCGATATCTTTCAGAGTGATGCCGCCGATTCTGCAGACAACGCCCGGGAAGTAGGTATCGATGACACTCTTGTCGATGCCGATCGCCTCGAAGATCTTGGACCCGGAGTAAGACTGGATCGTGGAGATCCCCATCTTGGAAGCGATCTTGACGATACCGTTCAGGATCGCCTTGTCGTAATCCTCGACTGCGGCATAAGGATCCTTATCCAGCATATGCTTGCTGACCAGCGCCCAGACGGTCTCCTGTGCCAGGTACGGGTTGATGGCAGTCGCGCCGAAGCCCATAAGGGCCGCGAAGTGATGCACTTCTCTCGGCTCCGCGCTCTCGAGGACCAGGGAGACAGATGTTCTCTTCTTGGTCACGACCAGATGGTGGTTGACTGCCGCCACCGCAAGCAGGGACGGGATCGCAACATGAGTCTCATCCACTCCGCGGTCGCTGAGAATGAGAATGTTTGCATTCTCACGGAACGCACGGTCGACGTCGATGTTCATGCGCTCGATTGCCTTCTCCAGGCTGGTGTTCTTGTAGTAGATCATCGGGATGGTCTCTACCTTGAAGCCCGGAGTCTTCATGGAGCGGATCTTCATCAGGTCGGTATCCGTAAGGATCGGATTGTCGACCTTCAGCATCTCGCAGTTCTCCGGCTTCTCCTCGAGAAGGTTGCCGGACTTGCCCAGATAGACGGTTGTCGATGTGACGATCTTCTCGCGGATCGCATCGATCGGCGGGTTGGTGACCTGGGCGAAGAGCTGCTTGAAGTAGTCGAACAGAGGATGGTATGTCTTTGCCAGGACCGGGAGCGGCGTATCGACACCCATGGCATCGATCGGCTCGGTTCCGGACAAAGCCATCGGAAGGATAGAGGTCTTCACCTGCTCATAGGTGTATCCGAAGGCTTTCTGCATCTTCTGCAGCATATCATCCCCGTACCTCGGAACTCTCTGGTTCGGGATGCGGAGATCCTTCAGCTTGACCATGTGGGAATCAAGCCACTCACCATATGGCTTTGAAAATGCATAGTGCTTTTTCAGCTCGTCATCGTCGATGACGCGGCCTGCCTTGGTATCGACCAGAAGCATCTTGCCCGGATGCAGTCTCTCCTTAACGACGATCTTCTCCGGCGGGATCGGCAGCACACCGACCTCAGAGGAAAGGATCAGAGTGTCATCATCGGTAATCATATAGCGGGAGGGACGAAGACCATTGCGGTCGAGTACGGCGCCCATCAGATCGCCATCCGTGAATATGATCGAAGCAGGACCGTCCCACGGCTCCATCATGGTCGCATAATACTGATAGAAGTCTTTTCTTCTCTGGCTCATCGCCTGGTTGTTGTCCCACGGCTCCGGGATGGTGATCATGACCGCAAGCGGAAGCGGCATGCCGCTCATCACAAGGAATTCGAGGGTGTTGTCCAGCATGGCGGAATCAGAGCCATTCACATTGATGACCGGAAGGACCTTTCCCATCTGGCCCTCAAGATACGGAGATGCCATGTTCTCCTCGCGGGCTGCCATCTTGTCGGCATTGCCCTTGATGGTGTTGATCTCACCGTTGTGGACGATGAAGCGGTACGGATGGGCGCGCTCCCAGGACGGGTTTGTGTTGGTCGAGAATCTGGAGTGGACGATGGTGATCGCCGACTCGAAATCCTGGTCCTGCAGGTCCGGGAAAAATGTGCGCAGCTGGCCGACCAGGAACATGCCCTTGTAGACGATCGTGCGGGACGACAGGGACAGGACATAGGTCGTCTCGGAGCTCTGCTCAAAGAGTCTTCTCACGACGTAGAGGCGTCGGTCAAAGTCGAGTCCCTTCGCGACATCCTTCGGTTTCTCGATGAATGCCTGCCAGATGTCCGGCATACAGTCGAGAGCCCTGTGGCCCAGGACCTGCGGAGCGATCGGGACTTTTCTCCAGCCCAGGAACGTAAGCCCTTCCTTCTGGGCGATCGTCTCGAACATCTTCTTGGCACGGTTTTCGTCGAATTCATTCTGCGGGAAGAAGAACATGCCGACGCCGTACTCTCTCTCATCGCCGATCCTGATTCCAAGCGGTCCGCAGACCTTCTTAAAGAACTTGTGAGGAATCTGGGTCAGGATTCCGACACCGTCACCGGTCTTTCCCTCAGCGTCCTTGCCGGCACGATGCTCCAGATGTTCTACGATCGTGAGAGCATGGTCGACCGCCTCGCGGCTCTTCTTTCCTTTGATATTCACGCAGCAGCCTATGCCGCAGGCATCATGCTCAGAACTTTGATCATAGAGCGGTGACCTGGGCAGGTCATTTTTCACGTCAAACATGTGCATACCCCCTGAAAGTGTTTCAGTACCTTTCGGTGTTTAAACAAGAAAAAGGTCGCAAAGAAGAGCCTTCGTGCGCTTCTTTGCGACCTTTCCCGTACTATACACCAATATTTTTCGGTTGTAAACACTTTCCGCAAGTTTTTTGCGGATTTTTCTGCTTCGTCGGTCAGTGTGTAACTTCCGCCGGAGCCTCGTTCTTCCGGTCCGCGAGGAGCTTCTGGCATGCCGCATACTTGGTGGCAAGAGCAAGGAGCTCCGTTGCCGTCTTCAGGTCACCCAGCGGCGGGAAGGACGGAGCGATACGGATATTTGAGTCATGCGGGTCGATTCCGCCCGGGAAGGTTGCGCCTGCAGGGGTGAGAACGACGCCGGCCTTGGCACATTTTCTTACAACTTCCTTAGCACAGCCGTCGATGGTATCGAAGGAGATGAAATAGCCTCCCTTCGGCTTGGTCCACTTTGCGATGCCGAGTCCGCCAAGCTCCTCATCCAGGATGTTCTCGACCATCTCAAACTTCGGCCTGAGGATGTCAGCATGCTTTCTCATATGCTCGACCATGCCGTGGATGTCATGGAAGAAGCGGACATGACGGAGCTGGTTGACCTTATCGTGCCCGATGGTCTGGACTTTCAGCTGCTGCTTGATATCCTCGAGGTTGTTGAGGGAAGTCGCGAGGGCTGCGACACCGGATCCCGGGAAGCAGACCTTGGAAGTGGAAGCGAACTTGTAGACCAGGTCCGGGTTGCCTGCACGCTTGCACTCTGCAAGGATCTCGATCAGATGGTCCTGATCATGGTCGTAGAGATGGTGGATGGTGTAGGCATTGTCCCAGTAGATACGGAAGTCCTTCGCTGCCGGCTTCAGGCGGGCAAAGCGGCGGACGGTCTCATCGGAGTAGGAATTGCCGGTCGGGTTCGAATACTTCGGAACGCACCAGATTCCCTTGATGGACTCATCATGCTCGACAAGATCCTCGACCATGTCCATATCCGGTCCTGTCTCGAGCATCGGGACGCATACGTTCTCGATCCCGAAATACTCCGTGATCCGGAAATGTCTGTCATATCCCGGTACCACGCACAGAAATCTGACTTTGTCCAGCTTGCACCATGGGGTGTTGCCCATAACGCCGTGGGAATAGGAGCGTGAGATCTGGTCATACATGACGTTCAGGGAAGAGTTGCCGTAGATGATCAGATGATCGTACGGGACTTCCATCATGTCGCCGATCAGCTCCTTGGCTTCCGGGATTCCGCCCAGGACACCGTAGTTTCTGCAGTCGGTTCCGTCCTCGCAGCGAAGGTCGCTCTCGGAGGAAAGGACATCCATCATGCCCATGGACAGATCCAGCTGCTCCACGCAAGGCTTGCCTCTCGACATGTTCAGTTCCAGGCCCAGGCCCTGCATCTTCTTATATTCCGCTTTCAGCTTCTTTTCCAGCGCGTCCAGCTCTTCTGTGGTCATCTCAGAATACGGTTTTCTGCTCTCTCCCATGGCTTCCTTCCCTTTCTGTACGTAAGTTTACTCCTCCGCATCAGACCGCTGCCCTCCGGAGAAACTTGGTGATTCTCCGCATGAGCATCCGATAAATTCCTGTCGAATCGGTCCCGATGCTAAAACCTTCGGGTTTCATCATAATAAAGCAAGAAACATTTGTAAAGAGTTAATTCTTCCGGTCCTTTTTGATCATCGCCATCTGCCAGGCGGCTCCGACCGCGACTCTTGCCCCTCTCGGGAGGCACCTGGTGATCAGCCAGGTCCCGATTTTCGTAAATGTACCTGGCACCACACTTATTTTTCCTTTTTGCATGGCTGCGAAACCGGTCTGCGCCACCCTTTTCGGATCGGCGGCCATGGCAGGATAGGCCTTCCCGGCATTCGCAGCCCAGTTGGTGCGGACGGGTCCCGGGCACAGGGCACAGACGGTGACGCCGGTTCCCTTCAACTCGCCTCTCATGGCTTCCGTCAGGGCAAGGACATATGCTTTCGAAGGACCGTAGACATTAAAGTAAGGGTCCGGGAACATGCCCGCGGTCGAGGAGATGTTGAGGATCTTCCCGTGACCTCTCTTCACCATCTCCGCGCCTGCAAGCCGGCAGAGAAGCGTCAGGGAAGTCACGTTCAGGTTGATCAGCCCCTGCATGACGGCCGGGTCCGCATCCACCGTCCGGCCGACTTTGCCGGCGCCGGCGTTGTTGACCAGCTGGTCGATCTGAAGGCCGCGGCGCTGCACTTCCGCCCAGAGCTTGCCAGCGCCATCCTCCGTGGAGAGGTCGGCGACGATGTACTCAGCGGCGGCTCCGATTTGTTCTTTGGCACCTGGCAGTTGGTTCAGTTCACTCGCAAGCGCAGCCATCTTCGGCTCCGACCGGGCTGCCAGAACCACATGGAAGCCATGCGCAGCGAAAATCTTAGCAAACTCTGCTCCCATGCCACCGGAGCCGCCTGTGATCAGTACTGTCTCTCTTTCCGGCATACAAAATCCTTTCCGCGTGTTATCATATTCATGACAAATTCTGACTCTTATTTTAGCACGATATAATTTCCCGGGACAGATACCCGTTCATTCCATGCTCTCTGCCATCTAAAGCGGAAGAATGTCGGGAAAAGCCGCCCGGTTCAGACTAAGGAAGATTCGATATGCAGAATAAAAACAAGAAGATTCGCTGCATCAGATGCGCCACCCTGACTCTGATTCTGGGGATATCCCTCGGTCTGCCTGCTTATGCGGCGGACGACGTATTGGTGGGCGTAGGGACAGCTCCGGCGGCGGAGCCTGGGGCGAGGAACATTTCCGGAACAGGGGATGAAAGCAATTCTGCTGCTTTGACTGGAGTGGCTGATGAGACTGAGAATTCTGCTGTATCCGGAGCGCCGGCGCTGGGAGATGCGGACTATAATGGCGGGCTCAAGATGCTTGGGTCGCACAGTACGCTGACCGTGGACGGAACGCTCGAGGAATACGAATGGGTGAAGTCCAACATGGCGGGGCGGTTCATGCCGTATGTGATCGCGCATGCGGAGGGGAACCCGAATGTGATCCACTTCCTCTATGAGTATGGGCATGATGCCAAGTCGCCTGACAGTTTTGAATATACGGCGGAAGAGAAGAAAGTCTTCTCACAGGCGGATAGCCCGGCTGAGGCCGGCGGCGAAGCTGCGCAGGCTGCGGATAACCCGGCTGAGACTGGTGGCGAAGCTGCTGCGCAGACGGGTGGTTCCGCTTCCAACGTCCCGCTCCTCATGCAGTGGGACTGGCGCTGGGGCTACTTCTGGTATGGCGGAGGACCGGCTGGACTGACCGGATGCGCACCGACCTGCATGACGATGATCGGGCTGGGGCTGACCGGAGATGAGTCTTACACGGTGCCGGCGATGTGCCAGTACGCCATCGACAAGGGGTACTGGGTGGACGGCCAGGGGACTTCATGGAGTCTCGTCACTGATGCCTTTCCGAACGACCCGATCAGCTGCCAGAACATCAGCGTCGACGAGGGATCCATCGCCTCCGCGCTGAATCAGGACATGCCGGTGCTCATCAATGTCGGAGTCGGAAAGTTCTCTGCGGTCGGGCATTTCATGGTGCTGACCGGACTCGACCCGGACGGCCGCTTTTTCCTGAATGACCCCAACAACCTTGAGAACAGCTCGAAGAGCTGGGCCTGGGAAGACCTCGCGACTGAGATCCAGGCGGCATGGGCTTACCGGCTGCAGAGGTGAAACACGGCGCCGGCAAGCAGAATGTTGTCAGATTACTATGCGGATTGTGTTTGAATTACCTGATATTATGTTGGAATTGTCTGGTGCCTGGCACCAGACAGTCCAGACAATTTAGTCATGAAACATGTTCAGAAAGTCATCGGGTGAAGCGATGGGAACCGTTGATTTTTTATAATCTTGAGGGTTTCTTGTAACAATATAATCACAGCCAATTCGCTTAGCTGTCGCAATCATCACTCCATCTTCATAATCTGTGATTTCCATAGCAAGTGCGTCTTGAACATCCTGTGCTGTCGTATCTACCAGCTTGAACAATACAAATAATTTGGAAAGCAGCTTTCTGGTTTCTTCATCGCTGTGCAAAAATCTATGACAGATATAATAGATGTCTGTCACAGATTTCGCGGTAATATACCCAGTGAATTGCTCTGAAGCAGCTTTCAGAAAAATCTGTTCAGCAGCATCACACCATGGCTTTCTTGATTGCAGTGCATCAATAATCACATTCGTATCGATCAGAACAGTCATATCTTATTCAGTCGCTCCTCCCTGATCTCTTCCAATGTCACGGAATCCGGAATACACCCGAACAAAGATCTTGCAATGTCTTCTTTTTGCTGAAAAGGATTCGTGAGCTTGGCTACGATACGGCCGTATTGAGTAATAAAGATATCTTCCTTGTCTGCCAGTAGAAGATACTTTCCCAGATTCTTTTTTAGTTCTGTAGCTGTAATAGACATAGGATCAGTCTCCTTTCGTACGATTATTGTACCAAGTCGCTGGCGCGACGGCTAGCGTAGCATAACCTTTTCTTCCACTACACGTTCTACCAGCAAAAAAGAGTAGCGTTTTTTCCACGTGTACATTATTGTTTA
>Ga0326514_10001670_pt1 | contig 14357 bp, 11 predicted proteins | sample 3_2548_0518_D_FD_203653 | JGI IMG/M metagenome (GOLD analysis project Ga0326514, IMG submission 203653) | Bovine rumen microbial communities from UC Davis, California, United States - 3_2548_0518 | ecosystem: Host-associated > Mammals > Digestive system > Stomach > Rumen | place: USA...
GGTTTTATTTTGTCAATAGTTTTTTTTGTGTTTTCAAAAATCCGCCGAAAAGCTCCGCGAAAACCTCGCCTGATGTCTCCTTCCTCTCGATACTTCGCGTCCCGGCTTCCGCCCTTACCACCTGCATGACTTCCGCCGGCGTTCCCTGTCGCTCCCACCCGTCCAGAAGCTCGAAACTGTCCATGCCTTCCGCCGTCTTTTGCCTGTACAATGCGATAAGATTGGCGGATATCATCGCCCAATACGCTCTCTCGGATTCCGTCATTCTTCCGCCGCTTTCGACTGTGCGTCGCCCTCCGACTTCTTCAGGGCTTCCTCGCCCAGCCGCCTTAGGTAATCCTCATAAGACTCTTTCGGTTTGTCGTCCTTCGTCTCGGTCGCCGTCTCGGTCGCCGTCGCCGTTGCCGTTGCCGCACCGCCTTTCCGGGCTTCCATTATCTCGGCATACCGCTTGAGCCACTTTGAGTTTTCCTCGTCTTCCTTCCGCTTTCGCTCGGCTTCCTCGCGCTCCCATATCTCCGACTCTTTCCTCAGCTTTTCCCTGATTTCGGCTTCGTCGGTCGTACCGTACATTCGCAGCTTTTCCGTGTCCTCAATCTGCTCCTCCGTGCTGTCCTGCTTGCAGTTGTCGCAATGGTAGTATATAGGTCTGATGTTCGACATTTTGACCGCCGTCTTATGATGGCACTTCGGGCACTCCTTGTAGCTGATGTTCGGATTCGTCATCTGCTCGGATTCTTTCGATTCTTTCGGGGCGTCGCAAAAGTTCTCGGCGAAGAAATTCCCGTCAAGAAACTTGTCTATCACCTTACAGAATGACTCGAACGTCAGATTATGTTTCTTCGCGTACCACGAATCCGACCGCTGCCTTATGCTCGCATAGTTGTCGATCGCCGACAGAACGTCGCTAGAGGATATCCCTTTGAGATACTGATGACATCGTCCGAAACGGTTCAAGAACTCAATCTCGCCGCGGTTCGGAAGCCCGTAGTTGTTCCACTTCGCGAATATCTGCCTGACATACTCTTTGTTGACGCTCGGACTCTCGACGTACTCGGCGCGCGCCGGTTCCGGCTCTGCTTCTGTCTCCCCGTCGATTCCGGTAGTGTCCGGCGACGGGTTGACGTAGTTTGCGTTGATGTAGATTTTTCTCGTGCAGGACTCGTAACTGCCCCTGTCGTAGCTGATGTTGATATATCCGCACTGCTCAAGGCTCTTGAGCCACCCCTGTACGGTCCGCACCGTCACCCCGTACAGCCGCGCAAAATAGGAATTCGTCGCGAAACAGTAGCCGTCCTGATGGGTCAGACAAGTCAGCTCCCCGTACAGCAGTTTCTCATTAGGTGATAATTTATTGTTATATCTGACGTTTGCGGGAATTATCGCGTAGTATGTTGGCTGCTCCATTTTGTCTCCTTGAGCAAAAAAAAGAGATTATATATAAGTCCTGTGCGGCTGAGACTTCCGCTAGGGCAACGCATCCTATTAGGACTTATATATAATCCCTCTTTCCGCGTTGCTGAATTATCATGTGGTCTCTCACACCGCATGACTCTATAATACAACTTTCTTTTTCTTTGTCAAGCGTCCTTGGATATAATTTTTTGTTATTTCGGGGCGGAACTTTCCGGTATCTTCCGCCCATCATATCCTTTTTGCAATAGGTCACAATTCCGAGCTCTGATAGACAAGGCTGACACTGATGTTTGTCTTTCTGTTTTTCTTCCCAAAAAAAAGCGAAGCGAAAAAACGCACGCGTCTCTTATTCTCTCTTGTATTATTATACTTGTATTATTATATATGAAGTTTTTTTCATGGGGGGGGTGAAGTTTTTTTCATGGGGGGGGTGAAGTTTTTTTCATGGGGTATGAAAAGATTTTCATGGGGTATGAAAATTTCTATCATGGGTAGTGGTGACAAAATTGTCATGGGGTGACATTTATTTCATGGTGGTGTGTGGATTCGGAAGGCGCGCGAGGACAAAAAAACCGCCTAAAATTAGGCGGCACAAACAAAAAGGTAAAAAAACTGAAAATCCAGACTTTGTTCAGAATGGATTTATTAAAGTGGGTATAGTATGCGAAATTTTCATAAAAAAATCAATAGATAAAAAAAGCTGCCGGACATTCGGCAGCCCAAAACAGAATCAAAGAGGTAAAAAACACATCGCATGTATTCTATCATGCAAAAAAAATCCTTGCAAGAAGTCAACTGCAAGGATAGAGAGAGTGTTTTTTATCGATAACAAAACAAAGGTAAGGTGTTATTGACATGACTATACCATTACTGCGTTTTTTTGTCAAGAAATTTTGAGCAAAAAACAGGAGTCGTTCAGTTCGCGGCTCCTGAAAGTCATTAACAGCAGCACTTTGAGGGGTTTGGAGGCTTACGGAAAGTCACCGGTGTTGACCGCCGGATTATCGAGGATTCTGATGCCGTCGATGTTCGCGACGGATTCGCCCCATGCCTCCCACTCCCGGACAAGATGCTCGTAGTAGGTCAGCATGTACAGCGCGGATTTCTCGTCGAAGTCAGTCGGCTCAATTTCCTGTCTCTGCGGTCTCGGTGGCAGCACGGCGACAATTTCGCGCGTCGTCCTGCACCCGGCTGTTATTAAGGTCGCGAATATAATTAAAAATGTCAGCCATTTCCTCATGTGTTTCAGCTCCTTCAATACGCTTCTCAAGCCGCCGCCTTGCCTCGGCGATTTTCTTGAGGGCTTCGAGGTGTATCTGCATGTCCTTGAGGCTTTCCGTCATATTCCGGCAGGCCGCCTCGCTCTCGAGCCTCATCTTCTTCTCGGACATCCACATGATCCAAAGACAGAGGCAGAGCCCGGAAAGAAGTATTATTGCGATTGTGACTATCTGACTTATCATTTGCGCCCCTCTATCCAGTTGTCGCGCACGATGTTGAAGTCAATCGTCCCGAGCCCGACTCCGTACGCAAAGGCGATTGAGTACCATATCTCCGAAATTGTCGCTTCAGGCAGCTTGCCGAACCACTTCAGGACGCACAGCCCGAAGCCCAGAACGACAAGCACAATCTTAACCAAGAGCGACAGATGCTTCATCTTCATTTTCCTTCCTCCTCAGTTCCAAAATCTTTTTCTCACATTCCGCATGAGTCCCGATATACAGCGGCGTATAATAATACGGCTTTTTGTATCGTTTTAGATAGAAAAAACTGTTCCTAAAATACGACCGCTCATCACAGATGTCGAAAAGCCATTTATTCGCGTCGCCGTGGTTTTCCCACACCGAAAGAACGTATCTGTCTCCCATGTCCCTAGTCCTCGTTGATATGTATGATTCTCACAGCCGTAGGGTGCCCGAAGCTGACGCACCTTGATTCCTTCAGCGAGTTGTATGCGACCTTTCCGTTCTCCATGCCCACCCAGTGCGAGTGGTTGCCGTATTCGTACCTCACGATAACCCTCCCCTTGAGGTTCTTGAGCTCCTTCTCGTCGCTGACCGTGAGGAACTCGACGTATGCGGTCTTCCCGGTGACGAACCTTATCGCCTCCGTCCAGTATACCGTGCAGTCCTTGCCGATTGCCTTTGCGTCAATCATGTGCGACAGCGTCTCTATCGCCCTGACGCTTTCCGCAATCTCGAAGCCCAGCGCCCACAGAAGCGAGAACGCGCAGCAGCCATATTTTGCGATTGCCCTGATGTTCTCCGCCGGGAGTTCCGCGATGAGCTCCGCGACGGACTGCGGGGCGTGCGCCATGCAGTCCGTCTTTTCCTCCGTCATGTCCATATTATGCCTCCTTATTTTTCGCTCAGCTCGATTTTCGTCTCAAGCCGTACGATACTTTGCTGAATTTTGTTCAGGATATCCTTCAGTTCCTGCGTGTCGGTGAGCCTGTACTCTTTTTCTTCGTCCAGTTCGGACTGCATTTCCTTGTGGTCTTTGCAGAATTTTTCGATGTTCTCCGCGACCTTGTGTTCAACCTCGTCGACCCTCGCGGATATTTTCGCGCCCTTCCATACAAGCCCGAGAATCGGGATAAGAAAGACGATTGTATTTAAAAAATCTTTTAAGAAATTCTCGTTCACGATACCTTTTCTCCTTTAAATATCATTTCCCATCCGCTCGGGAGACTCTCTATGGAATTATCCGTGCACAGAATATGCCTGTTGTCAATGGGGTTGTCAAAGGAGAATAGCCCGAACAGGAAAAAAAGGGTATCAGCCCCGGTGGCGGCTAATGCTAGATAATATTTGTTATTTGCGGTGTCTCGTATGATACATGGAACAAGGTAATCACGGCCGGTTAAATCATGATATTTTAAATTAAAAGCATAGCTACCCCCTTCAGGGTAGTTATATCCAACACTGCCCAGAACTTCTATCACGTTTGAGGTGTTAAATCCCTCTTCGCGGAGGGAGTATGCTGTGGCACAAATCTGTTCGTTTTGCCACTGGCTGCCTGTATACCATCCCGTGACGTCGTAAAACAAGATAATTACGGGTTTCCCGTAATTATCTTGTTTGTGGAAACTAAAAGTTTTTAGCTCGTTAAGTTTTTCGAATACCGCGTTGCTCGTTACGGCTTTCATGTTTCCGCTAGACACAACGTCTACGGGCTGTAGCGCGTCGATTTCCTGCTCGATTCCGCTCACCGCACTTGCGACCGCTCCTGATGTGACGGCTTGGCTGCTGTTTGCCGTGACGGAATTTATCGTCGAGATTGAGCGCTGAATGATGTTGCCGTTCTCGTCGACGTATATCTGCGCGTTGTATGTGCCTGGCTGTAATGCGTAGCTTGTCGCGCCCGCCTTGCCCGTCGTGAGCGTGAGCGTGTGGCTTCCGCTGAGGTTCTTTACGTAGACGTTGTATATCTTCGAGCCGGTGCCCTCGTCGTCCGCGTAGAGCGTGAACGTTGCGTCCGCCGTCATCGCTCCCGTGAATCCGAGCGTGTCGAAGGTGACGTCGGCTTCCGACTGCGCCGTATCGGTCGGTATCGTGTACCACTTGACGCACTCTATCGCCTTCGTTTTTTTCGACGCGTTCGAAATTCTCTTGAGCAGGAGGCTGATTTGCTGCGCGAGGTTGTTCTGAGGTTTGCCGAAGCTGAACGACAGCGTATAGCTCCCCTTGCTCCATTGCTCCGTGACCGACAGAATCTGCGTGACGGCGGTTTTGTCCGAGAATCTGAGAGTTATCACGTCGCCGACATCGTAGTTTTCGCGGAACACGAAAGGGCACTTGACGAGACCCGCGCCGCTTACGGTGACGTTCTGCGAGTACTGCGACAGCATCGCGACTGCCTCCGCCTCATACTCCTCTTTGGTCGTCATTGAAGACTGGCTGTCGTATGCCTCGAACCTATCAAGGGCGGACGGCTCGTTCCCACCCTCGTCGGTGACGGCACCCTCGTACATATCCTGCTCGCTCCCCTCTCCCTTGCCTCCGATGTATAGCACATTCGCGAAGCTCTCCGCCGTGTCGGTGTACTCGCCGTTTGCGAGCGATTCGAAGTCCGTCGAGAAGAACACGCTGTCATTGAGGTCGCGTCCTTCGAATACTTCAAGTGCCAGCGCGCCGTTTTCGAACGTGACCGCCCACCCGATTTCGGACTGCGTCGCAATCGTGCAGAGAGCGTCATATAGATTTGTGTAGGACTCCGAGACGGAATATACTCCGCCCTTTGCGTTTGCCGGCTCCGGTATGACGTTGCTTATCGGTAGCCGTCTCTTGCTCTCCGCGCCGTCTCCGCATTCGGAGCGCACGAGGGAGCGGAGGCAGATTTCGCCCTTCGCGGTCATTGCCCACACGTCGTTTGCGTTGAGGTTCCTGATGATTCTCCGCTTGAACAGATACCGCGCGTCATATCCGGTTATATTGAGGATTTCGCTTCCCTTGCCGTCGGGCCCGATGCTGTTTCTCATCGTCAGAATCTCTCCGAAGTCGTGCGGATTGTTGCCGAACTGCACGAACAACCCGCGCCTGAACATCCGCGCGTTCGGTATGTTGTAGTTGATGGTGACAGTAAACGTTCCGGCTGAATAGAGGCTGTGCTCGAAAGAAATCTGCTGATAGTCGTCGATGATGGCTGTCAGGATAAAGGCTGAGTTATCGTATTTATAGAGCTTGATTTGTGGATTCGCTTTCATTTCTTACACTCCTATGTATTTGTTGCGGTATTTCAGCACGAGCGACGAGTCGGAATTATTCTTGTAGATGATGAAACTTTTCTTGCTTAGGGCAATATCTAAATCTCCGTGCAGCTTGTTGATGATATTGCCGGTATGTTTTGGGTTAATCGATAGCAGTGATTTTTCATAAACAAAATAGAGATCATTATTTGCCTTTAGGATTTTTTGGATTGCATTTTTCATGTAGACCGCGAACGGCTGCCATTGCTTAACGGTCGCCCCATGATAAATCATATTGTCTGCAAGTCCGTAATAGTCGCCGTGATTCTCGTCGTACTCAATGCTTTTAATTATTTCTCCTTCATAGCTTGGTGTAAAAACCGGAACCCATGAATAAGCCCCTATTGTCAATGCGTTGGCAGGAAGCTCGTAAATTCCCTCGCTTGTCATAATGTATATGTACTGCGTGTTCTCGTTGAAAAATGCGCTGTAGGTGGTTCCTCTGAAATTCGACAGATGATGATTATGAACTTCGAAATTTTCGTCATAATAATTAACGCCCCCCGCATCCCTGATTGCCATTATATACTGATTGACATTGATGATGTCTGTGTCGTTGGTTCCACCCGTTCCGCTGCCCATCGTCCATGTTGATAAATCTTTTGACTGGAAAATAAGAGAAGACCCGCTAAATGAACATAATGCGCAATACACTTTAGAAATCGGATTGTAGATGATTTTTTTTACATTGGAAATCAAGCTGAAAATTCTTCCCTGCGATGTCCACGACTGTCCGTCTTCCGATGTGTATACGGTGCCGTTAGCCGATACGATTATATATCGGTTATCGTCTGCCGTAGCCGCCGCCGCCGAAGTCGGAAGCGTGAATGTCTCCGAGCCTTTTTTCCACGCCTTGTCACCGTTGATATATAGCGTCCCGTTTTTGTTGGTCGGAGCAAATTTGAAATCAGCACCATAAGGAATGATAGTCCCGCGATAGAAAGACTCAATGCCTATCGGTGTGCCTGCTATAATAATGTCGTTGGAATTTCCATCAAAGAAAAGAGAGAAGACATTATATGTGGTAAATGTCGGATATTCCCTGATTTCCTGGAAAAGTATTCCGTCATAAGACCTCGTCAACGTTCCGTTTCGGAGCATGCCGAAATATTCTGTCGGAGTCTTGATTATGTTGACTAACGGGATTATCGATTGAGAAAAAATCTGAATCGAAAGGTCTTCCCATGTCGAGAAATCCGAGGTGCGGCGCGCGTTGTAGTAGTCGTAGAAATAGCCGTTGACATAATCGAAAGTGTAGTAATCGTCGGTTGTCGTTATCTCAATCAGAGCGTAGCTTTCCGTCAGCGCGTAGATTTTTTTAGGAGAATAACGCTCCTGAACGAACGCTATGCAATGCTGCGAGTTGACGGAAAAACTTGCCTTCTGGATTTTTAAGAAATCAACATCGGAAGAATCCGTTACGACTTCCCACGAATTAAGCGAGCTGTCCGTATTCTTGAGTAATCCGCAATCAGTTGCCAGCAAGACAGTCAGAGTCTCTTCGTCAAGAACCGCAACGTCATATATATATACATCTTTGCCAGAGAGCGAAGGTTTTCCGACATAGCCCCAACTTAAACCATCCGGGCTTTTATATAAGCCGCCTGTATTGGAAGCAATAACTATGTATCCGCTTGTTGCCGAATAATCAAATCCAACGATATAACAATTGGTTCCCCACCATAACGGCACCTTTTCGAATGTCAGAAAATCTTTGGTTTTAAACACCAGCGCATCTGATGTTCGAGAAGAAAAGGAACTCATGCCGCCGACAAAATAGATATAGTCGCCCGCTTTCTTTATCTTGAAGAATGAACCGGAATCCAAATCCTCATAAACGAACATGGATTGAAACGATTTCTCACCCTGCAACAAGTTCAGCTCACATTTATAGACGTGAGAATCCATCGTGATTTTCTTGCCGTTAATCTCAAGGCTTGCGCTGTTCGTGCCGTTGGAGAAAATTCCCTTGAAAGGAACGTCAACGTCTGAATTCAGCGTCAATTCCGTCGCCGAGTTGCGCTCGATTGTGACGAGGGTTTCCTCCGCGTCCTCCCAGTACACGCCGCACGCCGTCCATGTAACCGACGCTTTCAGAGTCCCCGAATCATTCGCGTTCTTGTTCTCGAAGATAGGCAGATGCGGGATGCACTTTATTCGCCTCGTGTAGATGTCGTTCGTGTAATATAGGTAGCCCTCGCCGAGCTTCGGGTTCAATGCCGCTATAAGCTCCCTTTTGAGCGTGTATCTTTTCTCAAGGTCGTTCTCGTCGTTTATCGCAAGCGTTATCGAAAGCTCCCTGTTGTCCATGAGCGCATCGATGAATACGCTTCCGTCCTGATACGGTACCTGCTGAGTCTGCAAGTTGATGTTTGCGTTGCTCAGTCCCGCCCAGTTCGTGACTCCGTAGCTTCCCGCCGTGAGATTGATTTCGTCGCCGTCTGCGTTCTGCCATACAAGTTTCTGCATCCTGTTGCCTCGCTTATCCCTATGATATCACAAGAAATCCTGGCAATCAAAGGATTCCGTTGATTGCCATTTCACGCTGATACTGCCTGAGCTGGCGAACCATTGTGTATGCGGTCGTGTCCGTCGTGTTGTTGAACGTCACGTTCATGGTCGTGTTCTTTCCCCCGCTCATCATTCTTGCCGTGTCCGTTGCGTTGTAGACGCGCTCGCCTCCCCTGAACCTTACAAGCTCCGGGCCGCGCTCGCCGACGATGTGCAGACCTTTCAGCGCGCTTGTCGTTCCGTCGGCATATCCGCTGAACACGCTTCCGAGGACGGTATCAACGGAGCTTATAGCCTTGTTCGCCTGTTCGTAGACCCATGACAAATCACGTCTCACGTCGTGCATCGTGTCCTCGGTGAATCCGCCCTGAATCGCGTTTGAAATCGTCTTGCCGATTGCCTCGATTTCGCCCTTGAGCGATTCCGTGTATACAGCCGACTGAATGAGCATTTTCCGCAGGTAGTCCTTCATGTTCGAGAGGAAGTCGCCCTGCGAGAGCCCGCTCGTGAGTCCGTTCACGATTTCGCCCGCGATGTCGCCGCCCAAGTCCGAGATACTTTCCTTGAATGACTTCATGGCTTTCTCGAACGACGAGAGGGAGTCGCCGATACTGTCCACGCTGCCGGATATCGTGTCCGCCGTCTCCGGGAAAACCTCGTCGATGATGTCGTAGATTCCGCTGACGCTCAACTCAATCGAGTCGTACAATCCCGAGAGCTCCCTTTTCAGTGCGCTGATTGAGCCCTTGTTTCCTCCGCCCGTGACCGCCGAAATGAGCTTCTGCCCGATTTCCACGATTTTGTCCGTGAATACTTCCGAATATACGGCGAGCGAGATTATCTGGCTCTTGAGCCATCCCTTGATATTGCCGAGGAAGTCTGTTTTAGTCGCTCCCTGTGATATCGATGACACGAGGCTGCTTCCTATCTGCGTCCCTACGTTCAGGAGGTCGTTCTGCACGCTGAGGAGCTGTGTGTTGAGCGTCTGTTTGATTGTCTCCGCAACAATCCGCGTGTTCTGGATTCCCTTCCCGAGGTTCGCGAAGAGTGAGTCATAGAGCGTTATCTGCGTCGTAAGGTTCTCGTTCTCTTCCTTCAGTTTTGAGATCGTCTCCTCCTTGAGGTTGAAAAGCTCGGAATTGAATTTGGTGACGGCGTCCTGGTATTCTTTGAATGCAGCTATAGAATCCGCTTCCGCCGCATCCTTCTTCTGGGACAGCTCTACATAGGTCGCCCCCATGTTTTTATATTCATTCTCAAGGTCGGCTACCATCATTTCCAGACTATGCTTATCAAACCGTGAGTTGGTATTGAGAGAATTCAGCTCTTTCTGCGTCTTCAGAATCTGGATGTATACCTCTTGTCTTGCGCTGCCAAAGTCATCGAACTCGGATCTCGCCGCTCTGTACTGCTGGCTAGCCGTGTTGTATGCGGCCTTAGCGTTGCTCACGAGCCTTGAGAGCGTCTTTGAGATGTCGCCGTAGTTTTCGGCGAGCGCGCTGAAACTTGCCGTCGCGCTTGTCCTCATGTCCGAGAGCGTCTGCTTCAGGTTCGTGACGTTGCCCTTGAGCGCGCTGATTTTCGCCGAGAAGTCGGAGATTCTTTCAATGACGGCTTCTTCGATTATGCCGTCCGTCGCCTCCGAAGCCTCCGAAGCCTCCGTGATGTATCCGCCGAACGCGCCCGAAAGCACCGCGTCAATCTTCGCCGCCTTCTTCGCCGCCGTCTCGTACATGTCCGAAATTTCCGACGCTATGCCGTCAACGTCTCCGCCTCCCATTATCGCCGACATGAGTTTCTCGCCGACGTCCGCAAGCTGTCTCGAGAATGACTCCGTGTATACGGCTATCTGCATGAGCTTCTGCCGTATCATGTCCCTCATGCTCGACATGAAATCGCTCTTTGACGCGCCTTCCGTGATTGAGTCCATGAGCTTCTCGCCGATGTTCTTTCCGAGTGAGCCGAAGTCTTTGTACGCCTCCGTAAGCAGTGACGTCGTGTTTGCGAGCAGCTCGTTTCTTACGATTTCCGCATATCCCGCCGTGATTTCCGCGGAACGTGACATTGCCTTGTTGTATCCGTTGACCGAGCCGTATAGTGTCCTGTATTCGTCCGCAAGAGCCCGGTTCTCCGATATCTGCTCCGCGATGCTGTCGCTCACTTCCTTCAGGCCGGAAACATACGACCCCAGCGCTATTTTTTCCGCTTCCTGTAGACGCGAAAGCTCATTATAGGCGTTGTTGTATTCTTTTATGAGCTTGCTAATATAGCGTGCCTGCGACTTCTCGAGGTGTATCGGCTTTCCTTGTTTCGCGATTTCCGGCAGGTTGTCCCACAGTTTCTGGACCTTCGCCGTCTGCGTCTCGATGTCCGACTGTAGCTGCTTAACCTCCGCGTCGGTCTGCCTTATCGCCGATATGGCGGAAGTAGACGACGATGCGCCGCTCCATATGTCCGAGAGCTTAGACTTGAACTCGGATATCGACGATGCCGCGGATTTTGCCGCGTCCGCCGTTTTCTTCATATTGTTCGCGACAGCCGAAAGCGCGCCCGCCGCCGTGATTGCCGCCGCCGCACCTGCCGCCGCCGCCGCCGCCTTCCCGTAATTATATGTGGCGATGTTGACCGCCGCCAATGCGGCAAGCTGTGCGCCGAGCCCCTTCAGTACCTCGCTGAGCGCGCTTACCGCCGACGCTCCGAATCCCTCGAACGCGTCCGCGCCGTCAACGAGAGCCGCGCCGAGATTTTCCAGAGCCTCGCCTGCGATTTCCTTTACTCCGCTTTCGACCTTGCCGAAAAAATCCGTCCAGTCGCCTGCGTCTTCCGTGAGCCGCTCCTTGAGGTTTTTGAAATATGCGTCCCATGACTCATCGAGCCCGCTGATTACATGCTTCGTGTTCTCGGCGGCTTCCTTTTCGCTCTTCTCCTTGTTCTTGTTGCTCGATATGGTGAGCCGTTCCGTCCGCTGTATCAGCTCAATCTGATTGTCGTAGTATTCGTTTATTTGGCTGATTGCCTTTGCCTGCTCCGCCGCCGAAGCCTTCGAGTCCTTGACTTTCTTGATTTCGGCTTTTCTCTCTTCCTCAATCTGCTTCTTCTTGAGCTCGACGATTTTGTCGTTGTAGGCTACCTTGATTCTGTAGATATCTTCCTCGGACTTGCCCTCCGCCTGCGCCGTTTTTACCGCTTCGTCTTTGCGCATCTCAAGTATGTCTATCTGCTGCTGGAGGAGCTTCTTGTCCCAGTCGAACGTCACTTCCGCGACCTTCATTGCCTCTTTCTGAATGGCAACGCTCGCGTCCTGAGCCGCCGCCTTGACCGCCCCGATGTCGCCCGTAACCCTTTCGGCAGCCTTGCCCGAGAGTTTGTCGATTTCCGCCTGTGTCTCCGAGAGCTTCCGCGTGATTCCGAATATGGACGCGATGTCGGTGTTCTCGCTGACATTGTCAATTCTATTGATGTCGATAATCTGCACCGCCCTCGGGAGCGAGTGGTATTTATCGATTACCTGGTTGATGAGGTTGATTACGCCGTTGATAGCCTTCGCGAAAAGGTTTGTGAGGGTCGAGAGTATGTCCGAAATGTTCTTGACCGCAAGCAGCGCGAGCTTTTTGACGTTAGCCCATGCAAGCCCCCACTTGCCGTCGAGGATTGCGAATATCAGACCGAAAGCTGTCTTGAATGCCTCGAGGATATTGCCGAGAACCTTATGAATGACCTCGTATGCGGACTGTATGATTGTCTTGACTGTCTTGAACGCGGTGTTGAAACGCTCCTGAAACTCAACGAAGTTCGCCACCAGCACCTTGAGCATCTCGCCGATTGCCGAGAATACGTCCCTGAAGATGTTGCCGATAGGCTCGATTACCGGCGCGATGTATTTCACGATTTCCGAAATCGAGTCAATGAAGTCCCTGAAAAAGTTGTCGAACCCCTCGCCGAAGCCTGCGAAAGTTCCCGTAAGGATAGACTTGAGGTCGTCTATCGCGCTCGCCGAATTCCTCGTTGCGTCGCTTGTCGCGGACACCGCCCCGCCCGCGTTCATTATCGCTTCCTTGAACGCGTCCGCCGCCATTGCTCCCGACGAGAGGACTTTGACCATTTCCGCGCCGTTCTTTGCTCCGAATGTCTCCGATGCTATGCTCAGCGCCTCCGTCTCCGTCGTTGCGCTCTGTATGGCTTCAATCGTCTTTTCAAGCCCTTCCTGCGCTCCGACTCCTTCGTCCGCAAATTTGTTGAGCGCGAACCTGAGCGAGTTTATCGCGGTCGACGACTCTATGCCGTTCTTTGCGAGCGACGATATGAGCGCGATTGAGTCCGTCGCCGACATTCCGAACTGCGAGAACACCGCCTGTCCCGTCTTAAGACCGCCCGTGAGCTCGCCTATGCTCGCGCCGCTCATCTGTGACGCTACGGTAAGTTCGTCGAGGAGCGGTGACATCTGCTCCGTCTCGATTCCCCACTTAGCCATTACGTCGGCAATCTCGTTGATTGAGTTCCGGGTGTCCTCTCCGGTCGCGTTCGAGAACTGGTCGAAAAGCCCCGTAAGCTCCACGAGTTCCTCTCCGGTCGCGCCGAAACGGGTGTTGAGGTCTGCAATCATTCCGGCGACTTCCGTCACGTCGCGCCCAACGCCCGATATGAGGGTTGCGTGCAGGGTGTCCTGCATCTTGACGAGGTCGTCTCCGACCGCTCCCGTGCCCTTCGCGATTTCCGCGCGCGCCTCGTGCATTGCCTGCCCGAACTTCGTGAGCGCGGCCGTCGCCGCCGCAATCGCCGCGACGACCTTGCCCTCGACTCCGAAATGCGCGGCGAATTTGTCGATATCGACTCCGAAGTCCTTGAAAATTGAGCTGCCCGTCTCGTAAAACTGGTCGAGGTCGAGCCCCCAATTCTTCGCGCCGTCCTTTATCCTGCCCGTGACCTGCGAGAATACGCCCTGCATCTCCTCGAGCGACTCGCTCGCATCCGCGACCGCCCTCTGGAAGTCGGCTGAATCAGCCGTGATTCTCGCGTTAATAGAATATTCGTTAGCCATAGAATCCTCTCATGTCCTCATCTGTTGCCGGACAGTCCCGACCGGGCATCGGTCTATCAGATTCCTTGCCTTCGTCGGGGTCTTTGCCCCACACATAGCTTGCTATGTAGATTGCCGAATTTTTCATCTTAATATCGTCAATCTTCTTCTTTTCTTCAATTAGATTCCAAACGATTCTGAGCTCTTCCGCCCAGAACCATTCTTCGCTTTGCCCCAGCGTCGTAAGCGTCTCGGTCAGCAGGTAAGTCCACGGAATCCCCGTTTCGGACACGCCGCTTACTCTGCCTTTTCCGTCACTTTTTTTTTCTGCTCGGAAAATCCCTTGAGCGATGTCATCATCGACGACATGACGACATTGACGACGTCCGCCGGTGTCAGGTTGCTTTCGTCCATTGCGGAAAGCACGCTCTCGTAATCGTCGGTAAGCCCGCTCTTGTCCTTGAGGCAGATTGACAGAAGCCACGGAATCGTCTCCATCGGCTTGCTCTCCAAGTCCTTCTGAACCTGCGTAAATGCGTCCATTGCTCCGTAACGCTTCTCGATTTTTGCAAGCGCGAGATTTCCGAACTTTACCTGCCTTTCCTTGCCGAGAAGGGTAATTTTGAAGTCCGACGGCATGACTTTGTCGAGGTCTTTGTTTTCTTT
>Ga0326514_10001671_pt1 | contig 14352 bp, 11 predicted proteins | sample 3_2548_0518_D_FD_203653 | JGI IMG/M metagenome (GOLD analysis project Ga0326514, IMG submission 203653) | Bovine rumen microbial communities from UC Davis, California, United States - 3_2548_0518 | ecosystem: Host-associated > Mammals > Digestive system > Stomach > Rumen | place: USA...
TATTTAAACCTTTTTCAGTAGTTCCTACTAAATAAGAAATGATATTTTGTTTTTCAGATGGTGTATATACTTGTACTAATCCTAACTTTTCTTCATCGACCGTTTTTAACATTGTATAATAAGCATCCATATATGTACCTGTTGATTTTGTAGATTTTACACTATTATATTTTGATATATCCCATAAATCATCTGCTCTATATAGTACATCTGGTTTTACATTATGATAAATCTTTAAAATATCTGCTTGTACGTCATACAGAAATTCTGAATATACTATATGTTTTGAAATGTCTTCTGGTATTGATTCATCTAAGTCTACAAATAAATCCTTATATACATTTCTATATGCCATAGCAATAGGATCATTTCTGTCTGTTATATAATATGACATTGTTCCATCATATGCGTCAATTATTACTTTTACAGAATTTCTAATATAGTTTATTTTTTCTCTTATTCCATCATGTTCGATTGTAGAATATTGAGAATATGGATAACTAGATGAAACTGTATATGCATCTAATACCCAAACTATCTTGCCTTCACTTGTTATTACAGTATATGGATTTTCTTCATAAATTAAATATGGTAAGGCTTTTCGTGCTCTAGTTTTTATTTCTCTATTTATCAGTATCTTACTATCATTTTTTACTTCACCCGAAAAAGCTAAGTTAATATCACCTTTTTTTATTCCTAATATGACCTTATCCCAGAATCCTAATTTTAATCCAGCTTTCCCATCATATATAAATGTATGTTCTGTTCCATTTTCATCTGTATAATCATATTCTTCTTTATTCTTTGTATTTGTTATAACTGTGTCTTTAGTTTGAGTTCCAAAGTAAATACGTGGCTGAGAAATATTTATTTTTTCATCACTTCCCGCAACGTCTTTTTGGACATATTGAACTGTTCCATTTTCTGTACTTTCAGTTGCTAAAGCTATTATTTCTCCCATTCCATGTGTTCTTTCATATGTTTTATTATTATATGTTCTTCCTGAATTCATATTCTCTCTAGGCGCTACATACACTAATTTTTCTTTTCCGTTAACATCGTATTTTGCAACATTAACATTTGGATAATTAAATTGTCCTGTAACAGTTTGACTATCTTCCAACGTTTTTGAGATTACCTCTTTGCTTATTACTGGAATATTATTTATTACATTTTCATTTTTATCCACTTCTTGATTTGTTATTGTTCCTGAATTTTGTAAGTTACTTTCTTCTATACTTATATCATAAGCATTTCTTGTATTTTCTATATTTTCAGCAATATATTTCTTTTCTTTATCTAATTCATTTGAATTAACGAATATTAAATCAAATGCAACCATAACAACAAATAAAGCAACTAAATAACCTGGTATTATTGCTAAATTTCTTAATACCTTACTTGTATTTCCTTGTTTAAAATATTTTAGAGCTCTGTATGCAAATATAACTATTATAAATGCAAATATAAAATATCCCCATAATTTTACTGTACTTTCTGTCATTCCAGCACCTATAATATCTATATTATCATTTATAGTTAGTAATTTTCCAAACATTGTATTTTGTGTATTTATTATAGTAATTGCAGCTATTCCTATTACTATTAATATAGCATTTCTAGAAAGTTTCTTCATAAATAAACTTTCTTTTAACATTTTACCTTCAACACCATCAAAATATCTATTAAATGCTATCACATAATATAGCGCCATATATAATGATAATGCTACTAAGAAAATAATGTAATATAAAATAAAAGTTTCTATTACTGGCTTTTGAAAAATATAGTATGAAATATCTAGTCCAAACATTGGATCTTGTATACCAAAAGAAGTCCCATTAACCATTAATATTATTTTTTGCATTAATGCTGATGACATTAGGAAACTAATAATTGCAGATATCACTAATGCAAGAGACTTATTAGGTAGTTTTGGTAATTCCTTTTTTTCTTTTTCAAAAAATGGTTTTAATCCCTTTTTTATTCCTCTATTTGTCATATATATAATAAAATATAAAACTACAAAAATTATGGCCATTATTCCATATCTATATGCTATATTAGTTTTAAATATATTTGTGTAATTTTGTCCTAATTCCAAATATTCTAAATAACTTCCTCTTAGTTCAATATAACTGATAATACCAAACAATATTAAAAATACACAAACTAATATAGCTCTCATTTTTTTGTTTTTACTTTTTATATTATGTTTTTGATTGTTATCTTTTTCTTCTTTTATTTTCACTTCCGCATTTTCTTTTGTTTCAACAACTTTTTTATTATTTAAATTATTGTTTTCCACAAATTTCCCTCCTATTGTTATTTATTTTTTATCATTTCTATGCAGTTTAACTTAGGCCAAAACGCAATTATTTTTCAAACTTATACAATTGCTTTTACAAAATCATCAGCATTAAAAATTTCCATATCGTCTATTTGTTCTCCAACTCCAATAAATTTAATTGGTATTTGATTTTCTTCTACTATTCCTATTGCTACTCCACCTTTTGCAGTTCCATCTAGCTTTGTAATTACAAGTCCTGTTATATCTGTTTCTTTTTTAAAAGCTTTTACTTGTGATATCGCATTTTGTCCAGTTGCTCCATCTATTACAAGTAATACTTCTTTATCTGCTTCTTGCATTTCTTTGTTTATTACTTTTTGTATTTTATTTAATTCATCCATTAAGTATTTTTTATTGTGTAATCTACCTGCCGTGTCAACTATCAAGATATCTGCATTTTTCTCTTTTGTTATTCTAATTGCATCATAAACAACAGATGCAGGATCTACTCCTTCTTCTCTTTTTACAATGTTTGCTCCAGATCTATTTGCCCATATTTCTAATTGTTCTACAGCTGCTGCTCTAAATGTATCTGCTGCTGCAACTACTACTTTCTTTCCATCTTTTGCTAGTCTATTTGCAATTTTTCCAATTGAAGTTGTTTTTCCTACTCCATTTACTCCAACTACTAATACTACTGATGGTTTTGTATTAAGGTGTAAATTTATATCTTTATCATCTAGTTCTAATATTTTTTTCATTTCTTCTCTTAATGCTTTTTTTACATCTTCTTCATCTTGTAAATTTTCTTTTTTTATTCTATTTCTTAACTTATTTATTATTTTAACAGATGTATCCATCCCTATATCTGACATTATTAATATTTCTTCTAATTCATCTAGAAAGTCTTCATCAACTTTTCTAAAACTTTTAAATATATTACTTATTTTTTCATCAAATGAGCTTTTGGTTTTTCCCATTCCTTTTTTTAGTTTATCAAAAAATCCCATAAGCAAACTCCTTTCACTTTATAATTGCCTATTATATTATACCAGATTTTTCAAATATTACAAGGTTTTGGGCTCAAAAAGGATTTGAATTGAATTTTTCTTGATTATTATTTTACGCTATGTTATAATGTTATTGTTATTTGCCAATATAGCTCAGTTGGTAGAGCAACGGATTCGTAACCCGTAGGTCAGCAGTTCGATTCTGCTTGTTGGCACCATTATGCGTTTTCGTCGAACTCCTTGTAATTATTGTTACAAGCAGGTTTGAAGAAAACTAAAAGTGAATATCGTATCACTTATATAAGTCGATTTAGTCGGCTTAATTTTTTGCTTTTAATATCAAAATTGGTAAAAAAGTAAGAATTAGCCTCAAAACATTGAAAAAAGGAGGTTTTTGTGATATGATATCTACAGTTAAAAGAGAAATATCAATAAATAAAGAATTACTTTCTAAGATTGAATGGGAGAATGCTTTAGTTAAGTACACTAAAATCATTCTCCCATTAAAACAAGTTATTTCAATATTAAGCTGTTTTTTTATTTAATATTTTATTAATTGTTATTTCAATATCATTTATACTTACTGGAAAAGATATTATACCAACACCTCTGTAATATATATCTATTTCTTGAGTTTTCTTACCATTTACTTTTTCTTGTTGATGAATTACTATTTTTTCTATTAATTCATTTAATATTTCAGCTGTAAGATGGTCTATTTCAGTATATTTTTTAACCTTAGATATAAATTGAGTTACATAAGTATCTTTCTTTTCAGTATTTTCAATATCTTTTGATAATTGTTCAATTTTAAGCTTTAATGCTTGTTGTTCCATATCATAATTAAAAGATAAGTTTCTAAATCTATCATCTGAAATTTTTCCAGATATATTATCTTCGTAAATATGCATAAATAAGTTATCAATTTCAATTATTCTGTTTTTAGCCTTTTCAAGTTCTTTCTTGCTTTTAGAGATTTTCTTTATTTCATCTTGAGTAGATTTTACAAGTTGCTCTTTAATGAATAAATCTTCATAATCTTTCATATAAGAAACAACTCTCTGGATATTTTCTAAAACAATAATTTGTAATACTTCATCTGAAATATAATGAGAAGTACAAGCTGAAGTATCATGTTTATAACTTGAACATCTATAATGGTCTTTAGCTTTTAAATCTACAACAGGCGATTGAAAATACATCTTTTTACTACAATCATTGCAAAATAGTAATCCAGAAAAAATACTTTTCTTACCTGATTTTGCACGTTTTTGCCTGTTGTTTCTTAATTGTTTTGCAATATTCCAAGTATATTTATCAATGATTGGCTCGTGGGTATTTTTAAATATTTTTCTATCTTCTTTTGGAAGATTTATTCTAGTCTTATCTTTATAAGAGCGAGTAGTAGATTTAAAATTTACAGTATCTCCAATGTATTCTTGTCTATCTAAAATGCCAGCAACTGTTGTTCCACACCATTTATATTGATATTCTTGATTAGTTGAGTTTGTAGTAATGCTTGTATTATATTCAGATGGAGTCAGTACTTTTCTTTCTCTTAAAATCCTAGCTATTTCAAAAGTTCCATGTCCTTGAATAAATAGATTAAATATTTCTTTTACAATTTCAGATGATGTTTCATCTACTAGCCATTTTGTTTTATCGCTTTCATCTTTTTTATAGCCATAAGGTACATTGTTTGCAAGTGAAATACCAGATTCTCCTTTATTTTTAAGAACTGCTCTAACTTTTTGACTTGTATTTTTTGCGTGCATTTCGTTGAACCAATCTTGAATAGGCAAGAAGTCATTTAATCCTTTACTACTATCAATATTATCCATTATTGCAATATATCTAATGTTTAATCTTACAAAATCTTCTTCAAGAAGTTGTCCTATAATAAGTCTGTTTCTTCCAAGTCTTGAATGGTCTTTTACAATAATAGTTCCAATTTTTCCGTTTTCAGCAAATTCCATCATTTCCATAAAAGCAGGTCTTGTAAAAGTTGTTCCAGAATATCCATCATCTACAAAGAACTTTACATTTTGAAAATTGTTTTCTTTAGCATATTTACTTAAAATTGATTTTTGATTAGTTATACTATTGCTTTCTCCTGCAAGTTCATCATCTCTTGATAAACGACAGTACAAAGCAGTTATTTTATCGTTTTCTAGCTGTTTCATTATTTTCTCCTTTCCCAGCTTGAAATACGATATAAAATATAGTTACTATTTAAAGTAGTGTCTATAATATACCATATTCCAAACTAAAATCCAATAAATTTTGATTATTTTCTAAAAATTCTAAATAGTTCTTGTAGTATGGTATATTCTGAGTCTTTACTAAAATAAGTGTTTACTTTATAAGTCGTTCCATTTATTTCTTTTTCAAAGCTCAAATTGCTTTCTATACATAGGGTTTCAAAATATTTTTTAATCTCATCTTTATCCATTTTTGATAACTTATTATATAGTTCTTTTTGCAAATTTTCTAAAATTTTATATTCTTCATTGTTTAATTCAATTCTATATACTATTTCATTATCTTGCATTTTTATCAGCCCTCCTTTTCTTGTATTCAGGAGAGTTAATTTTCTCTTGATATCTAATTTCTTTTTGGTATTCTTCAATTAAACCACGTTCAACTCTTTCTCTAGTTTCTCCTTCAAAACGATTAAGATATTCTTTATCATAATCTGTAATATTTGCTAGTATTTCTCTTTCAGCAAGTGTATATAATTTTTCTAGTCTTTGTTGTTCAGCAACTTCTATTTGTATTTGTTTTTCTTGTTCTTCTTCCTTAAATAGAGCTTTAAAGAAGTCGATTACTCTAGTTGGAGCATAAGCAATTGCACGAATAAAATCTTTAGTCTTTTCTTTTAATTCATTAAAATCATGTTTCAACTTGCTATTTTCATCTTTAAGTATTGTAATTTCAACATCTGCAACAATACCTTTTTTAGCATATTTAACAAGATTTTGATAATCATCTGTATTTAATTCAACCTTTTTACCAAATAATTTAGATTTACCAACATCAATACTATCAATATCGCCCTTATAACCTTTGTAATTATCAATATCTTTCTTTATTTCGTCTAATTCTTGTTGTGCTTGACTTTTTTGCTTTTCAGAATCCTCAATAGCAGAAGTGGTTTCAACAAATTTTGTTTGTTGTTCTTTTACCTTATAAGTAATTGCTTTTAGTTTTTCATTTTCTTTTTTAGCTTTAAATTCTAAATCAGATAAATGTTCAGCTGTAGAGCTTTTTATACCTCTTATAAAATCCTTATAACCATTATCAGACATATATTTGAAAAATCTATCTTGAAGTAGGCTATATGACTTAATTAGAATAGGCTTACCTTTATCATTTAGAATTTCATTACCTTCATTGTCAAGAGCTTTTTGGCTTTTCCATTTCTTGCTATGACTAACTTGCATAATTGTTTCTTTAACTTTTCCAACAAGTGATTTGTCTTTAGTTCTTTTAGAATATTTTATTTCTTTTTTCACAACTGGCAATGCTATAATGTGTAAATGATAGTGATATATAGGTTTTCCATATTCCTCAGTTAATGCAATATTTTGTTCATCTGCGTGCATAATAGCAGAGATGATATTATCTGTACCATATTCTTTTTCTGCAAAATGATAAGCTTCTTCATAAAACTTCTTTGCAAAATCATATCCTCCGTGTTTTTCAAAATAATCTGAATTGATATCTAGTACAAGTTCATCAAATATTTTAGCATTATCTTTTAGTCCTCTTAATGAAACTTTACCTGTATAAACTAATTCTTTTAATCTTTCGTTGTAACTTTTGTCGCAAGTTTTGTAATGAATATTATTTTTAGTTTGTTCTAAATCAACATTCATATTGGAATAAGTTTGATTTTTTCTTTCATTATGTCTTTCTGCTTTTAGAATACTTGCTCTAGTATAAGTTTGTACTCTAGCTACTGAATAATTTGTTTTTTCCATAAGTGCGTTCCTTTCCTGCAGGTATGCAAGAGAGGGGTTTTTTTATAAAGCCTTTCCAATAATCAATTTCTGCCTTGCTTAAGTTACCATCTGCTGTGGTAAATCTTCGAAGCTGTTACACAACTTTTTCAAAGTGTGTAACCCACTATGACACTTTCAAACTTCGTTTGCAAAGATGTCAGTGGGCTCCTTAGCGGAGGGCATACAAAAAAGGCTTCGCTTTTTTGTATCCAAACGAAACCTTATATATATATTACCATAAGATATCTAATAATAATAAGTTTCGTTTTCTACAAACTGAAAAATTATAATAGCATACCTGCATAATAATTTTTCGTTATCACTTTAATCAATAAATGATTAAAGGTGTTTGATTTACATACAGACACAATTATTGAGTGAAAATTAAATACTAAAAACCATATTTTTAGTATTATTTAATAAACCTAAAGCATTATCGCTTTTGGCAATTTAGTTTTTTCTTAAAAGTTAGCAACTCTTTTAGGAATATTCACTTATAAATGTGTTTCCTGAGTAAATCAAATATGATATTTTGTAGCACTTATTATTCATTAAATTCATCGCCCTTACAACAAAACATACAAAACGGGCACTTTTAACTCTAATGGCTCCTCTTAATTAAGTAAAGAGGAATATCAATATTCAATTTTTCAGTGTCATTTCCAATGACATCTATACTATATCACGAATTGCTTTAAAAATCAATGAAAATTTTAAAATTAAATTGTAAAAATCTTGAATTTATGATAATATGTTACCAATAGATTAAAATTTCTACAAGGAGGTACTTAAATATATGGATAATTATAAATTAGATACAATTACAAACTTGTTTGAAGGTAAAGAAATAAGAAGTATTTGGGATGCAGAAAAAGAAGATTATTTTTTTAGTGTAGTTGATGTAATTAGCGCTTTAACTGATAGTAATATTCCTAGAAATTATTGGAGCGATTTAAAAAGAAAACTTAAAAATGAAGGAAGTCAGTTGCACGAAAATATCGTGCAACTCAAAATGCAATCACAAAAAGATGGAAAAAATTATTTAACAGATACACTAGATACAAAAGGAATTTTAAGATTAATTGAATCTATACCAAGTCCAAATGCTGAGCCATTTAAATTATGGCTTGCACAAATGGGAAAAGAAAGAATTGATGAAGTATTTGATCCAGAACTTGCTGTTAATCGTGCTGTTGATTACTATAGAAGCAAACGGATATGAGGATAAATGGATTAAACAAAGATTAACAGGCGTTGTGGATAGACGTAAATTAACAGATGTATGGAAAGAAAATGGAATAACAAAAAATTACGAATATGGAGTACTAACAAATGAAATTTATCAAGAATGGTCTGGAATGAAAGCGTCACAATATAAAGAATATAAAGGATTAAGAAAAGAATCTTTAAGAGATAATATGACAGATATTGAAGTTGCTCTAACAGATTTAGGAGAAATTACAACAAGAGAACTTGTTAAAAAACATAAACCTTATGGATTAGATGAAAATAGAAAAGTTGCTAAAATGGGTGGACACGCTGCAAAAGTTGCAAGAGAAGATATAGAGAAAAGTTTAGGAGAATCTGTTATAACAAAGAAAAATGCATTGAATTATAAATATATAGATGATGAAAAATTACTTGAGAATAATAATTTTAAAAAAAAGAATTAATTTTTTGTATAATATAGAATAATAAAAAATAATTTGAAAGTGAAGTGAATTGAAAATGATGGAAAAATTAAAAAAAATTAGAATTGATACAATATCACTATTATTAGTATTAATTTGTTCATATTTTTTTGGTATCGTAGGAATTGGAATTTCAATAATATTTTTAATAATATATATTAAAAGTGTAGAAAAAAAATATTTTTTACAAAAGTTACTTTTAATTTTAAGTTTTACAGGAATTATTTTCTTTTTGGGTGGATTCTTCTTGCTTGAAACAATGGAAAATAAGGGAATAGATGGCATTGGAGAAGCTATGCTTTATGCCTTCATAGTAAGAATTGGGAGAATTTTATTAATTGTATGTCCAATAATTTTACTTATAATTGATAATAAAAAATTTTTATTTAGAAAAAGGATTATAACAATAAGTATAATTTTTGCAATAGCAATTTTTTCATATTTTCCAATTTCAAAGTTAATTACTACTACTAGAATCAGTGATAATATTCCAACAGTTCAAGATTTTGAAAAAGAATTAACTCAAAGAGGTTTTTTGACTGATACAGCTAATTATAGATTATATGGCATTAATTGTAAGAATAAAAAAGCAATAGCACTTTCTTTTGAAAAAAATAGTATTGATAAATATCCTTTATATGTATATTCGGTAATTGATTTTCCGTGGCTTATATATTTTGCTAATGGAGAAATATATGCTGTACGAGGAAAGTATTGGGATTATTATACTACATATAATAAGAATTCTGGATATAATGAGGAAAAAATAATTTGGGATTATCCATATCAAGTAATAAGTGAGAGGGAATATATAACTATATATGACATAAAACTAAATAGATATGAAAAAGGAAGTTCAATATACTATACAGATTTTAATTATTATTCACAAAATCACAATATAGAAAATTCTATTTTTATAGATATTCCGTGTATTGAAAAAAGTGAATATTTGAGATTAAAAATACAACAAATAAACAGGATAGATATAAATTCACTGAATTATTAAAAGTATAAGTTATAGTGATTTATTTAGCATATTGATTAACTTATATTTGCAATATAAATGTATAATTTAGGGAGAGTAAAATTAAATTTACTCCCCTTTTTACTAACTAACAATAAATTAATTCTGAATATATGATTTCTTCAATTGAAAATTTATAATTATTCATAAGACCAGTCCATTTAAGTGGATCAGTATCTTTCAAATTCTCATCAATAGGATTTTTACTTAGCATTTGTTGCATAAGTATTTTGAGTCTTTCTTTAGCTTGTATATCAATATCTACAATATGTTTTCTTAAAGTTCCATCCATAAACATTATAGTATATTCTGCTTTCTTGTGATTTTTCAAATATTGTAATCTTAAATGCCCATACTTTCCAATTTGATAATCTTTTTTATACTCATCATTCTCTAAATATAAATCAGGAATATAATAATCTCCTTCTTTGTGATATGTAATTTTATTATTCATTTTCAAAATCCTCCTAAAATTCAATTTCACTACTTTTAGAACTATATTTTATATCATTTCAGCTGTCTAAAAAATATATTTTTATAAAGTGTACTTAAATAATTCTTACTGGGTTAGGAGTTTTGGCATAGCCAAAATTCCGTGCAAAAAGTAGTTCATAAAGAAGGCTTAATAGGATATAAAAAGAAACTTTAATTACTTATATAGTTATTATATAAGTTGTTCTAATAGGTACATAATTTGGTACAATAAAAAGTAACCTTACCAACTAAAAAGGGGAAAATTATGTAAGATAAAATGTACCTAAAAATTTTAAAAAACTTAAATTCTTGTCCTAGCAAGCAATGAATTCGTTCACACAAAAATATTGTGTTTCCAAATTCTGTGTATTTGGGATTTAAATCCCAAGCCCTTTATAAAAAATTTGAAATGAGAGGAAAATTTAAGATAAAAAAAGTAAATGAATTAATAAAATTATAAAAAATGGATATAAAAGATAAATTAAGAGTTTGTATTTGTATGTCAGAAAATAAATTTATAAAATTGAAATATATTTAATAAATTGTTTAGAGTTACAAACTAAAAATCAAAAATAATAAATTAATGAAAAAGACTATTTACAAATACTAATTATAAATAGCCTTTTATAATAAACCCTTTACATCAACATCTAGCTCATTTGCTATATCAAACAATACTTCTAATGACATTTTTTTTACAACATTAGGTGCTTCAATCTGAGTTAAATAACTATAACTAATACCAACTCTATTTGCTAGTTCTTCTTGTTTAATATGTTTTTGTTTTCTATATTTACTTATATTAATTCCAATTTTCTTGTATCTATCACTATATTTCATATTTTTTACCTCAACAAAATTTTACAATATTTTTTTTAGAAAATGCTTCCACAAATAATGAAAGTATGATATTATATTCTTGAGATAAGAAAAAATAGAATTATAAAAATATTTAAAAAGTCTTACAAAAGACAAAGGAAGGATATGTATAAAATGAAAAAATTAAATTTAGAAAGAAAAAAATTCAACTCAAAAGGTATCACATTGGTGGCATTAGTAGTAACTATAGTAATTTTATTGATTTTAGCTGGAATAACTGTAGCTTCATTAACAGGTGATAATGGTTTAATTGGAAAGTCTGGGGAAGCTAAGAAACAAACTGAAATATCAGAAGGATTAGAGCAAATAGAAATAGCAGTAACACAAAGTACTAATAAAAGAGGAAATATAGATGAAACAAAATTAGCAAAAAATTTAAGTAAAATAAATGGATTAAAATATATCAGTAGCGACAATGAAGAAATAGATGTAACAGAAAATACTGAAATAAAACTAACAGCAAAAGTTAAATTAAAAGGAAATACTTTTAAAATAAATGACGAAGGAAATATATCTTATAAAAAAGATGGTACTATAGATAATGAAGATATAATTAACTCACCAGAAACATATTATGGTCATTATGTAACAAACTATAATAGCCCAAACGATGCAGGAATACAAGATGCAAATGGACAATTAGGAAAATGGCAAATATTTATGGCAGATGATACAAATATATATTTAATAGCAAGTAATTATATAACAAGACAATATACGGGAACAAAAAATAGTGTAGGATTTGATTATAATACAGCAAATCAAACACCTGCTACAGCAACAAAGATGTGGTTTACAAGTATATTAGGTCAATATAATGCAAATAGTACAATAACAGATATCCCAACAATACTATCAAAATTAGATAAACAGAATATATATCATAAATGGATGAATACAGAGGCAAATCAAACAAGAAATTATAATAATGAAAAAGCAGTAGCATCTATGTTAGATGTAGATGTATGGAATGGATATAAAAATACAACATATGCAAAATATGCAATTGGAGGTCCAACAATAGAGATGTTTTGTGAATCTTATAATAAAACAAGAACAGATGGAACAGCATTATTAGAAGCAAAAGAAACAAATAATGATAATACAAATGGATATAGAATACAAAAAGGAACAGCAGAACCAGCAAACAGTGTTGCAGGTTTAGTAACAAGAGCTAAAAACACATCAGTGAACAATATGTACTTTAAGTCTTCTAGTGAAGGAAATCACTATTGGCTTGCTTCGCCTTCTGCTAACGGCAGCACCGAGCAGGATGTGTTGCGTGTGGACTACGACGGTAACGTTACCAGAGGTGGCCGCGGCTATGGCTATAACGGCATTGGTTTTCGCCCGCTAGTTTGTCTAAAATCAAATGTTCATCTTGTTGAAAATTCTGATGGACAAACTTATTCTTTAGAATTAGATTAATATATAAATGGACCAGAACTCTATGGTCCGTTTTTCTAACTACAAAGAAATCTCTTAAAAATCTTGCTATTTTCTAATAAATATGTTAAATTAAATACAATAAATCGAATTATATATAATAGTTGAAACAGCTATGTCAAAATTTTCTCATACCTGTTTCGTAATCGCACCAAAAAAGATAGTTTAGTACATTTTTTGTACCTAAACTATCTTTTTTTTATTAATACATTCCATCCATTCCAGCTGGCATTCCTTCGTGATTTCCACAATTACATCCCTTTGGTTCTGGTGCATCTGTTACCAAACTTTCTGTTGTAAGTACCATAGATGCTATTGATGCCGCATTTTGTAACGCACTTCTTGTAACTTTTGTTGGATCTACTATTCCAGCTTTTTTCATATCAACATATTCTTCTTTAGCTGCATCAAATCCAACTCCAACTTCTGATGATTTTACTTTATCTACAATAACAGCTGGCTCTAATCCACTATTTCTAGCTATTTGTTTAACTGGTTCTTCTAAAGCTGTTAAAACAATTTCAGCTCCTAATTTTTCTCCGCCATTTAATGTATCAACTAATTTTGTTACTTTAGGAATTACATTTATTAAAGCTGTTCCTCCACCTGCAACTATTCCTTCTTCAACGGCTGCTTTTGTTGCAGATAATGCATCTTCTATTCTTAATTTCTTGTCTTTCATTTCAACTTCTGTAGCTGCTCCAACTCCAATTACTGCTACTCCGCCTGCGATTTTAGCTAATCTTTCTTGTAAGCCTTCTTTATCATAATCACTCTTTGTTTCAGTAATTTGTGCTTTTAATTGATTTACTCTTTCTGCTATTTTAGATTTATCTCCAGCACCATCAACTATAATTGTATTTTCTTTTTGAACTTTAACTTGTTTTGCTCTTCCCAATTGTTCTATAGTTGTATCTTTTAATTCTAATCCTAAATCTGATGTAATAACTTCTCCTCCTGTAAGAATTGCTATATCTTCAAGCATAGCTTTTCTTTTATCTCCAAATCCAGGTGCTTTAACAGCTACTACATTTAGAACTCCTCTTAATTTATTTAAGATTAATGTAGATAAAGCTTCTCCTTCCATATCATCACAAATAATTAGTAATTTACCTGATTCTTGCATTAAAGCTTCTAATAAAGGTAATATTTCTTGGATATTGGTTATTTTTTTATCTGTTATTAATATATATGGATTATCTAAAACCGCTTCCATTTTTTCTGTATCAGTTGCCATATATGGTGATAAGTATCCTTTATCAAATTGCATTCCTTCTACAATATTTAATTCAGTATTAGATGTTTTAGATTCTTCTATTGTAATAACTCCATCTTTTGAAACTTTTTCCATTGCGTCCGCAATTAATTTTCCAACTTCTTCATTATTTGCAGAAATACTTGCAACTCTTGCTATATCTTCTTTACCATCAACTTCTGAACTAATTTCTTTTAATCCGTCTACTGCTACATTTACGGCTTTATCAATTCCCCTTTTTATTGCCATTGGATCTGATCCTGCTGCAACATTTCT
>Ga0326514_10001672_pt1 | contig 14352 bp, 23 predicted proteins | sample 3_2548_0518_D_FD_203653 | JGI IMG/M metagenome (GOLD analysis project Ga0326514, IMG submission 203653) | Bovine rumen microbial communities from UC Davis, California, United States - 3_2548_0518 | ecosystem: Host-associated > Mammals > Digestive system > Stomach > Rumen | place: USA...
CGGCATGTATAGCCTGATTCTCGGCAGCAAGCTCGAGGGCGCGAAACGCTTCAAGAGGTGGGTAACGTCGGAGATACTTCCGTCCATCCGCAAGACAGGCGCGTATGCCGTTGACAGCAAGTCAGCGGAATTCAAGGCGCGCGAGCTGAGGATCAGGGAGATGAACGCACAGGCGCGGCTGATCAACGCCGAAACGCGGCGGCTCACGGTTTTGCAAAAGGGAAAGGGCTTGTCGCAGGTCGCTGTTGACACACTCGCGGTCAAGGCAGTTGAGAGAGTTACGGGCAAAGGCCTCGGTGATTATCTGCCGCAGGTCGAAAAGACCTATTCCGCGTCCGAAATCGGAAACGCTCTCGGCATCACAGCGGCAAAGGTCGGCAGGCTTGCGAACGCTCACGGGCTCAAAACCGAAGAATACGGCATCACGGTCATGGACAAGAGCCGCTACAGCTCCAAAGAGATCGCGTCCTTCCGCTACAACGAAAAGGGCAAGGCAAGGATCGCGGAGATCATTAAGGAGGGAACGACATGAACGCAATCCATTTCATCATCAAATCGGAGTTCTGGGACAGACGGAAGCGCAGTATATCTGAGCTGTTTTACGGCACCCCTGACGAGGCACGAGCCGAAGCACAAAAGCGGTCCGATGCGCTGCACCGCAAGGGCTGCTCAAACATCATAATCAGGATATACACCGTTCGCGTGTTGGAATACAGCGGCTCAATCAGATAGGAGGTAACGCAATGGCAAGAGAAAAACCGCATTATCGCGAAACCCTGGACAGGCTCAATGAGATGTTTCCGGGCAAGGAGGTACTTTCCAGGAAGGAGCTGTGTGCTTTCCTGGGCCGATCGCCGCGATTCGTCTACGATCACTGGCGGCAGCACTACAACAAGCAGCTCGGCGGTTACAGCAAGACTAAGATCGCCTCGGTGCTCGTCAGCTAGGAGGGCGCATGGGAACCATCACGATCAAGAACCTGTCGACGCTGACGGACAAGACCGTCGTGCTGATCGTCGCGAACTATTGGCACAACGCGGTATCGATGGAGTGCCTGAGCGAGCAGCTGCACATCAAGATAACGCAAGACGGCAACACCTTCACGGTGGTCGACACAGATAATTAAAGGAGACACATCACAATGCATGACATTGACAGACAAACGATTTTCTCGGGCATCCTGCGCGTGCTGATGCAGGACAGGAAGCTGACCCACGCGGCGTTGAGCAAGGACCTCGGAGCAACTGTGACCGCGATTCATAACTATACCTCGGGTCAAGCCTTTCCGGTAGTCAAGACCTTGTGCAAGCTCTCGGATTACTTCGGCGTAACGCCCGATCAGATGCTCGGCTACCGCAAGCTGACCGAGGAGCAGCTTCCGCCGTATGAGCCGCCGAAGGTACGCAGCCGCACAAACTCCGAGCTGGCTGAGCTCTTCCGGAATCAACTGTCCGAAAACGGAAAGACCTTCGCGGACTATAAGGAGATCATGGCAGAGCTGCAAAGCGCGATAATTAAGAACACAAAAATCTAGGAGGACATCATGAATCAAAAAATCATCATCACCCGCAAGGACGGGACATTCAGCATCAAGGGCAACGGCGACGCCTACCTCATGGAGCTGGCTAACGGCGCGTTCAAGCGCGGCGAGATGAAGCTGACCTTCAGCTACAAGCTGCGTCGGTTCATTCGCAGATTCGCCAAAACCGCCGACGCGTGGTTAGAGAGCTGTGCAAAGATCGCCCTCGGCACCGATGAAGCCGCGGAGGACGTGCCCACAATCGGACTGCTGGAGGAACATGTATGCAGCAGATGAATCTGCTTGACGATATCTTTGTCGATAACTTCGCCGGCGGCGGAGGAGCAAGTACAGGCATTGAACTGGCAACCGGTCAACCGGTCAGCATTGCGATCAATCACGACGCAAGCGCAATTATGATGCACCGCCGCAATCATCCGTTTACCGAGCACTATCAGGAAGATGTATGGAGCATTGATCCTCAAAAGGTGGTTCGCGGCAGACATGTCCGTCTGGCTTGGTTTTCACCGGACTGCAAGCACTTTTCACGGGCAAAAGGCGCTGCATTAGTCAATCGGAACATACGCGGGCTTGCTTGGGTAGTATTACGCTGGGCGGCTTTAGTGCGCCCCGATGTGATAATGCTGGAAAATGTTCCCGAGTTTGTAACTTGGGGTCCCGTTAGAAAAGGAATGCCGGTCAAAAGCAAACGAGGACAGACTTATCGTCAGTGGTACAGACAGCTCAGCGATCTGGGCTATGATATCAAAACCAAAGAGCTGTGCGCGGCAGATTACGGTGCGCCTACGATTCGCAAACGGTTTTGTTTGATTGCACGCTGTGACGGTCAGCCGATTATGTTCCCCAAAAGAACGCACGCACCGCGTGACAGCGAGGAGGTCAGAAGCGGCAAATGCAAGCCATGGAGGTCAGCGGCAAGCGTCATTGATTTCTCAGTACCCGGTTATTCGATTTTTATGAGCAGGGAGGAAATCAGGCAGAAGTACGGTGTGAGGGTCAACCGACCGCTCAAGCCGAAAACACTGCGCAGGATTGCCAAAGGACTGGACAGATTCGTGCTGAAATCAGCGGAACCGTTCATTGTGGAATGCAACCATGGGGACGACAGGGTTCATGCCGTCAATCAGCCGCTCAACACGATCACACAGAAGTTTGCTTCCGGGATCGTAATGCCCACATTGATACAGTATCATTCCGAAACAACCGCTAAAGAAGTCCGCGGACAGGCATTAACAGAACCTATACAGACAGTAGACAGCTCTAACCGCTACGGACTGGCGGCGATGCACCTGACACAGTATTTCGGCGGCGACAGGCATTACCACTCTGTCGAGGAGCCGCTTGCAACAATCACCACAATGGAACGTGAAGGAGTGATTGCGGCATATCTCACTGAGTTTTACGGCAATGCAAAGGATGGTCAAGGTATGGCAGAGCCTTTGCATACGGTCACGCTGCATGAGCACTATGGATTGATTCAGACCAAACTGATACGTTATGACGGAAAAGAAATGTTTGGCTATTGGAAGGAGATCAGAGAGCTGCTCAACACCTATGCTGACTATAAAATATCCGATAATGAAATTCTGCTGCTCGGAACAGGAGACAGTTGGTACTATGTTTCAGATATCACGCTGAGAATGCTCACGCCGCGCGAGTTGTATGACGCAATGAGCTTTCCGCATGATTATTGTATTGATACCGATATACACGGAAAGCCGATATCGCGCAAAGATCAGGTCGCGAGATGTGGGAATGCGGTTTGTCCTCTGCTTGCAAGAGCGCTGGTACAGGCAAATTTGCCCGAGTATAAGGTAACTTCAATCAATGATATGAGAACGCTTCACCAAGCAATGATCTCATAGAAAAACCGCCTCCGAAGCGGCAACTTCGAAAGGCGGAAAGGATAATATATCTATTTACATTATAGCCGAAAAAATCAAATAAGTCAAGGAGGAACAGCATGTCAGTAAAAATATCGTCACTCGAAATCGAGAACGTCAAGCGCGTCAAGGCGGTGAGGTTGGAGCCGACGGAGAACGGGCTCACCGTTATCGGCGGGAACAACGGGCAGGGCAAGACCTCGGTGCTCGACGCGATCGCGTGGGCACTGGGCGGTGACAGATTCGCGCCTTCACAGCCGAAGCGTGAGGGTTCGGTCATAGCGCCGCACCTCACAGTCAAGCTCTCAAACGGGATAATCGTGGAGCGCAAGGGCAAGAACAGCGACCTAAAGGTCATCGACCCAACAGGAAAGAAAAGCGGTCAGACGCTGCTCAATTCCTTTGTCAGCGCATTCGCGCTCGACCTTCCGCGCTTCATGAACAGCTCGGACAAGGAAAAGGCGAACACGCTCTTGCAGATAATCGGCGTAGGCGACAGGCTCGCTGAGCTGGAGGACGCCGAGGGGCGCAAATACAACGAACGTCATTTTGTCGGTCAGATTGCCGATCAGAAAAAGAAATACGCCGCCGAGCTGACCGCCTATCCCGACGCGCCGGACGAGCTGATCTCCGCGTCGGAGCTGATCGCGAAGCAGCAGGCGATCCTTGCGAGAAACGGAGAGAATCAGCGTCTGCGCTCGCAGAAGGACGCGCTGGAAGCGAGGGCGAACGAGCTGTCCTCTCAGATATCGCGGCTCAATTCCGAGCTTACCGCCGTTCTCTCTCAGCTCGAAACAGCGCGAAAGACTGTCGCGCAGCTTCACGACGAGAGCACCGCCGAGCTGGAAAAGAACATCGCAGAGATCGACGAGATCAACCGCAGAGTGCGCGCGAATCTCGACAAGGAAAAGGCAGCTGAGGAGGCTAAGGAGTTCGCGGAGAATTACGCCGCTCTGACCGAGGAGATCGAGGATATCCGCAAGCAGAAATATGATCTACTGCATAATGCCGACCTGCCGCTTGAAGGCTTGTCGGTCAGCAATATGGAGCTGACCTACAACGGGCAGAAATGGGACTGCATGTCCGGCTCGGAGCAGCTGCGCGTCGCTACCGCGATCATTCGCAGGCTCAACCCGCAGTGCGGCTTTGTCCTGATCGACAAGCTCGAGCAGATGGATATCGACACCATGCGGGAGTTCGGCGAATGGCTTGAACATGAGGGCTTGCAGGCGATCGCGACGCGCGTTTCCAAGGGCGGCGAATGCAGTATCATCATCGAGGACGGCGCGGTCGAAGCTGCCGTTCCGAAAACATCAACATCATGGAAGGCAGGTACATTCTGATGAAAATTATCAAAGGCAGAATCGCGTCCGCGCAGAAGGTCGTCATCTACGGTCCCGAGGGTATCGGCAAGAGCACCTTTGCCGCGCGCTTCCCGGAGCCGCTGTTCATCGACACCGAGGGCAGTACAAAAAACATGGACCTTTCAAGGCTCGAAAAACCCAGCAGCTGGACGATGCTGAAAAACCAGATCGCATTCGTCAAAGCAAATCCGACCGTCTGCAAAACGCTCGTGATCGACACCATAGACTGGGCGGAGCAGCTATGTATAAACGACATCTGCGCCGTTCACGGAAAACGCGGTATCGAGGATTTCGGCTACGGCAACGGCTATGTATACGAAAAGGAGGAGTTCGGGCGGTTCCTCAATCTTCTGGAGGATATCATCGCCGCCGGTATCAACGTAGTCCTCACGGCTCACGCTCAGCTCCGCAAATTCTCCCAGCCCGACGAATTCGGCGAATACGACCGCTGGGAGTTGAAGCTCGGCAAGAAAACCGGCTCGCAGATATCGCCGCTCGTCAAGGAGTGGGCGGATATGGTGCTGTTCGCCAACTACAAGACCGTCGCCGTACAGGCTGACAAGGAGGGCAACAAGTTCAAGGCGCAGGGCGGCGAGCGAGTGATGTACACCTCGCATCATCCGTGCTGGGACGCGAAGAACCGCCACGGCTTGCCCGAGGTGCTGCCCTTTGATTACGCGCAGATCGCGCATGTTTTCCTTAAGAAGCCGACCGCGCCCGCTGAGGACGCTGAGATAGAGAAGCTCGTTGATCAGACGCCGGCTGCGCCGCCTGAGCCTGCCGAAAGGGAAACGCCCCATATCCCCGACGGTATCCCGCAGGCGCTCGCCGATCTGATGCGTCAGAACAACGTCAGCGACGAGGATATCCGGCTCGCAGTCAGCCAGCGCGGGTACTACCCGTTCGACACGCCGATAACGAGTTATCCGCCGGACTTTGTCAGCGGGTGTCTGATAGGCGCATGGGAACAGGTGTACGGCTTGATAATGACCAATAAAGATTTACCGTTTTAACAGGGAAGGAGAAAAATAATGGCAGATTTTGAAAGAGAATTGAATTGGGACGACGAAATACAGGACGAAACAGGGAGCTTTGAGCCTCTCCCAGAGGGCGATTACCGCTTCACCGTCAAACAGGTCGAGCGTGCACGCTCACAGGGGAAGGGCAAGCTGCCGCCCTGCAACATGGCGAAGGTCACGCTGACCGTTCACGGAGCGGAATTCGACCGCGAGATCACCGAGAATCTCGTGCTTCACTCCTCGGTCGAGTGGAAGCTCTCGCAGTTCTTCCTGTCGATCGGCTTGAAAAAGCACGGCGAGCCGCTGCGCATGAACTGGACGGGAGCCGTAGGCAGACAGGGCAATTGTCACGTTACGAAACGGGAGTATCAGAAGAAGGACGGCGGTACCGGCACGGCGAACGATATCCAGAAGTTCTACGCCTACGACGAGGTGGTCAACGCAGTACAGCCCGTTCAGACGCCGCCGCAGTACCCGCAGAATACCTATCAGCAGTCCTCCGCACCTGCCGCGGGAAGCTGGGCTCAGGGCAGGTTCTGATGGAGCTGAGACCCTATCAGCAGGAGGCGAAAAAGCGCGTATTCGCTGAATGGGAGAGCGGCAGCGACAAAACTCTGCTCGTTCTCCCGACCGGCTGCGGCAAGACGATAGTCTTTGCCAAGGTCACGGAGGACTGCGTGAGAATGGGCGGCAGGGTGCTCATTCTCGCGCACCGCGGAGAGCTGCTCGAACAGGCGGCGGACAAGCTGTTCAAGACCACAGGCTTGATGTGCGCGCTCGAAAAGGCGGAAAGCTCCTGTCTCGGGCAGTGGTTCCGCGTTGTCGTCGGCTCGGTGCAGACGCTCATGCGCGAGAAGCGGCTCGCGCGTTTCAGCGAGGACTACTTCGATTATATCATCATCGACGAGGCGCATCACGTCCTTTCGGAGAGCTATCAGAGAATAATCAAGCACTTTTCCGCTGCCAAGGTGCTCGGCGTCACCGCTACGCCCGACCGCGGCGATATGAAGAATCTCGGACAGGTCTTTGACAGCCTCGCCTACGAATATCCGCTTGCCAAGGCGATAAAGGACGGCTGGCTCTGCCCGATCAAGGCGGTCACTATCCCGCTGACGCTCGACCTCAGCGCCGTTTCAACTCAGGCGGGCGATTATAAGGCGAGCGACCTCGGCGACGCTCTCGACCCTTATCTTTATCAGATAGCAGACGAAATGCTCAATTACTGCAAGGACAGAAAGACAGTGGTGTTCCTGCCGCTCGTTTCCACCTCGCAGAAGTTCCGCGATATCCTCAACAAGCGCGGCTTTCGCGCCGCTGAGGTCAACGGCAACAGCGCCGACCGCGCCGAGGTCCTTGAGGACTTCGACAAGGGCAGATACAACGTCCTGTGCAACTCCATGCTACTGACCGAGGGCTGGGACTGCCCGTCTGTAGATTGCGTCATCGTGCTCAGACCCACCAAGGTGCGCGGCTTGTACTGTCAGATGGTCGGACGCGGCACGCGGCTTTGCGAGGGCAAGACGGAGCTTTTGCTGCTGGACTTCCTCTGGCACACCGAGCGCCATGAGCTGTGCCGACCGGCGCACCTGATCTGTGAGAATCCCGAGGTCGCGGAGAAAATGACGAAGAATCTCGCCGAACAGGCAGGCTGCGCCGTAGACATCGAACAGGCGGAGCAGACCGCCGCCAAGGACGTCATTGCAGAGCGTGAACAGGCGCTAGCGAAGCAGCTCGACGAGATGAAGAGCCGCAAGCGCAGGCTCGTCGATCCGCTGCAGTTTGAAATGTCCATACAAGCCGAGGACTTGGCAGGCTATGTGCCCGCGTTTGGCTGGGAGATGTCGCCGCCTACCTCCAAGCAGCTGAGCGCCCTCGAAAAGCTGGGTATCTGTCCCGACGAGATCGAGTGCGCGGGCAAGGCAAGCCTGATCCTCGACAAGCTGAGCAAGCGCAGAGAGGCGGGCTTGACTACGCCGAAGCAGATAAGATTTTTGGAGAACAAGGGGTTCCGTCACGTCGGCGAATGGCAGTTCGACACCGCTAAACGGCTGATCGACCGCATAGCCGCCAACGGCTGGCGCGTCCCCTTTGATATCGACCCGTACACCTTCACGGAAGGAGCGATCGCTTGAACGATATTATAGGCAACAGATTTGGTTCATTAGTTGTTATTGAAAAATCCACAAAAAAAAACGCTTCCGGATCAGTGTATAAGTGCTTGTGTGATTGCGGTAAGTCTATAGAAACACCAAGATGTGGATTGGTAAGTGGACATACAAAAAGTTGTGGATGTAAACGAAACAATTATTTAAAAATCAAGAAACCCTCTAAAACTCACGGATTTAGTAAAGAGAGACTTTATAAAGTCTGGGACGGCATTAAGCAAAGATGCTATAATCCGAAAAATTCAAGATATGAAATCTATGGTGGTAGAGGAATTCATATGTGTAAAGAATGGTATGAATCATACCTATCTTTTCGAAGTTGGGCATTAAGTGCGGGATATGATCCCAATGCTCCTCGTGGCAAATGCACAATAGATAGAATTAATTCTGATGGAATATATGAACCCGATAACTGCCGCTGGGTTGATATGCGCGAACAAAGATTAAACCAAAGGAGAATGAAAATATGATCCAAAATCTACAAGATTTGCTTGCATATATTAACCCTGCAACATTAGATTATTCAGAATGGGTATCAGTCGGGATGGCGCTCAAAGCCGAGGGCGTTGACTGCTCCGTCTGGGACGAATGGAGCCGCGCCGACAGCCGTTACCATGCTGGTGAATGTGCAAGGAAATGGGAGACCTTCAACGGCGCCGCCTCTCCCGTCACAGGCGGGACGCTCGTTCAGATGGCGAGAGAGCGCGGCATGACAGCCTTCTCCTCGCGCGAGCTTGACTGGGACGACGAGATCAGCTTTGAGGGCGGCGAAATGCTCGGCACCGGTGAGGGCGAACAGCTGCGCGAGCCGTCGGAATGGGATCCCGTCCGTGAGATCACCGTCTACCTTCAAACGCTGTTTGACAGCAGCGATCATGTCGGTTATGTCACCGAGACGTGGGAAAAAACCGAGGACGGCAAGACCAAATATCTCCCGACAAAAGGCTCCTGTGACCGCACCGCCGGTGAGCTGATTGCCCTGCTTGACCGCTGCGGCGGCGATATAGGCGCGGTGTTCGGCGATTATGACCGGCGGGCAGGCGCATGGGTGCGCATCAATCCGCTTGACGGAAAAGGCGTCAAAAACGAGAATGTCACCGCGTTCCGTTACGCGCTCGTCGAGTCCGACTGCATGCCGCCAGAGCAGCAGAACGCTCTTATCAGGGAGCTGGAGCTGCCTGTCGCGGCGCTGGTCTACAGCGGCGGCAAGTCCGTTCACGCGATCGTCCGCATCGACGCCGACAGCTATGACGAATACAGGAAGCGCGTTGATTATCTCTATAATATCTGCCGCAAGAACGGCTTGGAAATCGACCGCCAGAACCGCAATCCGTCGCGGCTGAGCCGTCTGCCGGGCGTGCTGCGCGGTGACAAAAAGCAGTATCTGATCGATACAAATATCGGCAAGCGCGACTTTGCCGAATGGCGCGACTGGATCGAGAGCATGAATGACGATCTGCCTGATTTCGAGAACCTTTCCGAGTTCTTCGAGGATCCGCCGCCGCTGGCTCCTCCGCTGATCGACGGCGTGCTCCGTCAGGGTCACAAGATGCTGATTGCGGGACCGCCAAAGGCAGGCAAGTCCTTCGCGCTGATCGAGCTTGCTATTGCAATCGCCGAGGGAGTGCCTTGGTTCGGATTTAACTGCGCGCAGGGCAAGGTGATGTATGTTAATCTCGAACTGGACAAGGCAAGCTGCTATCACCGGTTTATCGACGTGTACAAGGCTATGGGCGTTTCTCCCGAAAACGTGAGAAGCATAGACATATGGAACCTGCGCGGACTGTCCGTGCCGATGGACAAGCTCGCGCCTATGCTGATACGCCGGGCTTCCAAAAAGGGCTTTATCGCGGTCATCATCGACCCGATCTATAAGGTGCTCACGGGTGACGAGAACAGCGCCGAACAAATGGCGCGGTTCTGCAATCAGTTCGACAAGGTATGCACGGAGCTTGGCTGTTCGGTGATCTACTGTCATCATCACTCAAAGGGCAGTCAGGGCGGCAAGCGCAGCATGGACCGCGCGTCAGGCTCGGGCGTATTTTCACGCGATCCCGACGCGCTGCTCGACCTCACGGAGCTTGAGGTCACCGAGAATCTCTTTATCCAGCAGGAGAATGCCGAGATATGCCGCGTCGCCGAAAGCTGGATATCCCGCTTTCACCCGATCGACAGCGTGTGCTCTCAGGACGACCTGTGCAGCGCCGTGCAGATGGTCGAGATTGCTCGTAAAACGCTCCCTGAGCGCACCTTCCTGCTCATGATGAACGAGGTCGCCGAAGCAAAAAAAGCCGTCAGAAAGCGCCGTGCTTGGCGCATAGAGGGTACGCTCAGAGAGTTCCCGCGTCCCGACCCGATCGACCTCTGGTTTGATTATCCGATCCACCTGCCCGACGAGATCGGCGTGCTGAAGGACTGCGATCTCGACGGAGAACGCAACTCCAAAAACTCGCCCTACTCCAAGAATTTCGGCAGGCAAAGGAGCAAGGAGGAGAAGAAGGAGAGCCGTATGGAGGCGCTCGAGACCGCGTTCAGCGCCGTCGAGGAAAACGGCAAGGCGGAGATAAAGGACCTCGCGGAGTATCTTGATGTAAGCGATAAGACCGTCAGAAATCACATCAAGGAGCATGGCGGTTTCTGGATCAACGGCGGTTTGGTTGCGATAGAAGGAAAAGAAAAAATCGATTAATTTTCCTTTCTTTCCCCTCGGAAAAAATCGAATGAAAGTAATTTCTTCCAGAGGGAAAATATCGAATTTATTCGAAAATTTCACAGGGAAGAAAAAATCGAATATTTATCGAAATTTTCCGAGGGAAGAAAATCTATATTATTATAAATAATATATTTTTGCGCCTAACGGCGGCGCAAAAAATATGTTTTACAATAATTCCGCGCGAGAGGAGCACGGTGCGAGAGGAGTGAAATAATGACCGATCAAGAATATTATCACTTACAAGATGAATTATCCAAGCTGTTAAGACCGGAACGCATTAACGCGAAGCTCCCGCTTGATAAATACCGGAGCACATACAAAGAAGCTGTTATGGATTGCAAATCAAAGCTGCATGAAATCCATAACTTCCAAAAGAGAGGAGCAAGCAAGTGACAACTCAATTCTTTTTACCCATGGACCCGCCGACGGCGACAGCTCAGATGCACAAGGTCACTATCGTCAACGGCAGACCCGCCCTGTACGACCCGCCCGAGGTCAAGGACGCGAAAAACAAGCTCGCGGCGCACCTGTCAAAGCATGTGCCGCCGCAGCCCTATAACTCGGCAGTCAGACTGCTGACAAAGTGGTGCTTTCCGCTGAGCGGCAGTCACCGCGACGGCGACTGGCGCACCTCGAAGCCCGATACCGACAACCTGCAGAAGCTGCTCAAGGACGCGATGACGCGGCTCGGCTTTTGGAGGGACGACGCACAGGTCTGCTCCGAAATCTGCGAGAAGTTCTGGGCAGCGACGCCCGGCATCTACATCAGGATTGAGGAGCTCAGCAAAAATGGATATTCAGCGAGTGAAATTTAATCTCGGCAGACAGGTGACGTTCCGCGGCGTGCCCTACACCCTCACCGCTTGTATCATGCGGCAGGGCGAGCAAGGCTTTTACTTCCAAGCCGAGCTAAAGGACAGCGCCGCCGAAAGCGCAATAGTCATTGCCGACCTGAAAGAAGTGGAGGAATCATCATGATCGGATTTTTCATAGGCGTTTTCATCGGTGCAGGTTTCGGCTTCATCGCCTGCGCCCTGCTCAGATCGGGAGGTGACGGGGAGTGAGAGAGATTCTTTTCAGAGGGAAGCGACTTGATAACGGCGAGTGGATTCAAGGTGATCTGGTACAGTTCCCTGCTCACGGAGTAGTTATAATCGTAAAGCAGGAGCCGCCTTATGGTGACGCTGAGGTGGATTCAGATACCGTCGGACAATTCATCGGTTTGACCGACAAGAACGGCAAGAGGATTTTTGAAGGGGATATCTGCCGAATGAAAGTTGACAGGCTCAAAGGATATGGAGCAATCACCTTTATGGACGCGGCATTTGTATTGTGTGATAAAACACATAAGCAAACACGTTACTATCCGTTATATCCTGACGGTCAATTCACTGTTGTTGGCAACATTCACGACAACCTTGAACTGTCGGAGGTGACGGAATGAGCATTTTGATCAAGGGTATGGAGATGCCGAAGTACGCAGGTGTCAATGAGGACAAGGACACTGTATACAGGTGCATAGTGATAGCACATCCAGACAACTCGGCTGAGCTTGTTATCGACACAGAATTTGCATCGCCTTACGATAACGGGCACAATGTCAAACGCTATCCCCTCGTCGAAGTCCCCACACCGCACGGCAGGCTGATTGACGAAGAAGCTATTTATAATAATGTCAAAAGCCGTTGCAATAACTGTCACATAAGAGCTTGCGCTATCTGCGGTGTTACGAGAATTCTTAATGATATTAGAGCTGCTCCTACAATCATCGAAGCGGAGGTGAGCGAGTAATGGCAACTTGTAGGGATTGTATTTATCAAAAAATGTGTAAAGCTATTGACGCTATAGGAGAATTTCAAGAGGGAGCCGAGTGCTGTAACAATTTCAAAGACCGCTCCCGGTTCGTGAAGCTGCCATGCAAGCCTGGAGATGTAATTTTCTGCACTACAATGGGAAAAATCTATAAAGGAATTGTCGGTAGAATTGAATTAGACGATGAAGGCATTGCTATAACAACAACCGAAGGCAATTGTTTTGATTCTTCAATTTGTTATCATACGCAAGAAGCCGCCGAACAGGCGTTGAAGGAGCGTGAAACATGAAGCCTACATACATCTTTCCGATCGTGATGATTGTTATGGATGTCGGCGCGGCTGTGATGTGTGTCGCTGCCAAGGACTACAAGAAAGCGGTCTACTGGATCGCCGCGGCGGTTCTGAACGCCTGTGTAACATTTTGAAAGGGGAGTGGAAGTCATGACAAAAAAACTAAAACCGTGTCCGTTTTGCGGTTCAAAATCAGTGTCTAAGAAAACGGGAGTTGTTGCAGGGCTAAGAATGTTTTTGTGCTATTCATGCGGAGCTACTGTCAGTTTTCAAAACAAGGAACATGATCCGCAGGCAACACAAGCATGGAACAGGAGGGCGGACAATGCCGGATAACCTCACCCCCGAAGCGGCGATCATTCGGCTGAATCAGTTCCGCACCGACAAGGACGAGCGCGACCCGGCGATAGATATGGCGATCAGGGCGATCAACTGCTGTATGATCAAGCGGAAGCCTGAGCCGGAACTTCGCTATTACGGCATCGGACGCTGCCCAAACTGCGGAGTTGTGTTTATTGGTGGGGCAACAAATCACTGCAGCAACTGCGGACAGGCGCTTGACTGGACTTAGTGATGCGCAGGAGCTTGTTCCATGCAAGGATAGCAAAACGTCCGATTAAATCGATCGCTTCTGTCGGGCACAGGAGCTGATCACTCGATGAACCTGTCTGCCCGAGAAAGTACCCACCGGTACCGCGCCTCTGCTTGCTTATACACTTTTCTCATTTGCGTGCAAATATCTGCCCCGGCGCGGCGGGGCGAGGGGAGGCTTACATATCGCCGGACATAAGAAAATGGATTTCACCTTTGCGCGAAGGTTGGAAAAAATAATGATCGAGCGTCAGCTGTTTCCTGCCGATGTTGAAAGGCTGACGGGAATACGCCGACAAAGGATCCGCGAATATGTCAGCGGTATCTATCAGCCGACCGCGTATGCGATCAGGCGAATCGCGATTGGTTTGGATATCAGTGCTGATTGGCTTCTCGGAATCAAAAAATAGGACGGTAAACCGTCCGATATTCTTGTTAAAATTATAGTAGGGCATAACAGTCCTGCTATATTTTTTTGACAGTTACTTGGCATAGTGTACCTCCTTTTGACCCCGTCGGCAGGTGAGAGCTTGCCGACGTTGGGAGGAGGGAAAGCATGCCGCTGATGAAAACCTGTCCGAGATGTAAGGCTCTGATCCCTTACGGAAAGACATACTGCGAACGCTGCGAGCCATTGATACAAGCCGAGCGTGAAGCGCAGAAGAAGAAACGTGATCGGCGCTACAACCGTCAGCGTGACAAGAGGACAGAGCGGTTCTACAACTCTCAGCGCTGGCGCATGACCTCGCGGCTTTTCCTTAACCGCAATCCAAAATGCGCTTGGTGCGGTGGAACAGCTACGGAGGTCGACCATATCGAGGAGCTGAAAACGCCCGAAGGATGGGCACGGCGCTGGGACGAGAGCAACTTCCGACCGTTCTGCACGGATTGCCACAACAAGCGGCACAACCGCTTTGTGAAGCGGGAGCCCCGGGGGCGGGTCAAAAAAGTTTGAGCGCGACCGTTCTACAA
>Ga0326514_10001673_pt1 | contig 14343 bp, 19 predicted proteins | sample 3_2548_0518_D_FD_203653 | JGI IMG/M metagenome (GOLD analysis project Ga0326514, IMG submission 203653) | Bovine rumen microbial communities from UC Davis, California, United States - 3_2548_0518 | ecosystem: Host-associated > Mammals > Digestive system > Stomach > Rumen | place: USA...
AACGCTAGTAATATTCTGCTTAGTGCTAAGTGCGGCAGTAACGCTAGAAGCGTCAGCCTTAGTATCGATTTTGGTATCAAGCCTATTAATGTTAGTCGTTAGAGTGTTTAATATTTGGCGAACTTCCGCACTAGTAGGAATTTCAATAGGTGTTTGAATGGAAGAATCAATCCAAATCTTTGTACCTGCATAGGACGGCATAGTTTGCGAAATTTCTACTTCCCTTTCATTGCCATTAATCCATTCATCATTTTCGGCATCGTACATCAAAATTTGGTCAGCGGTAGGGTTGTTAATATCTGTATCAGTAAGTGCTTCCAAGGAAGTTACGCCCTGAACCTCATCAGAGTTCTTCCATTTCTGGTCTGTAGAATCGTAAGCAAGAACTTGACCATTCGCGGGGTTCTGAATATCAGTATCAGTAAGACTTACAAGAGAAACGCTAACGCCTGAAGCCTGCCCTGCCTGTTCTGCATAATACTTGGCATTGTTGTGGTAATATGGAGAAGAGCTATCAACATCCTCACCATTCTGTTTACCAATAGAAATACCTTCTGCAAAAAGAGAAGCAGTTTCTGCATCATCTTTAGCATCGTTAGCATTTGTAGCAGAAGTTTCAGCATTTTCTTTGAAATACTTAGAGTTATTATGGTAGTACGGCGAATCAGGAAGAACCACAATACCATTTTGCATACCAAGGGCATAACCCTCAGACTTCAAGGCATCATTAAGTGCATCAAGTTCATGGTTTGCGGCTGTATTCGCACTTGTATTAGCACTTTCGGCATACCCTCTAGCATTCGTAGAAGCATTGATAGCATTAAGTGCTGAATTTGCGGCATTAGCGGCACTTTCATGTGCATTACCTTCAGCATGGAGAGCATTAGTAGCTGATTCACTTGATGCTTGAGCAGAACCTGCGGCACTTGCGGCGGATTCCTGTGCAGAAGTAGCAGAACCACTAGCAAGGGTAGCAGATTCGGATGCCATTTCTGCGGAATGGATAGCACTTCTTACTGCTTCTTCCAAATCATGAACATCATACTGGATAGCTTCATTCACATATTCTTCCAATGCTTCAAATGCTTCTTTAAGCGTATTTACATTTTCAGTATCAGCATTAACATTATCAATAACTTGATTCAGGTACACAACCATCTTCCCAAGCACTTCATAGTAACTCAGGCTTTCGTCATATACCAAAGGCAGAACTTTCTGACACCAGAACTTGAACTGGGATAAGTTCCTTGTTGGTTTCAGGTTATCCATTATATCACCTCTTTACTGGTTTGACATGATTCTGATTATGAATCTAACAGCAGGATAATTTGCTACAGTTGTTTGGTTATCTACTGCGTTAACACCTGTAATCTGGTAGTTATTAGTAGATGCAATAAATTCAATCTTAGTGACATTGAAAAATTCATTCACCACAAAAGATTCTTTATCAAGAACAATAACACGCATAATTTCACTCCTTTACCAAATTAGCATGAACAACTCTCCAAGGTCGGAGATAATATCCATGTCAATATTCAACAGGTTATCTCTAAACTCTTTGATAAGTTTAGCGTAATTAGCACCTGGGGATTTACCGAAAACATGAAGAACATAATCTTCAGTAGATTTTGTATTACCAATATTAGAACCATTAGTTTTTCCACTACTTACACTTGAATCATCTTTACTGCTTTTTCTTGAATTAAAATCAACAGTTTGTTCATTCAGATTCTGTTCATTAACATCACTCTGTTTGCCAAGTGAAGTATTAGATTGAGAATCATTAGCAGTTGTTGTCCCGCTAGTTGCATCGTCTACTTTTCTAGCATTGGTAAGATACTGATTATTAAGCACACCTGTCAAAGCACCCTGTGGTGTATCAGAGTATACATCTGTTGTACCTTTAGTACCAGAAGTAGTAGAATGGGAATTACCAGAAGAAGCACTAGTATTTTCGTTTTCAACACTTCTAGTTCCATCAGTTTTGCTAGAACTTGCAGATGTATTAAGCAGTTCGTCATTCGATTTACTTGTCGATGTATTTTCTCTAGTTTCGTCTGTTTGGTTAATATTAACGCTTTCCCCTGTTTTCTGACCAACATTAGTTGTGGTCAAATCTACATCATACAATGGGTTATACTTCAACAGTTCTGTTTCGTATAACTTATTGTAGTAAGGCATAATTTCATTCAGCTTAGTTTGCAGTTTCAGCTTCCAAAGACCATACGTTTCAAGACCAATTTCTCTTGTATAATAGTGCCTTAGGATTTTAGTCTCCAGAACATTCCTATAGCTTTCGTCAAAGATAGGAAAGTCAAAGCTGAAAATACTTGGAATAGCCGCTTCAATGATTGAATCAACATCGTTAAAACCTTTTGATTCTTCCAGACCCGCTTCGGTTTCACAGATAAAACGCAACTCAGTTGTATACTTACTCATTGCTCATATCCTTCCTTTTGACATTGATAGAATCACTATCCTCTGCATCAACAATTTCCTGATAATCCTCTCTATAATCGCACTGAATATCCAGACCAAACATATTGTTAATCATCTTGCAAGCATTACGCCTACTTTCAAGTCTGGAATATCTACTGGCAATCGTACCACCCTGATTCCTTGTAACTTCATCAGTAATCAAACGCTCACGCTTGGTTATGTTAACATTGCTGATTCCAAGATAAGTCAATGCTTCATTCCACTTCTGCGTTTTCAGAGTGTACAGTTTATCAGCTACATATGGAGCATCAGTTTTTAGAACTGTTAGAGCATTAGGATTAAGCTGTTTGTCACCATAAATAACAGGCTTATTTCCATCGTAATTCATATACAGGTTTTCAAGACTAAGCCTTTCATTTTCCGTACATCTAATCAGGATGGGGGTTTTCTGTGCGTTTGCGTTAACAGAAATAGCCCTGTCAAGATTATACAAATCCCTTGCAAACATTCTGACGTCGAGCATGGAATTTTTATGCAACATATTATTATAAATAATAACGCTATTTTTATTATCAAGTTCACGATTATATCCGTTTACTGCGTATGCCCTTCTTCGTATTGGTATTCTGTAAACATCAAGCGGTCCACTTATGGCACATTGCAAGGCAAGATATTCACCCATATCATCGTCTTTAAAAAATACAGCCATACCGCTTGCAAAAAGAGTAAGTTCTAGGAAACGTGCGTCAATAGAATCTGGCAAGTTTCTCCATTCAAACATTGAGATAGACAACTCCGTTAATCTATCGTAGTATTGAATGTATGCGGCATTGTTTAAATCTGCACTTTCCCAAAACTCTCTGTCACGCTTTCTCCTTCCCATGCGTTCACCACCTTATTCGATAACGTTATTCAATGTAGTATATTTACCGACTATATCTGTAATACCTGCGGAATTGTTGATATGCCAGAATGTGATACCATTATTGCAAGCCTTGTTAATTTTGTCAAGATAAATTGATGGAATAGATACGCCATCTACTGTTAAACCAACTGTTTTAATATAGTTCCAGAACCTTCTTCCAGTTATGTTTGGAGTTTTTACCAGATGTGTTGCGTATCCAAATACTGTAAAGTAATTATCTATTACTTGTGCAAACTGCCTTTTTATTGTTAATGATTCAGCAAAGAAATTTTTAAGAGCAAGTGAATAATCTGCACAGCTAGATTGCGTACCATTAAGCTGTGGGGGTTTGGTGCTAATATCATGCAATTGTGCAACTTTATTGCCAACTGTTTCTACAAAATTGCCGATAGAATTGAAAACACCCTGTACATTACCACTTACCAATGCACCACCTAATCCCATTCCTGCGTTAAATCCGCTACTAATCATTGAAACAGGAAGTGAAGCGGCATTCTGAGCCATATATACTTTAAATACATCAGCATCAAGTGCAACTTGTGGATAGTTTTTAATAGTCATTCTATTAGGATATGAGAAATTACCACTTCCTATTTCATATTCCATAGGGATAAGCGTAAGACTAGGTTCAGGAGAAGAAGTTCCAACCATTCTAAACCAAACATAATTTTGGTCATTTCCTCTGAAGTTTTCCCATTTGTACTCTTGAGAATCTGCATCAGACGTAACTCTTAGCACTGTATAAGGTGAAGTAAACAACTTGTTATTTTTAGGAACATAACCATCAATAGAATAGTTATTTCTTCTTACTGATTTATCCCAAGTTATATTTTCATAAGTGGCAGGTGTAAATGGAATCATGTATGCGGCAATAATTCCAGTAATTTTATTGGCATTAATTACCCTGTTAAGAAAATCTTGTAATGCTTGTGTACTTCTTACTATTAACATATTTAATCCAGTAAAAACAAAGTTATGAAAATCACCTGTGAATGGCGTTAAATCATTGTCATTATTAAATGTCGTAAACAGCAGTAAACAACCTGTAGCATCTACGACATTTTCTATGTAGGTAGGCTGAATTACAGTTCTTTCATTGACAACATAGTCACCAATCTCAAGATTTTCTGGAATAATATTAGAACCAATTGTATCGTCATTAGTGTGTTCTCTTTCGACAAAACAATCTAGCCATTTAATATCATACCAGAATGTCTGAAATGCATCCACTTCATAACTTATTTCTGTTGTTTCATTATTGATATACTTCCATCCAGTAATAAAGCAGTAAAAGTATTTGTTTTCAAAACTTACGTTTCTGAAGTACAGATAATTGCACAACATTGCTTCACTCATTGAACATTGAATCCTTAATGTTCCATCCATAGTTCTTTGATATGAATTGTTATGAAGCGTTTTATATGCTTTATTAAGAAAGTATGATTGCTGTGAAGATTGATTGGCAAATGTTAGCGTATTTACATAGGTATCATCTAACGGCACATCTCTGCACAATACAATATCTGTGTTTGGATAAATGTAAGCCATTTTACACCCCCAAATGGGGAGAGAGTTAATGCTCTCTCCCCTTCTCTAAAATTAAGTATCAATACTAAGAGTAATTTTGTCTCCAACAGCAGTTGCGGTAACAGCGGATTCACCAGAACCTGCATCAGCCAGAACAATCGGGGCATCAGCGGTGTAGGTAGCTTCACCAACTTTAGCAATAAGAGTATAGGTATTTTCAAAGTTAGTAGCAGTAGAATCAGTAGGCATAATTACTGCACCATACTTATGAACTGCGATACCTGCGGTAACTGCATCATCGTCCTGAACAAATTCAACATTCATATTCTGAAGTGTACCAGTTGTATCATCAATGCGAAGAGTGTAAATCTTTGCACCACCAGCGTCAACAATGGATTCAACATAAAGGTCAATATCTGCGGGAGCAGTAATTGTTGCACCATCATCAACAAAGACGATTGCATTGGAGAACGGAGAGGAAGAAACTGTTTTCCAGATGTGATAGAAGTAATTCCAGTACATACCACTTGCGACATATTTTTCATCAAACTGTGCAAGATTGTCGTAAACCTGAAACCATTCTCTGTCAACAAGGATTGCTTTAACATTTGCCATAAGTGCAAGTTCAGCTGAAGTTACTTCTTCAAGCATATCACAGTTTGCACGAATAACATCAAATCTGTCGTTATCAAATGTGGTAAAATCATCAATCAGTTTCAGCTTGCCCATGAAGTCTGCTTTATCCATATTGAATGCGGCAGAAAGAACTTCAACATCAAACGAAGCATTAAAGTCAGCATCCATGAAGATATACTGGTCAGCTTTAGGCGTAGTTGTATGAACACCACTTGCATTGTAAGCATTGGACATGAATGTAAGTTTGTTAGAAGCACCCCTGAAAGCAACAGCACCAGTTTTCATATCAGTAGCATCAAAGGCAACAGGGTACATTTTGCCGTGAGAAACTGCCTTGATAATAAGGTACTTAAAGAGCAGAAATTCATCGTATTCAGCGGCAGTATAAATTGCATCAACAATACGAGCAATCAAATCCTGAACACCATTTTCAGAAAGGAATGCAGTACGAAGGTCATTGTTCTGAATAGTTACAGGATATTCTACTCTCCAGTTCATGGTATGGAAAGCACTTCTTACATCAGGAAGAGTACGCTTGAGTTCTCTTGCTTCAGCTTTTTCAGCGGAAAATTCCCTTGCTTTAGCAATCTGCACAAACACTTCTTCGACAGTTTCACCGAACTCAAGATAACCTTTTTTAAGTTCAGCGTAAGCATTATTGAAAACAGCGGATTTAACTTTTACACTAGCAATACGATTAATAAGAGAACTGAGAAACTGGTTGGCAAGATTTGGATAGCCATAAAGAACTTCACCAACTTTGGGAATGTCTCTAACATCGCTAATCTCAGGAACGAGAGACTGATATTCCATGCTTGCATTTGCTCTGATAGTATTCAGAATGTCAATAGTAGAAGCATTGAGATTAGACATTGCAATTCTGCGGGGCATATTTTTCACTCCTTTTATTTAAATAAATCATCAAATGAATAACGCTTTTGTTCTGGAGCACCTGCGTCCAAGGGGTCATCTTCATCAGCTACAGGATTAAAGAATCTATCGTGGTATTTTTGCCGCCATTCTTTGTCATTCCTTTCATACTCTGCTTTCCAATCTTTTCCGTCACCTTTTAGAGAATCTACGGTGTCGCTAACATCTTCAATGATTGAGAGGTATGCATCATCTGTGTTATCACCGAGTACAGTACGAAGAGATGAAAGCAATTCATCTTTTGTCTTAACCATTGTTACTCCTTTCATTTGATATTGCAGGCTAAAACGGGTATCTTAAATAAAATATTATAGGAAGTTTGCGGGATGGTCTAGGTGGTACTGGTGGAACTGGTGGATGCCCTGACAGGTATTCATAAGCTGTTTGTGCATCCCTGTAACGTGGTGCTATATTCAGTACAAGTTCGCCAACATAACCGCCATTAAAGATAAAGGTTGCGGCTTCCAAATCTGTCATAGCTTTGAACGTATCCTGAGAAATGTATCTTCCGTAGATATTTCTAAGCTGTTGCATATAGGCGTATTCTGTTGGGTATCTGGATGTACTCCAATAATCTCTCCAAATATTGCTTTGCCACTTACTAAGTCTATCGTTATAAATAACATCACATTGTGCATAACCATCTTCTGGTGTTGCACCACTAGTTTGGCTAGAAGTTGACAAGTTTGGAGAATGATATGGGACACCAGTTAAGTTGATATAATCCCTTGCGGCTGTAAACTGAATCAAGCCATAACCTGCGACATAGTTAACTGTATCCTCTTGCCATCTCCAAGGGTTCATAGCACTCTCATTGTTCATGTTACCAATTATAGCGGCAACAGCTTCAATGGTGTAACCATGTGGTGAAAAGGAAGAGTATATCATGCTCATGTTATTCTGTGCTTCAGTTGACGAAAGCGAATAACCGCCTGATGGCTTAGCGTACCATGTAGACATATTCTACTCCGTGAAGTTGATAATCAAAGCACCACACTTTTTAAGGTCTATTGTTATCTCTGTAATTTCTTTTGGTTTTTCTTCTTTTACTGGTTCTTCTGTTACAATGTTTTCTTTGAGAATCTGATTGACTAAACGCTGTATAGAACTTGCGTTGTAACCTGCGTTGGTAAGTTTAACAATGCGTTCATCACCATTGCCCCACTTGCCATCAATTACTTCTAGTGCAATTTCTTTCTCAGTTTTCGCCATTATGGATTCTCCCATTTGTCTAGCAATTTCTGAATCACTAGCGTATTGTTGTTCACTGCTTCTGACATTTTGTCAATCTCTGCTTTGTGCTGTTCTTCCTGTTTATTGATGTACCAAAAACAGGCAATTGCCACAGCTATTGGGAATCCAAGTGACCCAACAACCTGTGAAACTGTACTAATGTCCATCGTTTTTAGCCCCCTTCCTATTAATTATTATATCAAAATACTTGATTTTTGTCAAGATTTATTGTATAATAATGAAGGAAAGTAGGTGCTTTATTGTATGCCTGAGTATTACGATGGGACTAAACTTCTTTCATTGTATGACATAAATGGGAAAAAGCCTGAGATTTATATGTGTACCACAAACAGAACTGGTGGTAAGACAACATACTTTAGAAGAAGAGAAATAAACCTGTTCAAGAAAAAGAAAATCAAGTTCTGCGAACTGTACAGGTACGCTTATGAACTTGACGATATAGCGGATAAGATATTTAAAGACATTGGCACTCTGTTCTTCCAAGGCGATGAACTTGTATCAAAGAGAAGAGCAAGAGGAATATACCATGAACTTTTCCTGAATGATGAACCTTGCGGTTATGCTATAGCTATTAACAATGCTGACCAAATTAAAAAGGTATCACATCTTCTTACTGATACAGGGCATATCTTCTTTGATGAGTTTCAATCTGAAACGAATCATTATTGCCCTAATGAAATACAGAAATTGCTGTCTATCCACACCAGTATTGCAAGAGGACAGGGACAGCAAACAAGATATGTCCCTGTTGTTATGTGCGGAAACGCTGTGTCATTGCTGAATCCTTACTTCGTTGAACTTGGCATTTCTACCAGATTGAAGGATGATACTAAATTCCTCAGGGGTGACGGATTTGTTCTGGAACAAGGTTATATCCAATCTGCCGCTGATGCCATAAAGAGTTCTGGTTTTAACAGGGCATTCTCTAAGAATAAATATGTTGAATATTCTGCACAGAATGTTTATCTGAATGACAGCAGAACATTCATTGAAAAACCTTCTGGAAATTCCAGATACCTTGCAACTCTTAGATACGATGGCAAGGACTATGCTATCAGGGAATTTGCTGATGCAGGTATCATTTACTGCGATGATAGAATAGACAGTTCCGCACTATACAAAATTACTGTTACAACAAATGACCATGCCATTAATTATGTCATGCTTAGAAAGAATGACTTCTTCCTGACTAATATGCGTTACTTCTTTGAGCAAGGTTGTTTCCGCTTTAAGGATATGCAATGCAAGGATGCAGTTCTTAAAGCATTATCATACTAAGGTATCCTCTCTTGCCTACGTTACTGAGCATACTGGATAGCACAGGTGGAATATACTGCCAGTAATGCACTCGGATTGCTACCCGCTTTAACGTGCCAAGGGTTTCGGATATAAAGATGCCCTATCAGATTTTTCTGATAGGGCATTAAATTAATCTATTGTTACTCCGTCTTTAACAATCAGCTTTGCTATGTAAACAGGTATCCTTCCATTCAGGTGCGAATAATTGGTTGCTTCTGCGTATGCCTTTTTGAATGTCTTGTGCCATCCAACTATCTCATTTCCAACAATTACAATATACATCATTCTTTATTCATCCTTTCTTCTGATACTTTTACGCAAATAATCTGGTGCGTATCCGAACAGTAGGTAACTTCTAGTAATTCGGTTTCTTTAGACAGCTTCAGCAAGTCTCTATAATTGCGTACCGCTGAAGCAAATTCAGTTGCATAGAATGCAAACTTTATAACGCCGCGAAATGTAACAAGATAACGTATCATCTGTTTACCTCATTTCATACATACTGTCTGTTAATAGAACCCCACCTCTTATTCTCTTTGGAAGCAATTTTCCGGGAACTATTAACCCCACATCAAAATCCTCAATTGTCCTTTTCTTCTCTAAAAATTTCTTGTCTGCTTCCGTTAATTCTTCATTGGTTTCTTCAGGACTTTCACACAATGATTGCAGGAATAAATCCTTGCATTTCTGTGGCATTCCTGCACACTTTACATTGTAATATGGTGAATCAATTGGCTCTAAATCTTCCATCACTATGTGTTCAATATATGTTTTCTGCCTGACAAACCAACCTAAATCCCAACAGCTTTCAAGTTTCCAACAACAAAATTCTTTAGGGTCTATCTTTATTCCTTTAATTTCTTCTGGCTTTAAATCGCAATGTATGCTATCGGTATCAGCATAAATAAAACCACTATTCTCCACTCCATAATAATTCTTCTGAGCCGCCCTTATTGTAAAATTTCTTGCATAACTGGTGATTGCTGAACCTGCTGGAATATACCCAGGTTGTTTGTCGTTTCTTACAACAGTATAAAAGCCTACAGATTTGTCCTCTTTCAAGTACGCTACTTTGAATGATGAATCAGTTGAACTTGCAAGTTTGCCGTAGAGATTGTTTAAGAACAGTTTTGCTAACTCTCTTAATGCTCCCTTGCTTTCCATCTTCATCTTCTTGTACTTGTTGATGTACCTATCAAATATTCCTATTTCAGCATCAAAATAACACCCATCAAGAATTTCAAAGTCTACTAGTTCATAGTGTTCTTTGATAAGTTCAAAGTCTGTCATTGTTACTGTCATAGTCATATATGATTGAACTATTTCACCATCAATGTTAATGTACTCTTTGTAATATTTACCATCTTCTGGATTGTAAATGTCTGAAGTAGTAAGGCTCTCTGTTGACTTGTACATATACGAACTTTTGTTCTGGATAAACGGAAGCATATTTTCTTTGATATAAAACCTAGTTTTGATTCTTAGAAAGTAGTATCTATCAGCTTCTAGTGCTTCTAATGGTATATAATCACCATGCCAAAATGTTGGCGTTCTAATTGGGTATCTATTCCCTGAACAGCTGTGCATCATAGAGGGATATAAACTGTTTACATCTGCCGTCGTGCCATTAGTATATCTTTTCTTCTCTTTTCCTTTTACTAAATAGCACCATCCACCCCTATAAGATTTGCGTATATATTCACCTGCATTTGGTGAACCATATAATTTTTCATCAATCGGAATTTCATACAAATTAGGAAAGTATTCAGCGTATAATTTTTTACCAACTAATGCTTTATATTCTGCTAGGCAACAGCTTCCAATGGTTAGCTTTTTATGCCCTTCATCAAACATTGTTTCCATTGCTTCCTTGACAACTAAAACATCGTTGGCAATATATTCCCTTTCGGAATCCTTAATCTCGCATCCTGCATACCTAAAACCCTTGTACTCCATATCCAATTTCTGATGCTTTGTCTTGAAACTTTCACCTATCCGCTTTACTTGGAATGGTAATAGTTTCAGACTATCTCTTATCTCTATGAATCTGTCTTTGACTTTAATAATGATGCGATACCATTGCCCCATATCTGATATTGAATATGTAAAGGTTTTGTTTCGCATGAACTTCTGTTCAATCCATTCAAAGCCATCAGTAGATTCTGTCGGTTTTGGTAAATGTGCAGCTTGCTCCCAACCTAAGTCTGCCATTAAATAGCTTATCCAGAATGAACCATCAAACTTTAAGTTGTGATAGTAGATTACTATGTCACTATTCAATGAAATAAGGTAATCAAGTGTTTCACCTATACTGTGGAATATTTCAACATTTTCTGTTCCAAACTCTACTACTGCTGATGCCCACACTTCGGTGTTAACTTGTCCTTGAAATACAGTTGTTTCAAAGTCGCCCATGAAGTATCTGTATTTCCGTACTTGCATTTGTTTTATTCGTACTCTGTTAGTGCTATATTAGATTGCTCAATTTGCATTGCTTCTAGCACGCTTAAAGGTCTGCCAATAAGCAATGAAGCTATTCTATTCATATTTATTCTTATTCCTTCTCTGCCTGACATTTTAAATTTATTACCACTTTGATACATTACTTCGTGTGCTAAACGTATTAATTCCGCTGAATTTTGTTTAATGGTTGCAGCTACTTCTTGGATTCCAACTTCGTTTATTCTTCCGTATATAATGCTCTTTAATTTATTTACATCATCTTCCTTTATACTTTGTAACTCACTAGACCATTTTGGGTCTGGTTCCCATTGCTCTATATCCTGTAATAAGTTCTGTAGAATAGTTTGTGATTCAGATGGTAAAGATTCTACATATTCTTCTGAATAATCATTGTACCAAGTTTCACCAGATTCATCTGTCCAGAACTTGTCTACAGGTTCACGGTTTCTTCTTCTTGTTTCTGCGGCTTTCCTTGCGGCTGTACTTCTTTCTTGCTTTCTTTTTTCTGTTCCACTTATAACTTCACCTGTTAATGGGTCGTAAGATAAGGCGTAATTGTATATATTCTTGATTAGATTTTGCAGTTTTTCAAGTGCCTTTTTAGTAACTCTATTAGGCATCTCAAAATCCGTAAAACCCTCTGCAAATACATACCCTCTTGTTTCTGCTCTTCTTGCTTTCTGTTTTAGTTGCTTTTTGAGTTTTCTAAATAGCTGTTGATTTTCTGTAGGTTGTACTCTATTTTTCCTAGCCACTTAAAACTCACTTCCTTATATAAAAATAGCCCACAGTTTTCCTGTGGGCATTTTTAAAACAGGGGTTATACGATGGAACAAGTAATAAACTCTTTACCTTTGTAATTCTTGCTCTCTTTGCGATACACTTCAATCTGGCATTCCGTTTCACCTGCATCAGTAAGTTCATCAATAATGTCAGTGAACGCAGTAATGAAGGATTGAGAACCAGTATTGTACTTGTTACCACCTACATCTACAAGAATGATGTTGTCGTAATCCTGACGTTCCTTGGACTTCTCATTGTGAATCCCAACGATGGCATAATAGTCAATATCAAGAATCACTTTACCTTCCTGCTGTGTGAGTGCATCAAGATTGATGGAATTACTCAAATCTTTCAGGCGGATTTTCTCTTTTGCTGACAGTTCTTTTGATGCTTCTTTTACTGTAACTTCGTAAGGTTTCATAGTACATAATCCTTTCAATTATTTATTAATTGTGCGGGGTGGAAGTTTTGTAGCAGAATCAATGAACTGCTGTTCTGTCATTCCGTAAAGCGTTTCTTCAACACTTACATCCTGTACATGGACAACTTTTACGTTCTCATTCTCTACAAGCGGACGAATGCGTTTCAGCATTGAACGTTCATCCTTATAGGTGCGTGGAAGAACAACTTCCTGTACAAAAGGCTTTTCCTGTTCAATGTCAAGACAGAGAACCTTTGCTTTAGTTGTAGTCACAGTTCTTGTGACCATAGGTTGACGTGCCACTGATTTTTTACTCCTTTCTTTTGTATTAGGTGCTTCCAGAATCGAACTGAAATTATGCTCCTGCGCACCCATATAATAGGCAATAGGCGTTTCTCGCATTGTACCTATTGCCTACTGCCCCAATTCTCGAAGAGGTAAAGAAGAGAAATGTTAAGGGGCATAAACTGGAGGTCTATGGTTATTATAGCATATCTGGCTAAGAATTGCAAGAAAAATTTGCTTGTTAAAAAATTATTTTGCAGATTTTAGTTCTTCTGAATCTCGTTGCGAAATTAAATCTAATACATGACACTTCAAATTCTTAATATCATTGCACATCTTATAGTTAACACATTTTTCACACGATAAATACCATGCGGAAGTATCTGGGCAGTTTGCACATAAACCATCTGTAAGTACATTATTCAGTAAAGCTAAATCTTCCCTTGAATAATGCGATGAGCGTAAAGTAATTATGCGTATGCTCCCCCCTCTTTGAAAAGCGGCAAAAAATCGTGTGCTTGCTTTGCAGATAGGAAAAGATAATCCTGCAAAATATCTTCGGGTTTGTTGTAATAACTTTCGCCATTGTACCAATCGTAAACCTGCCATTGTACTTCCTGAATAACTTCGTCAATCATTTCAGGCGAATCAGGACATAAAGTTTTGTCGATTGTTTCAAGAAAAATTTCCTGCAAATTCTGTGATTTTTCTGTCATAATAACTCTCTCCTTTTTGTAGTACAAGGAAAAATCCTTGCCGAACACACCAGAAAATTATTCTGGTGCTTTAGGTAAATCTGATGGTAACATTATCAATGCTTCGCTTGTTAAAACACGCATAAATTCAGAAAAAGCCTTCCAAAATCTTGATTGAGATTCTAATAATTTATACGTTTCATCATGGCGAATTTTTTGAATATCAATTTGCTTTTCTGCTATGTCAAGAAAACTTGCTAAATCTTTTACCAAAGTATCAAGCAAAAGATAATACTCTAATTCTGACGTAACCATAAAAATTTACCTCTCAAATATAGTACAAGAAAAAAATCTTGCCGAACTGCTGAATTATTTAAATTCAGCAAAAAGAATTTCATGAAAAAATCCATAAACGACCATGCCAGATAAATCTTCACGAGAATGCAGATAAAATTTTGCAAATTCTTGTGGGTTTTGTCCTAGGTATAGTTCTACACGATACCAATGACCATCTGCATACAAAACTATGCAATCATAAAGTGACTCACAAATGTTCATTTTCTTGTACTCCCTTATGTAAAAAATTTGCCGAACGTTAAGATAAAACTAGGAAGAAAAATCTTCCTAGTTGCGAATCAAATATTCTTTTGCTAATTTCTTTGCTTCCTTTATGTTTCTAGGATATG
>Ga0326514_10001675_pt1 | contig 14312 bp, 15 predicted proteins | sample 3_2548_0518_D_FD_203653 | JGI IMG/M metagenome (GOLD analysis project Ga0326514, IMG submission 203653) | Bovine rumen microbial communities from UC Davis, California, United States - 3_2548_0518 | ecosystem: Host-associated > Mammals > Digestive system > Stomach > Rumen | place: USA...
CATCTAATAGAATAGAGGGGATACGGACTACGGATGATAGATTGAATGCTTTGATTAAAGATAAAACGATGCCAAGAAATAGAAATGAATGCGAGATAGCAGGATATAGGGATGTGCTGAATACAATACATGAAAATTATGCATACATACCTATCAAGCCAACAATGATATTACAATTACATAGAGATTTATACAAATACGAAGGATATGATATAGGTGGAAAATATAAATCATCTGATAATGTTATAGAAGAAGATTTAGATGGCAAAAAAATTATTAGATTTAAGCCTGTCCCAGCCTATGAAACAGTTCATGGCTAATTAAAGGGAACAAAAAGAAAGGAAAAGCCAATCCAGACGGTATCAGCGGCAGGCTACAAGAATAAATTGTGATTTCACAAGATTGGTGCTATAATAAGAGAAAAGTTCCTGCCGGGGCAGCCGCTCCGGTGGTATGGATAGAAAGGCAGGAAAACAATATGCACATCAGCTATAAACCACTCTGGCACACACTGTTAGAGCGTGATATGAGAAAAGAGGATTTAAGGCTTGCCGCTGGTATGACAACAAATATGATTGCCAACATGAGCAAAGAGGGAAAGCACATCAGCATGGATACATTAGCCCGTATCTGCGAAACGCTGAATTGTGAGATTACCGATGTGATTGAGTTAGTACCAGACGAGCCTGCTTCCACAGGAGGTAAGGAACATGAGCGAATTGAAACCAAGAATAAAAGAAAACGGAATTGATTATATCCTTGTTGGAGATTACTACATCCCGGACTTGAAGTTGCCGGAGGAACACCGCCCCATCGGAAAGTACGGACGGATGCACCGGGAATATTTAAGAGAAGTCTGCCCAGCCAGATTACACACATTGACCCTGACCGGGGAATTGTGGACATATCTTGCAGACCTGAACGAACAGGCACAGAAACGGTTAGACACCATCATGGAGCAGATGAAAGCTGCCGAGGGCGTGACCGAGGAATTGAAGCGTACCCGTCAAATGGAATGGGTGCAGCGTTGCAATAACATTCACAACCGGGCAGAAGAAATTGTTTTACATGAGATGATTTATTCATAACGGTATGGTAGAATGATTATTACAAATTAGAAGTTGTAAAGGAGACTTTGTATGGGTAGAAAAGAAATAACAACAAAAGAAGATTTAATGAAAGTAATAGAATTATTCGAAAATACTGGAATTACATACTGGTTGGATGGCGGATGGGGTGTAGATATTTTAGCTGGTAAACAAACAAGAATTCATAGAGATATAGATATAAATTTTGATGCTCAACATACGGAAAAATTGTTAAATGTGCTTTTGAATCTGGGCTATAAAATTGATACAGACTGGAAACCGGTTAGAATAGAGTTATATAGTGATGAACTTGGTTACTTAGACATTCACCCGTTCGTTTTAAGTGAGGACGGAACTTCAAAACAAGCTGATTTAGAGGGTGGCTGGTATGAGTTTGAAAAAGATTACTTTGGTAGTGCTTTTTTTGAAGGAAAAACAATTCCTTGTATATCCTTAAAAGGCCAAAGAGTTTTCCATTCAGGTTATGAATTAAGAGATAAAGATAAGCATGATATTTCAATTCTTGAAAGTTTATCAAAATAACATTGCTGTAATTTCTAAGATAAATTCCACTTTATCGCTTTGAAATTTTAACTGAATAAGTATAGCACCAACCGCTGCTACATGGAAGCAAACACAACCATGCAACAGCGGTTTTTCTTTACCGTTTTTTCCTTTGACTGATAGGAGTTCCTGTTTTCTTTGATTTTTGTAGAATCCGAATGAGCCAGCGAAATTCTTCGTCTGACAGATTTTTATAGTTGATGCCGAGCTGCTTGCAGTAAAGGACAACCAGCTTTTCATCCCGACTGCCCTTGAAATTTTCAACCGCTTCCAAATTTTCTTTCAATTCATCGGCAACGGTGGTCTGGGGCGCACTCTCGCTGTCCTTTTTGTGGGCTTCCCGAATATCCCGGATAATGAGATTGAGGTCATCAAGAACCATGTGGCTGAAATATTCATCATCGCTGATATGGGCGGCTTGCAGCACTTTCAAATGCGGGTCGTCTTCGCCGGGGCGATACCGTTCAATGATTTCATGCCGGACAGTATCGACAAGGGCGTTGAGGTTTTGAATCTGCATGGTGGCAATCCCATCTACATAAATCTCAATGTCCGCAAGAAACTTGATAAAGTCCTTATGAGTGGCAAGCTCACAGAGCAGACGGTTGTTAATCCGACCGCCTTTCAGAAGTGCCACCATCTCATCATTCAAATGCAGCTCTGTTAGTGGCGTGTTGATCTGCTCCCGGTTCTCTGTCCGGCACAGCAGATAATCAACGGAAACCCCATAGAAGTCTGCCAGCGTGATAAGGTTGCCATGATTGATTTCCTTATAATCCTCTTTTTCATAACTGCCAAGAGCTGATTTGGAAATGCCCGTCAGCTCTGATAATTCTTCCAGATTTAAGCCTTTGTCCTTGCGGAGTTCCCAAAGGCGTTCCTGTATGCTTGTCGCTCCTTTCATGGGCGCACGCTCCTTTCCGGCGGTTTCATTACTGCCGCTTAACTGGATTATATCATACTTTCCGCAATCGTGGAAATTTCTGATTTTTACCCTTAATTCCTACTTTGTGGACATACGGCACAGGGCACAAAAATGTTCTATGATACAGGTAGTTCATCGATGGATTATTCCAATCGAATGACCAGCCTGTGTGGGATATGCTTCCCCGGCGATGTAGCGCCATGACTTTTGGCAGGGATATGGAGGAACCCTGACCGAAACGAGCGTACCAAAGGGAGCAATACGCCGCTGTGAGATTCAGGGGAGGAACGACACCGGGGAGAACTGGCGAACTGATACCGAAATGATACCGAAACACGACAATCTGATAGGGGGATAGTCTACCCTATTGCTGATACTTCTGGAGATTTTAGACGGCTCTATGACCGTAATTTTGCCGAAAATCGCCCCGAAACTATACACTAAAACGGGAGGAAACGCAATATGCCGAGAATGAGCAAAAAGAGGAAGCATGAGCTTTCTTTTTACCTCAATGACCGGGGGCGTGTCACTTACAACGAATTATGCCGGAAATGCAAGCATGGGTGCAAGCAGAGCTTCCGGGCGGTTGTGGTTGACTGCCCCCGTTATTTATCCAAAAGAGCAAAGAAAAAGGAGGAACACACCGAATGAATTTTGAATTTATGACGATAGGCACACCGTTGCCGCCCTGTATGCCCTTTCCCAGAGCGTTGACAGGATTTCCAGTCAGCAGCACCGCAAAGGTCATGTACTGCCGGATGTTGGACGCTATGCTATCCAACGGACAGGAGGACGAGAACGGAATCCTGTTTATCTGCTTCCCTGTCACAGCCATTGCCGCAGTCCTGTCCCGCAGCCCCATGACGGTCAAGCGTTCTCTGAATGAACTGGAAACCGCCGGACTGATCATGCGAGTGCGTCAGGGCGTTGGAGAACCAAACAGGATTTATGTGCTGATACCGGGAAAGGAGGACGCTGCCCTTGCCTGATACCTCAAAGCTGGAAAAGCTCAACCGAGAGTTGGAAAAGAGTGAAAAGAAACTGCGGAAAGCCATCAATGATGAAAAGGCATTGCAGCACCAGCTAAAGCAGCTTACCCGAAAAGAACGGACACACCGGCTCTGTACTCGTGGCGGTATGCTGGAAAGTTTTCTGCAAGAGCCGGAACGCCTGACAGATGATGATGTCATGCTGTTGTTGACACTCATTTTTCACAGGCAGGACACGCAGGAACTATTGAAGAAACTGCTGGAACGTGAGAAGCCGGAAACCCCTTAGTTTACTAAGGGCGCAATTATACACCACCCAAAGGTTGGTGCATTGCGTTCTCCGAAGGCTCCTTGCCGGAGGGCTGTGATTTTTCGCAGTCATGGTCTGCTCCAAATCATACAGGGGACGCTACGCTTCCCCTGCGCTGGCTACCGCCAGCTACCCTTTTGTGGACTTGTCATCTGGGGACACCTTGCGTTGCAAGCTGTTCCCAGCCGACAAGTTTCATAAAATATGCTATCTTTTCGATAGGCAATAAAGTATAATAAAGTCAGCAATAAATCGGAATTTTACGGTCAGTAAGGAATGCGTAAAGTTATATGATTGTATTATAAGCGATTTGTTAAATTTTTATAACCACTTGTATTTGCCTGCGATTTATGGTATAATATTTTGAAATTTAGAAAGAGGTGGGAAGATGATTAACTTTTCTTGCAAATAAAATCAAAATATGCGGTAGTGCTATACTTTGGCATTATTGTGTCTATTGCAAGAAAGTTATATGTCTATCTTACTCAATATAGTGCTGTTGCCACTTTTGCTTAGTGGTGTTATTTTATGCTATGACGAGCTGCAAGGATAAACTTTCTTGTGGCTCTTATTTTGTTTTGGAGGTGCTTTATGAATAGTGCAGAACAGATAGTTACACATGATTCACTCCGTATAGTGTCGGTTCCTTTTGGTGAAATCTATACGTAGTAAACATTCACCGAACCGACTTTGTATCGTATGACATGCAAAGGAGGATAATATTTATGTCAATGATTAAAATTGAAAACCTTACGTTTTCATATCCGACAAGTTATGATAATGTTTTTGAAAATGTCAGTTTCCAGGTTGATACCGATTGGAAGCTTGGTTTTGTGGGCAGAAACGGACGAGGTAAAACAACCTTTCTGAATCTTCTGCTTGGGAAATATGAGTATAGTGGAAAAATCCTATCATCCGTACAGTTTGATTATTTTCCTTATCCCGTTTCAGATAAGAATCGTATTACAGAGGATATATTGCAGGAGATTTGCCCACTTGCGGAAGAATGGGAACTTATGCGAGAACTTTCTTATCTTGATGTTGATGTCGATGTGCTTTGGCGACCTTTTGAAACACTTTCCAACGGAGAGCAGACAAAGGTTTTGATTGCCGCTCTTTTTCTTAATGAAGGGCATTTCCTACTGATTGATGAACCTACCAACCATTTGGATGCCAAAGCGAGAAAAAGTGTGGCGGCATATCTGAAAAAGAAAAAGGGATTCATCTTAGTTTCTCACGATCGTCGCTTTCTTGACGATTGTGTTGACTATATTCTATCGATTAACCGAGCGAATATCGAAGTGCAAAGAGGAAACTTTTCATCATGGATGTCAAATTTTGAGCGACAGCAAGAATTTGAACTGGCTCAGAACGAACGTTTGCAAAAGGACATCAGACGATTACAGCAGTCGGCAAAACGCGCTGCAGTATGGTCTGAACGTGTAGAAGCTTCCAAAATTGGGGCAGCAGATAAAGGTTATGTCGGTCATAAAGCCGCCAAAATGATGAAGCGTTCAAAATCTATAGAAGCGAGACAACAACAGACAATCGAACAAAAATCAGCATTGCTGAAAAATATGGAAACCGCAGAAGCCCTCAAGATACAACCGCTTAATTACCATACAGATTTGCTTGCATCATTATCGAATGTAGTAGTTTATTATGATGGCATTTCAGTTTGTGAACCCGTTTCGTTTGAAATAAGACAGGGAGAACGCATTGTGCTTGATGGAAAGAACGGCAGTGGCAAAAGTAGCCTGTTAAAGTTGGTAGTCGGGCAGTCCATAGATTATACGGGTACAGTAACACTTGGCTCTGGGCTTGTAATTTCTTATGTGCCACAGGATACATCGTATTTATGTGGAACCCTTTCCGAGTTTGCAGAAGAAAACAACCTTGATGAAAGTTTGTTCAAGGCAATTCTTAGGAAAATGGACTTTGAGCGTGTACAGTTTGAAAAGGATATTAAAGACTTTTCTGGCGGGCAAAAGAAGAAAGTCCTAATTGCGAAAAGCCTTTGTGAAAAGGCACACTTGTATGTATGGGATGAACCGCTCAACTTTATTGATGTGTACTCACGTATGCAGATTGAACAACTCATAACGGAGTTTGCCCCGACCATGCTCCTGGTAGAACATGACAGTGTTTTTCGAGATACTGTGGCAAGTAAAATTGTGAATATCTAAATTGGTTCTTCCGCAATTTTACGTTTTTCGCTTTAATAAAAATGGAGAATGCTGATTTACACTGGCATTCCAGTATTGAAAAATTACAAAATACGGATAATTGCGTAAGAACCTCTAAATTAAAATAATTGTATGGGTTAATTCCAGCTTTACAGAGACTCAAATTCCAGTTTGTAGAATTAAGAAAATCGTAATTTGTGGAGGTAAAATATAGATGAATCAAGGTAGAATTATTGTAATCACAGGTGCGCCGGGGACAGGAAAAACTACAACGGCATCTGCTGTTGCAAAAGAATCAGATTTGGAAAAGTCTGTGCATATGCACACAGATGACTTTTATCATTATTTGAGTAAAGGGGCAATACCACCGCATTTGCCAGAATCAAATGAGCAAAATTTGATTGTCATTGAAGCGTTTTTAGAAGCTGCGAAGCGATATGCTCGTGGTGGATATGATGTAATTGTTGACGGTATTATCGGACCGTGGTTTTTAAAGCCGTGGCAAAGTCTTGTTCGGGAACATTATGAGGTGCATTATATTATTTTAAGGGCAAGTAAGGAAGAAACCTTGAAGCGAGCTGTTGAACGCTCAAAGTTAGACCGAAAGACAAATATCGAATTGGTAGAAACCATGTGGGAGCAATTTTGCAATCTGGGAATATATGAATCGAATGTTATAGATACGACCACTTATTCCATTCAAGAAACTGTTTCCGCAGTACAAGAAAAAATCGCAAGTAGGGCAGCGTTGTTGTCTTAGATTGTTTTGGTGCAATTCCAGTTTGTTAGCTTTACATCGGGTCAACTTGTCCCGAACTTTTACAACTAAATACCCGCCGCTCACACAGTGGCACACCGAGCAGGAAATCTGAAAAAGGTCTCCTGCTTTTTTTCTGCCCAAAATGAGGTGGTAAAACGCCACCCCATCCACCAATTAGCGAAAGGAGGGACACGAAATGCCTTGTCCACACAACGAAATCACGATTGTTCAGCGCAGCCAGCGGCAGTCTGCGGTTGCCGCCGCTGCTTACCAAAGCGGCGAAAAGCTGTTCTGTGAATACGACCAGCAAGTAAAGCACTACCCGGAAAAGCGTGGTATCGTCCACAATGAAATCCTGCTCCCGGCAAATGCTCCACAGGAATATGCAGACCGCAATACTTTATGGAATGCCGCCGAAGCGGTGGAAAAGCAATGGAACTCCCAGCTTGCAAGGCGGTGGGTGCTTACCATTCCCAGAGAGATACCGCCCGACCAGTACGCTGTCCTTGTACGGGAGTTTTGTGAACAGCAGTTTGTTTCCAAAGGCATGATTGCTGATTTTGCCATCCATGACCCCCATCCGCCGGGACACAATCCCCACGCCCATGTCCTGCTGACCATGCGGGCAATGGATGAACATGGAAAATGGCTTCCCAAGAGCCGCAAGGTTTATGACCTTGACGAGAATGGGGAACGGATAAAGCTGCCGTCCGGCAGGTGGAAAAGCCACAAGGAGGATACGGTGGACTGGAACGACCAGAAGTATTGTGAAATCTGGCGGCATGAATGGGAGGTTATCCAGAACCGCTATCTGGACGCCAATGACCGCCCGGAGCGTGTGGACTTGCGTTCCTATGCCAGACAGGGGCTTGATATAGTCCCCACTGTCCATGAGGGGACTGCTGTCCGGCAGATGGAAAAGCGAGGTATCCAGACGAATATCGGCAACCTGAACCGGGAAATCAGAGCCGCCAACCGCCTGATGAAGTCCATCCGGCAGCTTATCCAAAACCTCAAAGGCTGGATTACCGAGCTGGGAGAAAAACGGAAGGAGCTGCTTGCACAAAAGGCGGCGGAGGAAGCGACACTTCTTCCCAATCTGCTGATGAAGTATATGGAGATACGAAAGGAAGAACGGAAGGACTGGACAAGGGCTGGACAGAACCGGGGAACTTCACAGGACTTAAAGGCAGTCAGCGAAGCCCTGTCCTATCTCCGGCAAAAGGGGCTTTCCACTGTGGAGGACTTAGAAGCGTTTCTGGAATCTTCCGGGAAATCAGCCGCAGATTACCGCAATCAGATGAAGCCAAAGGAAGCCCGGAGCAAAGTGATTGACGGGATTCTTGCCAGCCGGACAGACTGCAAGGAATGTAAGGCTGTCTATGAGAAGTACCAGAAGATATTTTTTAAGAAAATAAAGGGGAAATTCAAACAGGAACACCCGGAGGTTGCCCGGTATGAGAAAGCCGCTGACTACCTTGCCAAGCACCCGGACGATAAGGATAAAACGAAAAATGAGTTGCAACAGGAGCAGGAAACGCTTCTCAGCGAAATCGCAGAGCTGAAAGTACCACTGACCGAGGTACAGGAGGATTTGAAGAAGCTGCGGGACATCCGCTACTGGGTACGGAAAGCCACACCCGGCACAGAGGAAAGCAAAGAGCCGCCCAAGAAGCAGCCCATCAAAGAAGTCTTGCAGGATAAGACTGACGAGAAAAAAGCACAAAGAACCGCCCCGGCACAGGAGAAACACAGACAACAGGATATGGAACTTTAACAGGCACTTGCCATTTTCAATTAGAGAATGTCAGGTGCTTTTCTTATTTTCAAGGAGGGATAGATTTGAATGTATTCGAAGCTGTGAAGCAGTCCGTCACAACAAGACAGGCTGCGGAGTATTATGGAATCCATGTAGGTCGGAACGGGATGGCTTGCTGCCCGTTCCATAACGATAAAACCCCAAGCATGAAGCTGGATCGGCGTTACCATTGCTTCGGCTGCGGTGCGGATGGGGATGTGATTGATTTTGCCGCCGCCCTGTATGGGCTGGGAAAGAAAGAAGCCGCCGTACAGCTGGCACAGGACTTCGGGCTTTCCTATGAGGACTGGAAACCGCCGGGAAAGGTAAAAAAGCCCAAGACCCGGCAGAAATCCCCGGAGGAACAGTTTCAGGAAGCAAAGAATCGCTGCTTCCGTATTCTTGCCGATTATCTCCATCTGCTGATGGCATGGAGAACGGACTACGCCCCGCACTCCCCGGAGGAAGCCTTTCATCCCCGGTTTGTGGAAGCCTTACAGAAGCAAGCCCAAGTGGAATATCTGCTGGATGTGCTGCTGTTCGGGGAAACAGAGGAAAAAGCGGATTTGATTACGGACTACGGAAAGGATGTGATACAGCTTGAACAGCGAATGGCAGAACTTGCAGCCGCAGACGCAGCAAGAACTAAAAAACACTATGAACGCCATGCAGCCGCCCCAGAGCGTTGAGGAAATCAAGGCGGGGCTGGAAACCACCGAGAAAGGCGGTGTCCGTCAGAGCATACGGAACTGCCTGACCGTATTCCAACGTGACCCTCTGCTTTCAGGGGCTATCGCATACAACATCCTGACTGACCGCAAGGACATCATAAAGCCCATCGGTTTTCACAGAGAAAGCACCGCCCTGAACGATACGGACATGAAGTATCTGCTTCTTTATCTGGAAGAAACCTACGGGCTTACCAATGAGAAAAAGATTGATAACGCCATCGGGATTGTGGCGAATGAAAACAAGTACCATCCCATCCGGGACTATCTCAATACCCTTGTGTGGGACGGGACAGAGCGAATCCGCTTCTGCCTGCGGCACTTTCTGGGGGCTGACGCAGACGATTACACCTATGAAGCGTTGAAGCTGTTCCTGCTGGGTGCAATCTCACGAGCCTTTCAGCCGGGGTGCAAGTTTGAAATCATGCTCTGTCTGGTAGGCGGTCAGGGGGCTGGAAAGTCCACCTTCTTCCGGCTGCTGGCAGTCCGGGACGAGTGGTTCTCCGATGATTTGCGGAAGCTGGACGATGACAATGTGTACCGCAAGCTGCAAGGTCACTGGATTATTGAAATGTCGGAAATGATGGCAACCGCCAACGCCAAGAGCATTGAGGAAATCAAGTCATTTTTAAGCCGGCAGAAAGAGGTCTACAAGATACCTTATGAAACCCACCCGGCAGACCGCCCCCGTCAGTGCGTGTTTGGCGGCACTTCCAATGCCCTTGACTTCCTGCCCCTTGACCGTTCCGGCAACCGCCGCTTTATCCCGGTCATGGTGTACCCGGAGCAGGCGGAAGTTCACATTTTGGAGGATGAAGCCGCTTCCAGAGCCTATATCGGGCAGATGTGGGCGGAAGCGATGGAGATTTATAAAAGCGGCAGGTTCAAGCTGGCTTTCAGCCCCGCCATGCAGCGGTATCTCAAAGAACACCAGCGGGATTTTATGCCGGAGGACACCAAAGCCGGGATGATACAGGCGTATCTTGATAAATACACCGGGAGCATGGTCTGCTCCAAGCAGCTCTATAAGGAAGCCTTGAACCATGCTTTTGACGAGCCGAAGCAATGGGAAATCCGGGAAATCAACGAGATTATGAACCAGTGCATTTCCAGCTGGCGGTACTTCCCAAACCCAAGAATGTTTTCCGAATATGGCAGACAAAAGGGCTGGGAGCGTGAAAACCCGGCAACGGACTCCGGCAACCCGTCTGAAAAAACGATGGACGGTTTTGTGGAGGTCACAGAACAGATGGAGCTTCCATTCTGAAAAGGACAGCCCGTTGCACCCCCTGTTGTTATCCCGTTGCCGAGCCGGTTGCCGGGAAAAACCCCTTATTTCCGGGCTTTTCTCCCTTATAACAACCAAAACAACAAAAAAATAAAAGAAAAGTATAAATAGTAACCATCGCCAGATTGAGATTGTTTGCAAGGTCTTTTGAAGTCCGTTGCCGGACTTCGTTGCCGACACCCTCTGTCTGGCTATTTTCATGTATGGAGGATAACTGCCTATGGCAAAAAACAAAACAGAGATTCATGTGACCACTGTATTTGACGGGGAGCTTGACGCCACTGATGTGTTCGTCAGCCTGATTTCCCAGAAATACGGAAAGACAAATGCAAAAGAATATCTTGCTAAAAAGAAAGATATAGGCTATAATGAAGATGAGGTTCAAAAGAGCCAGATACCGTCTGGATTGTGTGGGTAAATGGCTATGATGAACGAAATGGAATACAGAACAATCGGTTCGGCACTTGCCGGGGGTTATCGTGCGGCGGTCTATTGCAGGCTGTCAAAGGACGATGACCTGCAAGGCGAAAGTGCCAGTATCGCAAACCAGCGTGATATGCTGGAAAAATACTGCGAAAAGCAGGGATGGGAGGTTGTGGCAGTCTATCAGGACGATGGCTTCACAGGTCTTAACATGGAGCGTCCTGACCTACAGAGAATGTTGAGAGCCATTGAGCGCAGGCAGATCAACCTTGTCATCACGAAAGACCTCAGCCGACTGGGGCGTAATTATCTGCAAACCGGGCATTTGATTGAGGACTTTTTCCCAAGAAACGGTGTCCGCTATATCGCCATGAATGACGGCATCGACACCCTGCGGGATAACAACGACATTGCCCCGTTCAAGAATATCCTGAACGAGATGTACAGCAAGGATATTTCCAAGAAAGTCCATTCCTCTTATCTTCTGAAAGCGCAGAAAGGACAGTTTACCGGGTGTCTTGCCCCGTTTGGGTATCGGAAAGACCCGGAGGACAAAAACCATCTGCTCATTGACGAGGAAACCGCCCCGATTGTGCGGCTGATTTTCGGATATGCCCTGAACGGTCATGGTCCGAACTATATCCGCAGACGGCTGGAGAAAGAAAAAATCCCCTGCCCTACATGGTGGAACCGGGAACGGGGGCTTCGCAATACCCGCACCAAATGGGAAAAGAAAGACCCAGAAAACGGGCGGTATATGTGGGACTTCTCCGTTATCAAAGACCTTTTGATGAATCCCGTCTACACCGGGGCGATTGCTTCCCAGAAAAAGGACTACCGCTTCAAAATCGGCACGATTGGGGAAAAGAAGCCGGAGGACTGGATTGTGGTGGAGGGACAGCATGAACCGCTGATTGACAGCATGAGCTTTGACATTGTGCAGAACAAGCTGAAATCCCGCCAGCGTCCGGGGCAGACCAATGAAATCAGCCTGTTTGCCGGACTGTTAAAATGCGGCGAGTGTGGGAAGTCGCTGACGGTACGCTACACAAACGCTAAACATCCCCAGCGGATTTACTCCTGCAAGACCTACAATGCCTTTGGAAAGAACCACTGCACCCAGCACCGGATTGATTATGACACCCTTTACAGCCATGTGCTGCGGAAAATCCGGGAATGTGCCAGAGCTGCCCTGATGGACGGGGAAGCGGTTGCCGACCGCCTGACCAATACCTGTGAAGCCGAGCAGCGGGAACAGCGGGAAGCAATGGAACGCTCCCTTACAAGGGACGAGGAACGGATTGAGGTTCTGGACAAAATGGTCATGCGGCTTTATGAGGATATGATTGCAGGGCGTATCAGTGAGCAGAATTTCAACACCATGCTGGAAAAGACACAGACCGAGCAGACGGAGCTTAAAACAAAAGTGTCCGAGGGCAGGAAGCGGCTGTCCGATGAAGTCCAGCTTGCCAATGACGCAAAACAATGGGTGGAAGCCATTCAGGAATACGCCAACATCACAGAGCTGGACGCAGCCACCCTCAACCGCTTAATCAAAGAAATCGTCGTGCATGAGCGCATTGACGAAGATAAAACAAGACACATTTCTATCGAAATTCATTTTAATCTCAAACCCATCCCGGAGGTGGAACAGGTCACTGCCTGACCTGTCCCGCCGGGATGGTTCTCTTAAAAACACCATATAGATTTTTTGTACGCTGCCGCCCGCCATCGAGCAGAGTTTTACACTTAATTGGGGATAAAACACCTAATGCTATGGAGACATTGTGCATCGAATTTGAAAATGTGTTAAGTGCTAAAAAAGCTGAGCCACTTATTGTTATACCAATGTTTATTCTTGATTTTTTATGTATACATCCATTTAATGATGGAAATGGAAGAATGAGTAGGTTGCTGACACTCCTTATTTTGTATAGATTGGGTTATGGATAGGTTATAATAAATTGAACAAAAAAGATAAGGACATGTTATAATAAATAATATAAAAAAAATGGAGGTAATAACATGTCAAGAAGAAAAAGAAGACAATTTACAGAAGAATTCAAGACACAAATGGTTCAAATGTATAATAATGGGAAAGGAATAAATGAAATAGTAAAAGAATATGATTTAACACGAAGTGCATTAGAAAGATGGATAAGTAATTATAATAAAACAGGTTCATTCAAAGCAAAAGACAATAGAACAGATTTAGAGAATGAAGTTCTAAGATTACAAAAAGAACTAAAATATGCAAAAATGGAGAATGATATTTTAAAGCAAGCAGCACTGATACTAGGACAAAAATCAAAATAATCAAAGAGAATAAAAATAAATATAGTATCAGTGCAATGTGTAAAATTTTAAAAATATCTAGAGGAATGATTTATTATAGTTATAAAGAAGTATCAATAAATAGTGAGTATGAAAATAAAATAATTGAAATATTTAGAGATAGTAGAAAAAACTATGGAACACGAAAAATACAAAAAGAATTAATGAATAAATATGATATAAAAATAAGTAGAAAATACATTGGGAAATGTATGAATAAATACAATTTGGTATCAAATTACACTAAAAAACTGTATAAAAAGCAGAACAATAAATGTAATGAAGATAACATAAAAAACATATTAAATAGAGATTTTAATGTTGATAAAATAATGACTGTAATGATTAGTGATTTAACATATGTTAATGTAAAAGGAGTATGGTGCTATGTATGCTTAATAATAGATTTATTTAATAGAGAAATAGTTGGTCATGCAGTAAGTAAGCATAAAACTGTAGATATTGTGCTAAAAGCATTTAGTAAAATTAAATATAATTTAAATAGTATACAAATATTTCATACGGATAGAGGATTGGAATTTAAAAACAGATCAATAGATAAAATATTAGAAACATTTAATATAACAAGATCATTAAGTAATAAAGGTTGTCCATATGATAATGCAGTGGCAGAATCAACATATAAAATATTTAAGACCGAGTTTGTTAAAAATAGAACATTTAATAGCTTAAAAGATTTAGAAATTGAGTTAGATAGTTATATTTACTGGTATAATAATAAGAGAATCCATGGGTCATTAAATTATTTATCACCAGTTAAATATAAAAATATGTCCTTATAAAAATTGTTCAAAAAATGGTTGACAATCCAGCTCTTTCTCTCATAAACATTATGCAAATGCCAACTTTCCTTTATGCCTTGGTATTTCCCTTCCAAGCATTTTTGCAGTTTCTATCC